>JACCDV011202890.1_pt1 | contig 10795 bp, 6 predicted proteins | sample 7446131 | NCBI WGS metagenome assembly JACCDV01 (sample SAMN15323448, study PRJNA562643) | freshwater metagenome | isolation source: river surface water | place: USA:Blue River Watershed | collected 2017-08-17
AGGCGGGGGGGGTGACAGGGGGGAGGGATTATTCCTAAACTTAAGGACATCGCAAGTCCTTAGATTAGCATCTTCCTTGTCATTCCCGCGGAAGCGGGAATCCAGAGTCCGCTTCCGCGGGAGGCTTAAATACAATCTATGGAAGTTCAACTTCAATAAACTACAACTTCAATAAACTAAAGGGATAGCTGGATAAAATAATCTTTAAGGCAAACATAAAAACCGCCTAAGGCGGTTTTTATGTTAAAGCTCTAAAATAAAACTCTAATTTATCTAATTAAGCACTCGGTGCTGATTAGCCAAAATAGTTAAAAGTTGTTGCAAGAGCAGTATCAGCTGCCGTTGCAGATGAGCGATATTGGCTTTAATCTGAACTTCACCAACCGGATTTATAAATGGCAAAGTGGGGGCAGCGGGAACAGCGGGAGTAATAATGGGGGCGCTAACTTGAGGAAGAGCGGTTGTAACAACAACAGGAAGGACTACAGGGGATTCTATGTTGCCGAACCAGTCATAAGCGCGGACCCTAATGGTTTTAGTGCCAACAACCGGATTCTGCCAAGTGAATTCCCAGATGAGACTAGCTTCAATGTTGTGAACAGCCCTAGCCAAATTCCAAGTGACTCCTTCGTCAAGACTAACTTCAATTTTTTGAACTGATGAGCCGCCAGCATCAAGAGCAGTGCCTCTAATCGTTAAGGGCTGACCAGCCAAAACATTGGAATTGGCTGCTGGCGAGGTAACACGAGTTATTGGAGGGATAGAGTCAGCTGCCGCACGCGCGCTGGCAGGAGCAAAACAAATTGGAGTAAGAGAAGAAGTGGCAGAAATAGAAGTTCCAGCGCCTCTTGCTCTGACGGCAAAGGTATATTGAGTATTCGGATTCAAGCCAGTTAAAAGTTGTTGTTGAGCGGCACCGATGGTGCCAGGAACCCAGGACTGAGCAAAGATAAGAGCAGAGCCGTTAATAGTATTTCCCTGCTGAAATCTAACTTCATAACTGTGAGAAATACCAACGGGAGCGGTCCAACGAAGCCAAACAGCGCCAGCTTGACCAGATGGTTCACAAGTTAAATCAGTAATAGCGGCTGGATTTATTAAGAAGGCGGTAGAAGTCCCACTAGCTAATGCCGCGCCAATGCCGGCGTCGGTAGCGACACTTATAGTATAATTGCTGTCGGCAGTGGCGTGATTGGTAATGTTATTAACAGTCAAGCTTTTGGGGCCAGCAAGGGCGTTAGCACCGCCGGTACGAGTAATAGTAATTACTTGACCGGAAACAACGGCAGTCATTACGCCATCTATACCGGACAGCCCGGTGACAGCATTGGTCGCGACAGTGAATCCAGCCGGGAAAGTAATGACAATTCTCCCAGTAGCCGGAATAACTCCATCAGTTGGAACAGTAAAAGCAATAGTGTAGGCGTTTTGCGTGGTAACAACAGAGTTTGCTGGAGTAGCAACAATAGCGGTTAGAACATTGTGTGTCCCGCTAACAGCAACGACGATATTCGTGTTTGCATCAATTGAAACGCCATAAGTGGAGCCAGCGCCGCCAACCGACCAAGTAAGATGCGCGCCAGCGCTGGCGCCAGTAATGCCGATAACTCTTAATCCGCTGATAGTAAGGGAGTTTCCACCAACAGCACTAGTAGTAACATCTATGCGCAAAGTTTTGTTGTCGATATAAGACACAGCCGTGGCAACAACAAGACCAGCGCCACCCGCCACCGACATTGTCGGACTAGTAACCGTGGTATCCCAAATGGCATTAACACCAGCAGGAATCCGAATATGAATATCGTTTGTAGCAGTAATCTGCGGAATTGTTGCATGATCAGTAACCGTCAAAGCAGGCAGACTGACTATCTGACCAACATTGACAGTGGGAATGGCTGTAGCTGAAGTTAATGTTCCGGTTGGAGTTGTCGCATAGACAGGCAAAGCAGACCCTAGAAAACCAAGCACAACTGTCAAAACAGTAAAAATAGTAATTATTTTTTTCATAGTTTTCATTTTTTATTTTAATTTTTACATTCTTTTTTTATTTTAATTTTTACATTCTTTTAGAAGAACACGACCTTTTAATTGATACTATCAATTATATCGCATTATAGCAAAAGTTTTGAAAAATAAAAAAAGGGTGGGTTATGGTTTTTTGGATTACTGCGTTCCTGCTTTATGGAAAGAGAATTATAAATTACAAATTATCTCGCTACGCGAGATCTGGCGTAGCCAGACAAACACCAAATTACAGACAAATTACAAATGCCAAATCACAAACAAATTCAAAATCACAAATCACAAACGGAGCACAAAATACAGACAGGCATTAGGGAAAAATTACAAATTATTTTGCTACGCGAGATATGGCATAACTAGACTAAAACAAAAACCGCCGTTATGGCGGTTTTTGTTTTATTTTCCGCTCGCTTTAGAAAATAAAAGCGCGGAAATCGGATCAGAGATTACTGAATAGTTACGATGTTTGCAGTGGCAGGGATAGACCATATACCAGCGGCAAAGCCAGTAGCACCATCTGTGACAACAACATGTCCTACGGTTTCAACAGACCAATGAAGCTGGGAGTTAGACGGGAAGTGAGCAGTGTTAGTGGTGTTAACCAATAACCTAAGTTGTCTTACTTCTCCAGGGCCGACGGCCAAGTTAAGACCAGCGAAAGCAACTGTTCCGTTGGCTTGGTGAACTGTAGGAGCAACTGCAAAAACATTGCCTTGGTCATCTTGAAGACGGAAGAGGGCAGCAGCGTCAGCAGCAAGAGCAGGAAGAGTAGATGGAAGACCAGTTCTTGAAGTAAAGGTGATTCCGGTGATAACAGCAGGGGCATTTAGCGCATCAGAAGACCGGATATCCCAGATACCAGTAGTGGATTGTGTTGCGCGAGAAATAGCGCCAGCAGGAGAGGCGGTCGCTCTTTCAAGCGTTGCGACTCTGCTTACTGTGCTAAATGTTCCGCCCGCGAAAGGCGAAGTAATCACAAAGTTAACAGCAGAAAGGCCAGTCAGTGTAGTGCCAGATTCTAGGCCGACGAGATTGATGTTTGCTGCATCAATATCAAGAGCAACGCTAGTAGCGCCAGCAGTAGAGATATTGCCTCTTACAATAAGAGTTCGGCGGACATCTCTAGTGAAGGTAATGTCCTGAATAAAGTCAGCGGAAGTAAAGATAGCAGAGCCAGTAAGGGCAGCGCTAACAGGAACAGGGTTACTCAATTGAGCGCCATCAGCGTCAAAGAGAGTAAGGGAGGAGACGGGATTGGCAGTACCACCGGCAGCAACAACATCAATAGTCAAGCCATTGAGTCTCTGGTTTTCTCTCATAGCGAAAACTCTTAAAGCGCCGAGAGCAACATTATTGGAAGGCGCAAAGATTGCTTGAGAGCGAGGAGTTCGGGTGTCATCAGCAGAAAGAGTAGCAGTACCAGCAGCGCCGATTGTAACAGCAGTGGCAGAAACGGCAAGATTAGTAAAAGACATAGTTTCTCCGGAAGCAAGACCGTGTCCTGTATAGCCAGTGAGAGTTGCGATTACAGTGGCCCCAGTAACTCCTGAAGTAACGCCTCTTACGGTAAGAGTTCTTGTTGTGTTAGCAGGGACTGTCCAGTTGAGAGAGAAGGCAGTAGGGGGGGTGATGACATCGGCAAGATTAATAGAGTCTACAAGATCAGAGACAAGGGTGTCTCCATCAAATAAACCAACTGACCTAAGTAAACCTGCTCCAACTAAATCTATATCTATTCTGTTGAAGATGACATTGCCACCACTCGCGCGGATATCAAAGCGAGCGAGGTTTTGGCGATTAGCAGATCGGACAAGTAAAGCGGCGGCTCCTTGCGGATGCAAAGGAGACATAGAAACGATAACTTGTTCTCTGCCGATGGTAATTCTGTTTGTGTAAGTCACAGTTCCTTGAGAAGAGATATTCGTGCCGGAAACGGCTCCGCGCGCGATTACTCCACCAGCGAGAATATCAAGGGCGACAGTTCTGGTATCGCCACCAACGATATCGGCAATAACTTCAAAGTTCGCGCTCTGTCCACGAGTAAGTGAAACAGGGGTAACGAGATTGAAGTGTGCTCTTCTGTTCATAAGACCAATCGGTCCGGCAACGATAGCGCCAGCGGCGTTTCGTAATCGGATATTGGTAATATCAGAGTCGGCAATAGTAGAGCCAGCTCTATCAAGAGAAACTTGGTTGATGGCGATATCTTCGTTAGATCCAGTAGAGATAGTAAAGCGGGAAAGGACAACATCTCTTTCTCCGATTCTTGCTGAAGTTCTTGGTAAGGTGCTAAATTGGCTTACAGATAGCATACCGAGCTGACCAGCAGGAACGATAGTAAAGGTGTTGCCAATGACAGGAAACGCGCCAGTGAAGGTTGCATCAGCAACAATACCAGTAGCGGAAGCGATGCCGTAGCGAACGCCTGCCATAACGGTAGCGTTTGCGCCAATGCTCGCAGTTACAGTAACTGTGCGAGAACCATTAGCAGGAATGACTAAAGCAGGAACAACTACGAAGTTGATTTGGTTGCCAGTAGGGCGTCTGTCGGTGCCAAGTTGAATGTTATTTTCATCAATAAGGCGGACGGCAGGAACATCTACGAGGCCAGTAGCTTCGGTCGTTCCATAGGAAGTAAGAGTTAAGCCAGTAACACTAACGGCAGTTGTGCCGGCAGTGAGGACTACTCTTAAGACAGGGTTATGGGCAGAACCGCGCTGAACATTCGCAGAGACTGGATTGTCAGTAGCGAGTGTAACAGAGAGCGGAGCAATAACAGGGGCGACAGGAGCAACAGGGGCGACAGGAGCAACAGGGGCGACAGGGGCAGGGATTAAGGTCGCGATTCTAGCGCGGGTTACCGGGCCAAAGAATCCGCGAGCGGGAGAGATGTTATTGGCTTCTTGAAATCTTGCCAAGGCAGCTTGGGTCCTAGGACCAAAGGTAGTTGATTCATTACCGGCGGAGCCAGCTCCAGTTGCGGCAACAGCAAAGCCTTGAACATTTAAGAATTGTTGAAGAGCTCTAACATCTTCGCCCGTAGAACCCAAAGTGAGGTTTCGGGTAAAGTTGAAAACGGCCGCAGGTGCAGCAGGAGTGGTAACTCCTCCAGCGATCTGGGCTTGGAGAGCGGAAATGTTGGCTAAAAGCGCGTTAATCTGGGCCTGAAGTTCCGCAGGGGTCTGCGCAACAGCAGGAGTGATTCCAGAAACGCTAACTATTGTAACCAAAGCAATAACGGCTACTCCGATTTTGCGTGCAATTTTATTCATTTTGTACAATTTTGTTTTTATTATGTTTATTTTTATTTATTTCGGATGGTCTGATTCCATATGTCTTGTATCGACCTACCGCCTAATTCTCGTGAGGAAGAAGTGGCCAGGTTTACTAGAACTAAGGAGACCCTAATAGTGAGGGAGGGGTTAGTGGGGCTATTTATAAGACCAAAGACCAAAACTATAAACAATTAAAATGGAAAAAATGGTTGGTACAACTAATAAAAAAAGCCGTCACTAAGTGAGGCGTTAAAAGAACTATCATATTACCAGAGTGTTGGCTTCGCCTCACACAAAGCTCTAACTCTAAGTCGTATTATAGCGACTTGATAGTTATAACGCAAATGTAGGAGAAGAGTTACAAGACATAAATCTAAGAGCAAGGACCAAATACTAAAAACCAAATACCAAAAATAAACAATAGTTTTAAAACTTAAAAAACCTGGATTCCCGCTCGTAGGCGGGGATGACAGAGGGGCAGGGTGACGGGGGGAAGTTGTCATTCCCGCGAAAGCGGGAATCCAGAAAAGAGTTGTCATTCCCGCGGAAGCGGGAATCTATGGTTTGTATAAACTCTGGACCCCCGCTTTCGCGGGGGTGACAGGGGGGAGTGGGCGGGGTGACGGGTGGTAGGGTGACGAAAGGAGGTGTCACGGGGGTGACGGGGGGGTAGGGTGACGAGAAATTAAAAAATCTAAAAACTTAAATGCTTGAAAGTTTCCGCAGGGGAAGATAAGGGGATGGACGAAGTGGATAGAGTAGGTGGGGAAATAGTGGGTACAGAAACAGGGGCGGAAATCAATGCGGGAGCAGGAGTCGTGGGAGCGATGACTTGATCTTTATCTTCGGTTGATTGCGGATTATTTTGTTTTGTAGAATCTTGCGAAATAGGGCTTTTTTCCTGCGTGCTTATAAATGGCGGTTTCTCGTTTGTTGCTTGTTGCGTATTATTTGTAAACACTATCGGTATACGATAGAAGCTAGTAGGGCCGGGATTGCCAACTCGTTCAATTTTACCTTCTTTGATTAGAGAATCAGTGATGCGACGGATAGTCCTGCCACTTACTGCGTTAAATACTGATTCTAATTCTTTAAGTCTAGTTCCTTTTCTTGCCGCAATATATTGATATACCTTGTCTGGATTAAAAAAACTTTTAGTAAATACTGGTGGATTGGTTGCCTTGTCCGAGCTTGAATGAGGGTTATGGTTTTCTGTTTTTATCTCAGGAGAAGATGGCAAGGCGCTTGTTGATGGAGCAGGAAGAGAGATGGCGTCGTTGGCGTCTGGATTATTTCGGACAAATTGGGACGAGATATCCATTTCTTCAACAGCGGGCGAAATAAGAAGTCCTTTTCTTAATCTTTCTAGTTCTCTAATTAGGATAGTTGCGTTTGAAGACTTTATCTCCCCTATTTCTCTGCCGAGAACAATAAGGTTTGCTATGTTTATAATTGTGTCCGAGTTTGGATTACTAACAAGATAGATGGCCTTGTTTTCTAACTCGGCCTTTAGAGTAGCGTGCCTTATGATAGACGATACTTTGAACATCGCCACCGCGATGTCCGAGACAAGCGATTGGAGTTCAGGATTCATTAGTTTTGATGATAACAGGGTGGACGAGTGGTGTCAAAGACCTCACTATGCAGTATTCTGCATAGTGAGGAAATCACAAATCACAAGCACCAAATTATCCCGCTACGCGGGATCTGGCGTAGCCAGACACACAGAGAAGACATGGATTCCCGCTTTCGCGGGAATGACAAGGAAGATGCGGGAATAACAGGGAAGGTGCGGAAATGACAGAAAGGGGCGCGAGAAAAATTAGAAATTAAAAATTGTCTTTAGTTGGTTTTATATCAAAACGCCACCATAATCATCACAGCGAGGGTTGCTATTACAATAGCGACTGCTATGAAGGGAGCTTCGGAGCGAAATAGCTCTCCACGGAGATGCTGAATTATTAGGTGAAAAATGCTGGCGAAAATGAGAAAAACTGCTATCACTGACCAAAAGACAGGGATATTTAGGTAAAAAATCGCCCAAGAAAGTTGCGTGACTACGAAAGCAGAAACGAGAGCAAGTAGAGCGGAGCGGTTAGGTGAGGGCGTAAACGAATAAAGGGCGTCTCTACAGGTCAGAAAAATAATAAAAGCGAGAAGAATAAAAGAAAGAGCGCCTGTAAAGAATCCCCACAATGAAATAAATGCTATAGCTGCTAAAAAAATGAAAAATGCCTGTAAACGATGACGAAATGTTATATTTTTTACGCCAAGTAGAATATAAAATAAAGTAGCAATAAAGATAGAAATAAGAATGGGAGAGAGCGTGTCGGTGGTTTTAAGGGCACTAAAAACAATAAAAAGCGATATAAAGCTTCCTAAGAAATTTAAGAAAAGCGTTGAGTGTCGCGCATAAAGAATGTAAGCAAGTAAAATCGCCACCCACATTGGAAGCGCATAAAGAGCAAGCGCTAAAATAAACGCTTTAGCTACTAATCGTAATTTCGGCGTTTTGAATACCGATTTTAATTTTTCCACCATCTTTCATTTCACCGCGGATAATGCGGTCTGCGAGTTTATCCAATACGACTTTTTGAACGAGTCTTTTTAGGGGTCTTGCGCCAAACTCTGGGTCAAATCCTTTTTCAATTAGGTATTGCTTGGCGGCGGCATTTACAGTCATTTTAATCCCCTTTTCCTCTAATCGTTCACGGACAGCTTCGAGCTGAATGTCTACGATTTGAATTAAATCTTTTTTAGTGAGGGATTTGAAAATAATAATATCGTCTAAACGGTTCAAAAATTCAGGACGGAACTCTTCTTTTAGAGATTCTCTTACTCTTTCTCGATAATTTTCTTCGCGTTCTTCTATTTCCGTGTCGGAAGCAGAAAAACCTATGCGGGACATTTCTTTGCCGAGTTCAGAGCCGACATTAGAGGTGAGAATAATAATGCTGTTTTTGAAGTTTACTACTTTGCCTTTGGAATCAGTTAAGCGTCCGTTATCAAGCACTTGCAAAAGAATATTGAAAACTTCAGGGTGCGCTTTTTCTATTTCGTCAAAAAGAATAAGACTGTATGGGCGATGACGGATGGTCTCCGTAAGTTGTCCGCCTTCTTCGTGGCCGATATAGCCTGGGGGCGAGCCGATAAGGCGAGCGGTTGAATGACGCTCCATATATTCAGACATATCAATGCGAATAAGGGCGTCTTCTTTGTTAAAAATAAACTGGGCAAGCGCTTTAGCAAGCTCGGTTTTACCAACTCCTGTGGGTCCTAAAAACATAAAGGAGCCAACGGGACGATTGGGGTCGGAGAGTCCGGCACGAGCGCGACGAAGAGCGTTTGCGATTGCAGAGACTGCTTCTTCTTGGCCAACAACACGCTTGCGAAGCTCTTCTTCTATGCGAATTAGTTTTGCTGATTCGGCTTCTAATAGACTTGTGATGGGGATACCTGTCCAGCGAGAGATAACTTCAGCGACATCTTCTTTGTTAACCTCTTCGCGAGAGAAGCGTTTATCGCTTTTGGGGGCAAAATATTTCTTTTCGTGAGACGCAAGCTCTTTTTCCGCTTGAGGAAGGTCTCCGTAGCGAAGTTTTGCCACTATTTCTAAGTTGCCGTCTCGTTCGGCTATTTCGGCTTCGCGTTTTAGAGAGTCTATTTGACGGCGAAGATTGCGGCCGTTTTCGCCTACCATTCGCTCTGCCGACCATTCGGCGCTTGCTTCATCGTATTTAATTTTGTGAGTAGCAAGTTCTCGGTCTATTTCTTTAATTCTTGCTGTTCGTGTTTTAGACGATGGCTCGTTTTCTAACGCTTTTTTTTCAATTTCTAAGCTCGTAATCCGTTTTTTGAGCTTGTCTATGTCGTGAGGAATAGAGTCTGTTTCTAATTTTTTAGCTGCTGCCGCTTCATCTATTACATCTACCGCTTTATCGGGAAGAAATCGGTCAGTAATATAGCGACTTGCAAGACTTACCGCCGCTTGAATAGCGTCATCTGAAATACGAAGTCCGTGATGGGATTCGTAACGGTCTTTAAGTCCTCTTAAGATGTTGATGCTATCTTCGGTAGACGGCTCGTCAACCATAATAGGTTGAAAACGGCGTTCAAGAGCAGAATCTTTTTCTATGTAGCGCTGATATTCTTTGATAGTTGTCGCACCAACAGCGTGAAGTTCCCCTCTTGCGAGGGCAGGTTTTAGAAGATTTGCGGCATCAATTGCGCCTTCTGCTTGACCAGCGCCAACTATCATATGTATTTCGTCTATGAATAAAATGTATTTACCGTTTGCGCTTTTGATTTCTTTAATAAACGCTTTAAGGCGATCTTCAAATTCTCCTCGAAACTTAGTGCCAGCGATAAGAGAGCCGAGGTCAAGAGAGATAACTTCTTTTGTTTTTAGCGTTTCTGGAATATCGCCTGCCACAATTTTAGCGGCAAGACCTTCAACAATAGCGGTTTTACCTACGCCTGATTCTCCGATAAGACAAGGATTATTTTTAGTACGACGAGAAAGGATCTGAATAATGCGGCGGAGCTCTTCGTCTCTGCCAATAAGAGGGTCTAGTTTGCCAGCGCGAGCTTTTGCGGTTAGATTTTCGGCATATTTTTCTAAAACACGAAATTTTGATTCGGGGGTTTGGTCGGTTACTTGTACATTGCCACGAAGTTCAGCCAAAGCGCGAAGAACTATGTCGCGTTTGACAGCAAATCTTTCAAGTAAGGCCTTAGCGGCAGAAGGGACTTCAACTATGCCCATAAATAAATGTTCGCAAGAGATAAATTCGTCATTGCTCGCACGAGCAAATTTGGCAGCGACTTCAATAATATGGACTGTTTCAGGAGAAAGATAGAGTTGTGCGACAGAGTTTGCAGAAAAAGACTTAGGATATCGGCGCATTTCTGCTTCAAGTTCAGCGTCAAATTCGTCTAAATTAACGCCTGCTTTATCTAAAATAGGCTGAGTAAGGGTGTCTGGATCACGCAATAGCACAGAAAGAAGGTGGAGGGCGCGAAATTCGCCATGACCCTTTGAAAAAGCAAGATCTTGAGCGTTTTGCACAGCTTCTTGAGCTTTGATTGTGAAGCGATTAAAAGAGTTATTGTTCATAGTTACAAACTATAATATACGACTTGTGAGTGGTAGTTTGCAACTAACGGGCGGAAAGTTTGAAGGCTTAAGCTCTGCTCTCTTGAGAAACTTAAAGCTCAAAAGCTAAAGCTTAAAAAACTGGATCCCCGCTCGCTCACGTGGATGATAGAGGGGTGGCGTTATTCCTAACTCTAAGGACATCGCAAGTCCTTAGATTATGAGGAGGCGTTATTTCCGTATTTTTCTTGTCATTCCTGCGAAAGCGGGAATCTATGGTTTGCATAAACTCTGGACCCCCGCTTTCGCGGGGGTGACGAGGAGGAGGTGTCATTCCCGCGGAAGCGGGAATCCATGGTTTGCATAAACTCTGGACCCCCGCTTTCGCGGGGGTGACGGGGAG
>JACCDV010477669.1_pt1 | contig 10794 bp, 13 predicted proteins | sample 7446131 | NCBI WGS metagenome assembly JACCDV01 (sample SAMN15323448, study PRJNA562643) | freshwater metagenome | isolation source: river surface water | place: USA:Blue River Watershed | collected 2017-08-17
CATGCTACCAAAGATATGTTATCGATTTATACGGATAACCCAACAGTATCATTAATTATTTATAGAGCAGATCATGATGATAATTATGATTATATTGTAGGTCGTGCTCTTTTATGGGAGTTATTGGATGGTAAGAAATTTATGGATAGAGTCTATATAAATACCGACTCGGATACTGAGTTATTTAGACAATATGCTAAAGAAAATGGTTGGTACTATAAAAGAGTTAATAATAGTTCTGGTGGACAATATGAAGCTTATTCACCAGAAGGTAAATTAGAAGTAATTGATATATCAGTTCAATTAAAGAAAGGACATGATTGTTTCCCTTATATGGATACTCTTAAATGGTACAACACTGTTACTGGGGTTATGTCAAGTGTTAGACCAGAAACTGGATTTTGTTACTATTGTGAAGATACTGAGGGTGGTTATGATGCTGAATGTAGAACTTGTAGAGGTAATGAGCATGTTCAATGTCCTGAATGTAATGGAACAGGCGAAGTAAATCAAGAAGGAGAACAAGTAGAATGTCCAAGATGTGAGGGTAATTGTGATATAACTTGTCCTGATTGTGAAAATGCTGATTGGTAATATGATTTCTAATTACAATAATTTTATTTTAGAAAATAAGTTAGAGCTTTTATTAGAAGCAAAATTGGAACTTACAAATAATTTTCGTAAAGCTCTTAATTCTATGTCTGATAATCCTTTAGCTAAAGTTATTTTATCTTTTGATGATAAGGATATTGATGATTTAGATAGAAATCTTATTGATATTACTGATCAAGAAGATAAAGTTTCTTTTGTTCCTCAAAATAGATATGACAGCTCAAAATTTTATAAGATGACTAACTCAGGAGATGTTTATTCTGGACTATCTGAGAGAGCTTTTAAGAAAGGTTTGATTAAAAATTACGATTATTATAGTGGTATTAATGCTCCTCTTGTAGGTACAATTGAGGTATTTGATGCTTCAAGTATAGTTGAAACTGATTTTACTAGAATTGTTTATAAGTTTACTTATAAAGATGAACAAGGCATTGAGCGAGAAGTTATTACTGGTGATAGATATTTAATTAGAGATTTTTCTAAAACTAATAAAACAGAAATATCTGTTGGTAGATTTATAAGAGCTTTCTTACTTAAATTAGGCTATAAAGCAACGGATAAAGAGATTGAAGATTTTGTAAATAAATATAAAACTTTTATAAGAGTTAAAAATGACTTTTTTAGTAGATTTCAGGAAGTTTATGGTGAAGAAATAAAAGAATATTATCTAGAAAATAGTTATAAAGACGGTAATGGATCTCTCAATAGTTCTTGTATGAGACATAAGAAGTGTCAACCTTATTTAGATATTTATTCTAAAAATCCAGAGGTTTGTAAATTAATTATTCTTAATACCGAAGATAATGATGGTCTTATATGTGGTCGTGCTCTTTTATGGACTGATTCCAATGGTAGAAAAATAATGGACCGTGTTTATGTTAATGATAGTTCACTTGTTGAATTATTTATAAAATATGCAATTAAAAATAATTACTTATATAAAGAAGAACAAAACTTCTACGCGGATACGGTTTTTGTTAAAGATAATGATACTTTGACTAGGGAGGAATCAAGATCAATTATAAAATTAAATGATATAAAATATTCAAAATACCCTTACCTAGATACTTTTAAGTATTATTTCTATGAAGAAAATATTTTAACTAATTTCTATATAACTAAAGAATTAGCAAAACAATTGGATATTAAATCTTTATGGTATCATACATTAGAACAAACTGATGGAACTAATATAGATGAAGATGAAGAATGTCCTAGATGTTATGGTTCTGGTGAAGCTCGATGTGATGCTTGTAATGGGGAAGGTTGTGATGAATGTAATTCAATTGGGTTTACGGATTGTCCTGCTTGTCAATAAAAAAGGAGACTAATGTCTCCTTTTTTATTACTTTTTCAAAACCTCTTTAGTGTAATACTCATCAAAACCATCAAGATAAGTAGAAATCGGTGTTGATTTTTCTGTGATGATAATCTCATCGATAAATCCAAAGTCTAATGCTTCTTGTGAATTTAACCATTTATCACGTCTTGCACTTTCTAAAACTTCATCAAAAGATTTTCCACTATTTTCTGCTAACATCTTAAATAAGACATAGTTGTATTTTTCTGATTCCATTTGAGAAATACGATTATCTTCAACATGTCCGCTAGATCCAGAAGAAACTTGGTGAATCATAACTTTTGAAAAATTAAGTGATGCTCTTTTGCCTTTTGTACCAGATGATAAAAGAATTGAACCCATTGATGCTGCCATACCTGTGTTGATTGTAGCGACATCTGAGTTGATATATCTCATAACATCTACCATACCAAGTCCGTGTAGAACAGAGCCACCTGGTGAGTTGATGTGAAGAGTAATATCTTTTTTCTCAACTGAATCTAAGTACATTAATTGAGCTTGAACAATATTACACATTTGTTCATTTACAACACCAGCAACCCATAAAATACGATCTCTCATTAAACGAGAGAAGATATCCATTTGAGTGACTCTCATTTCTCTTTCCTCAAGAATGTAAGGTGTCATAGCATTTACGTGATAATCTAAGCTTAAAGATGATATACCTTCACTTAAAGCAAATTTTTTGAAATCTTTTCCGTAATCCATATTTATAAAATTTAATACATATGTTATGATTTTTTAGTCAAAAAGTTTTAGTAAAATAATTTTTTATTATTGAAATTATTTATTTACTTTTGTTAAAAATATACAATATGAAAAACGCAATTAAGCTATTTGACTTTGAAGGTACTCCAGTTTACCTTAAATACTGGTTCTTTATTTTACTTTTATTGGGAATAGATAAATTTATTTCTATTTTTATTGCTGTTTTAGTTCACGAGTTGGCACATACTTACGTTGCTAAGAAACTAAATCACTATGTTGACCATGTTTATTTAGATTTACTAAATGGCGCAGCCGCTATTGATACATCATACTCTTCTTATAAGGATACAATTAAAATTGTAGCAGCGGGTCCTATTTCTAATTTACTTTTATTTGGAATTGGTTCTGTTTTAATGGGTGTTTTTCCAAGTAGCTTCTTAGAAACTTTTTGTTTCATTAACATTTTATTATTTATTTTTAATATTTTACCAATATATCCTTTAGATGGTGGTAGAATAAGTAAAGCTTGTATTCAGTGGTTAACAAAACCAGCTATTGGTAGAAAGTATAATGGTTATTTGTCTATGGTGACTAGTATTCTATTAATGATATTTGGAATATATTCAAAAGATATTATTTTATCAATTTTCTGTATCTTTTTTATTTATATTGCATATAAAGAAATAACTCAGTTGTACTAAAGATGCTAGATATTGGTAAAGTAAATTTATTCTTAAATGAAAATAACTATGTAGTTAGTAAAGTAATAGACTATTACGATCTTATGGGTCGTAATTGTTTGTTTTTAGATGTTATCAATAGTAATATTAATGTTAAATGTGCAAAAATTGCAGTCACATCAACAGATATGTCTAAAATATTACCAAACTTTTTATTTAGAGTTGATATATTAATAACTGTTGTGCCGGATGGTCACATCAAGTATCTGTTAAATTCAATTCGTGAAGTAACAGATTTACCAATTATATTTGTTACCGATAGTAAGTATTATAGTGAAAGTGATTTTGACTATATTTACAGATTATATAAACAAGAGACAAATTTTTTAGATATAAAAAATTATGAAAATCAGTTTTTAGAATTATCAAGGATTAATGATATTAAAAATGATTGGGATTCATCCTTATTAGATTTAATAAAACAACTTATTAGAGAAGAAAAAATTAATAAATTATTATAGTATGAGTAAAGCATATGTTATTATGGAAAAAGGTTATGAATATGACGACAATATTTATAATCAAACCGAAGGTGGAAATCCAACATTAATCTGTTTTAGTAGAGAAGATGCAGAAGAAAAAGTTAAAGAATTAAATCGTAGTGAGTTTAAGAAAAGCTCTATATCTACTTATGCTTATAGCATAGAGGATGTATTGAATGTTAGTTTAGAAGAGTTTGATGCTTTTCAAAATAGAATGAATGAGAAGTATGGTAAAGTAAAGGCTCAGTACTCTTGGGATAGTGATGAATATAAATTACATGAGTCTGCAAACGAAGAAGAAGCATTAGAATATCAAAAAATGGTTGACTTTTCATTTTATGAATATAAGGAAACAGAGATAGATGTTCAATCATATAGAGAGAAGAAAATTAACGATATTATATAAAGAGAAAAAAGATAAAGAATATATACTCTATGAAAAAGTTTATATTTTTTATCTTTTTATTATTTATAGTAATTTTTTCTTGTAAAAGTACTAAAGATAAAGTAGTAGAAGAGTCGAGTGCAAGACCAGAATCTGAGACTAGTTTAGATACTTGTAGCTCACCTGTTGTTTCTGATCAACTAGTTAGATCTTCAAGAGAACCAGCTAGTAATGATGAGGTTACTGTTTCGCCTGAACCAGATTATTTACCGAAGTCAAATAATACATCTAATAGAAAAATAGAAACTAATAAAAGAAGCCATTCTAATAATTTAGAATCTAATTCTATAAATATTAATAAAGGTTTAGTTGCTTATTCGGTACCTCTTGATATGAAAGTTGGAGAAGAATATATTGTTAAAGTTAGAATAACTAAACAAAAGGATAAAACTATTTTAATTGTTGGTGATAATCAAATTCCAATATCAGATGATACAACAAATGTTAGAGTAGAATCAATAAGAGTATCTTCTGTTATGTCTGCTTCACTTTACGGTAAAAAAGGTGATTTTGATATTGAATCAACTTCAACCGAATTTCAGAATATTGAAGATTTTGGTTATACGGAATGGTCGTGGTTAGTGACACCATTAAAAGGAGGTCAAAATAATCTTAAACTTAATATAAAAATTAGAATACAAGATAATGGACAAGACTTTTATAAAGACATAACTGTTTTTGAGAAAAAAATAAAAGTCAAGTCAAATATAACATCCGGTGTTTTAGATTTTGTAAAGCAAAATTGGGAATGGTTTATGAGTGTTATATTTATTCCTATAATAAGATGGTTATTCTTATGGTGGAATAAAAGAAAAGAAGAAAAGAAAGATGTTTAGTAAACATCTTTTTTTATTACATATAAAAAAAATAATAAAAAATATGGATAATATTAATTTAATTGAGTCTTTTTCTGAGTTAAAAGACATGAAAAACATCGATAAAAACTCGATGGTGAAAATAATGCAAGAGGTTTTCAAGACTATTATTGCTAAAAAATATGGTACATCGGATAATTTCGACATTATTGTTAATCCAAACAAAGGAGATTTAGAAATCTGGAGAAATAGAACTGTTGTTGAAGATTCTTATGAGGAGTTTGATGAGAATTTACATATTAAAATTAGTGATGCTAATAGAATTGAGGATGGATTTGAATTAGGTGAAGACTTTACTGATGAGTTAAAAATTTCTGATATTGGTAGAAGATCAATTTCAACAATTCGCCAAGTTCTAAAATCTAAAATTTTAGATTTAGGTAAGCAAAACATTTATAAAAAGTATAAAGAAAGAGAAAATGAAATAATTGTTGGTGAAGTTCACCAAGTAACCCGTAAAGAAGTAGTTATTTTAGATGATGATGGTGGTGAGTTTATTTTACCTAGAACCGAGCAAGTTCCTGGTGATTACTTTAGAAAAGGAGACTCAGTTAGAGCTTTATTAAAGAGCGTTGAGATGGATGCTGGTAAATTAAATATGATTTTATCAAGAACATCTAATAAATTTATGGAAAAATTATTTGAATATGAGATTCCAGAAGTTTTTGATGGTTTAGTTATTATTAAAGGTATTGTTAGAGAACCAGGTAGAAAAGCTAAAGTTGCTGTTGAATCTTATGATGATAGAGTTGATGTTGTTGGAACATGTGTTGGTGTTAAAGGTGGTAAAATACTTCCAATTGTTAGAGAATTAAATAATGAGAATATCGATATCATTAATTACACTACAAATAATTCACTTTATGTTATGAGAGCATTAGGTAATATGAAGTGTGATGTTACAATTGACGATGTTACTAAAAGAGCTATCGTTACTATGCCATCAGAATTTATTTCATCTTCAATCGGTAAAGGCGGTCTAAATATTAAATTAGCTAGTAAATTAACTGGGTATAAAATTGACTTATATAGTGATGATATAACAGATGAAGATGTTCACTTAGATGACTTTATTGATGAGATTGATGGTTGGATCATTGATCAACTTAAAGAGATTGGTTGTGATACTGCTAAAAGTGTATTGAAACATTCAGTTTCAGATTTGGTTAAAAGAACAGACTTAGAAGAAGAAACTATCAGAGAGGTTATTAATATACTAGGCTCTGAATTTGAATAAAAAAAGACCCACTTGGGTCTTTTTTTATATCTTATATCTATTAAAGTCTGAGTATTTTGGTTTTTCATTAACAAAATAATACTTTTCTATTATATCATTATACTTTATAATTTTTAAGAAAGCATCTGGTACAGTAGCACCACTTGATAATTTTATAGAATTTGGTGAAAATATTAATTTTATCTCTACTTCAACTGAATATTTTTTGGCGAGTTCCCTTTCATATACTTCAAGTAGTCTCCAAGTTCCTCTATTTAGATATTTGTCCTGTAATGCACAGTTTAAGTAAGTGAATGTTTTATATAAAGTTTCTTTATCACAATTAAAATCTGCCGCTGGTGCACAATGTCCTTTATCATAAATATTGTTTTCATAGTCTTTAGCATCTGATGTTTTATATTCCTTTTCTATATAAAAATCCATACCTTGTCTTGATTCTTGACCATTTTGGCATAAGATTGTATAATTTACTCTTAGTGGTTGTTCCAATTTTTCAGAATAAACAACTTTGAATATACCTTTATCAACTAAAACACTATCTCTTAATGTTTGAGATAAGCAGTTATTTATAAATAAAAGTAATATAGTTAGTATTAGTCTCATAAAAAATCTTTTATGTATATATAAAAATTAATATATAATTTTATGAGAACAGTATTAGCAATAATTTTAGTTATTATAGCATTTACATTAGGTATTTTATCAGATAATGGGTATTTTGAAGATGTTAGATATCCAGTTTTCTCGTCATTTTCTTTATTCTTGATATCTATGTATATTTTATGTACTAAGAAGAAACAATAACATAAACCAAAACTTTACTATGTTCTTTAATGAATTTAAGTTCGCCATGAAATCCTAAGCTTTTAGCTTTGTTAGAATATTTATCATATAAGCTATCAAACTTATTTTCAAATACTTTTACTTTTTCGATTCCTAGCTTTTTCAATATCATTCTTGTTTAAGTGGTATTTTTGGATCAATATCAAAATTGTCATTTATATACTCTTTTAGTTCATTTTCTATAAAATGTTCAGGAACAATCTCATTATCTGACTTCTCGGCCATTTTATTACTAATAAAATTAGTAAAATCATTAAGTACTTCTGGTTTTAATGCATCAACTAGTCTATCAGATACAACAAAAGCTCTTGAAAATCTATCTTTTAATGGTATTTGACCTTCTGGTAACATCATATAAGTTTCTACAGATTTTTTTAGAAAGTCTGCATATTTAGACTGTGGATTAAGATAATCAAATATAGTATCAAATATCTTATGAGCTAATCTTGAAGAACCAAAAACAGTTCCAATGATAGCTAATATAGGAAAAAATGGTGTTAATGATAAGGGAATAACAGTTGGTAGCATAGAAAATATATTCTTCTTGAGATTAGTCTTTTTCTTAGCTTCAATAGCATCTTTGAAGATAGCTTTAAGGATACCAAAAGTAAAGTTTTCACCTTTAGAGTGTAAATAAGTAGCTAAGTGACCTTGTTTAGAAAGAGCAACTTGTCTTTTTAACTCTTCTTTGTCGTTAACACCTATGCTTTTTAGATAATTAGTAATATTTTTATCATATTTTTCTAAAATTAGAAATTCATTATATCTTTTTATCTTATCCATATTTCTCGTAGTATTTAATTATTGTTTCTTTTGCCTTATCGGATAATAAACTCATTGTTTTAGTTATATTATCTGAATTTTCTCTCCATTTTATAGAGCCTGGTCTATCATCATTATAGATCCCATTCATATACTCTATTCTTTCTTGCCAAGATTCTTTACCATTAATTATATTAAATGGGGAATCTTCACCATGAATTTCTGGATATTTAGAACAAGCTATATACCATTTTTTACTTGAACTTCTTTCTTTTTTAACCCAAGTTAATTTTAGTCTATCATAATTTTCATCCTTTGGTATTATTCTAAATAATAAAGACATTTGATTCCACATAGAATAGCCATCGTATGATTTTGAGCACCACTCAGTGTTTTTTGCAGTTTCAGCAGAAGCAGTAAAGTTTATAGGTATTAAGATATCTATTTTATCATCACTAAAAACAATATCATATTTAGCCTCTTCTGTTTGCTTTCTATATTCTTCTATAATTTTAGACATGTGTCCAATAAAATTCCATATTGTTCTAAATTTTAGAATATCATTTTCCAGAGTTTTGTTTGGTTGACCTCCTAAGTAAAATGTTTCTTTTTTAACTTTACTTTTATACCAACCAGTTGAAAATACAAACAACATAAAATTCAATTCCGAATTAAAATATCTATCAAAGTCACTATCATCTTCAAAGTAATTCTGTTCATTCATTTTTTTATACATAGCGATAATCCATTTAGTATATTTACCTGGTTTAGAAAAATCTTTTTTTCTAACTGATGTAGGATCTATATTAACCAATTTGTAGAAGATCTTTTTATCTAAATCTGAATACCATTTTTTTCTAATTTCTTCCGAACCAATACTTTTTTCCAATAAAGGTGTATCAAATTCTATAAATTTTAATAATTTCATAAAAAAACAAAGAATACTTTTTACTATATATAAAATTATGAATACAGAAAAGACAATTTCAGATTTTTTATCCAATGAGTACAAGGAGTTTGCTATGTACTCAATTGAAGGTCGAGCAATACCTTCTGTTATAGATGGGTTTAAGCCTACGCATAGAAAAATTATACATATATCTAATCAGATATGGAGAACAGGTACTGAGAAGAATCTAAAAGTTTTCCAATTGGCTGGTAAAGTAGCATCTGATGCTTTTTATCATCATGGTAATACATCATTAGAAAATGCTATTGTTACAATGGCTCAAAAATTTAAGAATAATGCTCCCTTATTGGAAGAAATTGGTCAGTTTGGATCATTAAGAAGTCCACAACCTGGAGCTGCTCGTTATATTGGAACTAAATTATCTAATAACTTTAGATTTATTTATAAAGACTTTGATCTTTTACAATATAAAGAAGAAGAAGGTGAGTTAATTGAACCTCACTATTTCTTACCTATTATTCCAACTATTCTATTGAATGGTTCTTCTGGTATCGCAGTAGGATTTTCTTCTAATATCTTAAATAGAGATATTAGAGACATTATAGATTCATGTACTAAGGTTTTAGCAGGTAAAAAGCAATCGTTGATAAAACCTTCTCTAAATGAGTTTACTGGTGAATTTATACAAGATAAAGAAAATAGTAAAAGATGGATAATAAGAGGTAGATTTCAAAAAGTAAATACTTCGACTGTTAAAATATTAGAGTTACCTCCTTCTATGACTTATGAAAAGTATGAGGAAATACTTGATAAATTAGTTGATAATAAAGATATAGTTTCTTATGATGATAATTGTAAAGATAATATTGATTATACAATTAAGTTTCAAAGAAGTGTATTAGAAAAGCTAGACGATACAGCTTTAATAAAGCTATTAAAGTTAGAAGAGTCTTCAACTGAGATATTTACTTCATTAGATGAGAATGGTAAATTAAAAATATTTGAAACTGCGGAAGAGATAATAGAATATTTTACTAACTTTAGATTAACATATTATGTTAAAAGAAAAGAATATTTATTAGATAAGTTAAATAGAGAACTAAAAATATTAAGTAACAGAGGTCGATTTATAAAAGCTATTTTAGATGAAAAGATTAAAATTAATAATGTTGCTAAGTCTGAAATAGTTGAGTCTATAAAATTGTTTGGTTTAGACTTAGTGGATGACTCTTATGATTATTTGTTGAGAATGCCAATTTACTCTTTAACAAAAGAACTTTTTGAAAAGTTAAAAGAAGATTTTACAAAGAAAAAGCAAGAAATAAAAGATTTAGAAGAAACAGATACTAAGAATATGTATTTAGAGGATCTTCAAGAATTGAAAAAAAGATATAAATAATTGTTTATATCTAAATAAAACATTAATTTTGTAAAAAATAATTAGAAATGAAACAACAACTTGTAGATTTGATACATAGCAAAGCACCTGGTTCTAAGCCACTTTTTTTAGTGGTTAGAGGATCACATGCTTATGGTACAAATATAGAAACATCTGATGTTGATTATGCTGGTGTATTTATCCAGTCGTTAGAAGATATTTTAGGTAATAGATACGTCGAACAGGTAAATGATGATAAAAATGATATTGTTATTTATGAGATAAGACGATTTTTAGAACTTTTAGGCAAAAATAATCCAACTATATTAGAGCTTCTTAATACTCCAGAGGATTGTGTAGTTTATAAAGATCCTGTCTTTGATTTGATCTTAGAAAATAGAGATCAATTTATTACTAAGGTTTGTGCGAGATCATTTGGTGG
>JACCDV010059424.1_pt1 | contig 10793 bp, 10 predicted proteins | sample 7446131 | NCBI WGS metagenome assembly JACCDV01 (sample SAMN15323448, study PRJNA562643) | freshwater metagenome | isolation source: river surface water | place: USA:Blue River Watershed | collected 2017-08-17
AACCATTTATTGGCTCGTCTGCGTGAGGCCTTCGAGCGAGAAAAACGTTTTGCGGCCGATGTGGCGCACGAACTACGCACGCCGTTGTCGGTGCTGCAAGTGCAGCTGTTTAATGCCGAACAACGCTGGTTAGCCGCCCAGTTGCCCTTGGATGAATTGACCGCGTTAAAAAGTGGCGTGCAGCGGATGAGTCAACTGATTGAACAAATTTTATTGTTAAATCGCACCAATGCTGCCCAGTTCCAAGCCCGCTTGCAGCCGCTGGATTTGGTCGAGCTGTGTCGCGATCAGTTGGTGGAGCTGTATGGGCAGTTTGAAGCCAAGCAACAAGACATTGAATTGGTCTGTGATTCGATAGACGCTTTGCAAGGGGCTCCGTTGTTGGCCGATGCGTTTGCTTTGCCATTGCTGGTGAAAAATTTAATGGTCAATGCCAATAAATACACGCCGCTTAGTGGGCATATTCGGGTCTCGGTCAGTCAACAGGATGTGCATTGGTGCATTGAAGTGGCTGATTCAGGGCCTGGGATTGCGCCTTCGGAATACAGCAAGGTATTTCAGCGGTTTTACCGGGTCGGCGGTGATCGCCAGCGGGAAACCGGCAGCGGTTTAGGCTTAGCCATTTGTGCTGAGATTGCGCAATTGCATCAAGGTTATTTGCAACTTGGAACCGCCGATTTAGGTGGTTTGTCGGTCAAACTATTTCTGCCTAAAGCGCGAGGTGTGTCATGACACCTTGGCGACGGATGTTCACGTTCACCCTTTTGAGCAGCTTGCTAACCGCAGTGCCGTTGTCTGCGGCAGAGCTTCGGCAATTTGAATTAAAACTGCAGCGGCACTTATTTACACCATCGACCTTGTACATCCCCGCTGGTGAAAAAGTAAAAATTCGCCTGGTGAACCTCGACGACAGCCCTGAAGAGTTTGAAAGTTTTAAGCTCAATCGTGAAAAAGTAGTGCTTGGCCAAAGTGAAGCCAGCATTTTTATCGGCCCACTGAAACCGGGTGACTACCCATTTAGTGGCGAGTACAACCCTGACACGGCGCGAGGCGTCATTATCGCGTTGCCGCTGGAGGAGTTTAATCGTCTACCGGTCGGGGGGACGCATGCTGATTAATGCGGTCATCGTCTGGTTGCGTGAAACCTTACCTTTGTTAGTGCTACTGAGTGTGTTGTTGGCGATTTGGCCTTTACATAAGCGCTTGCTGGCGGGCCTTGGCGTACTGGGTGGGTTTGTGTTGGTCGGGCTGATGTCTTCACAGCTTCGAACCATTTCAGGCTGGTTTGACGGCCAGGGGTTAGAACTAAGTTACAGCTTACTGTACATCGGTTGCGCCTTGTTACTTGCATTGGCGGTTGCTTGTCGGCAACAGGCTACCACGGGGGGGCGCATGCCTTGGCACCGGCATAGCGCGGTGGTTGCTGCACTGGCGTGGGTCTGCTTGTGTGGTGTGCACGGCCACAATTTGATGTTGTATGTGTGGGTTTATCCACACCCTGAAACTGACCATGCCAACTTATGGTTAGGCTCGGCGTTAGGCAGCGGTATTGGCGGCAGTATTGCGGTGCTGTTGTATGTGGCGGTGCTTGAAGGCGCCAGATGGTGGCGCTGGTGGCCCGCGTTGTTATTGGCGTTGTTGACCGCTCGACAGTGCGCTGCGGCGGTGGCTATCTGGCTGCAAAGTGGTTGGTTGACCGCAACCGAAGCGCTATGGGACAGCAGTGGTTGGGTGGATGAACAATCGGAATACGGAAATTTTTTAAATGCGTTGCTGTGTTATGAAGCCACACCAGATCCGAAATTATTGGCCGTGCAGCTGCTTTGTTTACTGACGATGCTTTGGCACTGTCGTCATCTGGAGAACTGATGAACATGCGTATGCTTCCAACAAGCCTAACGTTTTTGTTGTTGTGTTTGCCGCTATCGGTGCTGGCCAGTGAAGGTCCTGCCGATCGGAGTGTCGTCGACAAGGTTTACCACCCTTATGTGCAAGCCTATGAACAAGAAGTGGAATATCGCTACGCGTATTTTCGCCAACCGGGGCATATCGACAACAACAGCATGACACAACGGCTAGGGTACGGTCGTGCGATAGCCAGCAACATGGCGTTAGAGGGTTATATTCACGCCCAGCGTGACATGTATGATGATTATCATATCCGTGGATATGAGCTGGAATTGCGCTATATGCTGACCGAACAAGGTCAATACAGTGCCGATTGGGGCATGCTGTTTGAGCTTGAGCGAACCAATCATCTAGAAAACTACGAATTAAAAACCGGCATTCTGATGGAAAAAGAGTTCGCCCACACCAGTCTGACGCTGAACGCCCTAGCCGTGGTGCAATGGGGCGGGGCGGTAAAAGAGGAATTAAAAGGCCAATTTCGGGCACAGTACCGCTATCGCTGGTTACCTCAGGTGCAACCTGCGCTGGAGTTTTATAGCGGCGAACATTATCAGGCGATAGGACCCAGCCTCATGGGCGTCCAAAAATTTCAGGCGATGAAAAATTTAAAGTGGGAATTGGCCATGATCTTTGGCATGGACCAAGACACGGTCGACCGCACCTTGCGATTTGCCTTGGAATACGAATTCTAAGCTTGTCAGCTGCCACCTTGCTTTGTAAGGTGAGGCACTGCTTGCAAACGCTGGGCACGCCTTCGCGTTTTTTTAAAATAAACCATAACAATAAGCGGTGTAACCGCGTGTACTTCCATGACAATGGCATGGACGCTTTTATGCAACGAGGTCTTTGACAGATGACAATCCCTTCCTTTTCCCGACGTTCTTGGCTTGCCTTTGCTGGGCCTTATCAAGTTTTGCTGCAGATGGTGCTGTTAGCGCTGCTTTTGCTAAGCCTTAGTCGTGTTGGCCTGATGGCCTGGTTATGGCCTCGCGTCGAGCCTGCCGGCTCCGTGCCTTGGATGCTGCTTCAAGGGGTTAGGGCGGATCTTATTTTATTAGGCTTATTAGTCGCGGTGCCGGTGTTGCTGGCGCCGATGTTGGCGATATCTCGTTGCTGGGCACTGTGGCAAAAATTCAGTTTGATCTGGGCCGCACTGGCCTTGACCTTGGTGATCTTTATCGAATTATCCACACCGTCGTTTATTGCGCAGTACGATATTCGGCCCAATCGGTTGTATATCGAGTATCTGAAATACCCCAAAGAAGTGTTTGCCACCTTGTGGAATGGCTTTCGTGTGCCGCTGTTGTTAGGAACTTCGTTGACGGTCGTGTTGGTATGGGGCTGTGTGCGCTTGCTAAAACGAGGCGCAACTCGCCAACAACCGTGGTCGAATACCAAACTGTGGCTGACTTGGCCACTGGTGGTGTTTTTGGTGTTTGCCTGTGTGCGTTCCACCACCAATCATCGGCCAGCAAACCCTGCGCTGTTTGCGATCACCCCGGATGCATTGGTCAATTCGCTGATTATTAACTCGGGCTATTCGGTGCTATACGCTGCCTACAGCATGAAACATGAAGCGCGTTCTACCGACATGTACGGCAAAATAACCACCGAGGACATGCTGACACAGGCGCTGGATTGGCCGTGGCTAAAGCGCTACCAATTTAGCTCGCCAGAGATGCCAACGCTGCACCAACAAACCGCCACTATGCGCCGAGATAAGCCATTGAATGTGGTGATTGTGTTGCAAGAAAGTTTAGGGGCAACCTTTGTGCAGTCGCTTGGTGGTGTTCCGGTAACCCCTGAGCTTGAGAAACTCAAGAGCCATGGCATTTGGTTTGATCAACTTTACGCCACAGGCACCCGTTCGGTGCGCGGTATTGAAGCGGTCACCGCGAGTTTTGCACCAACGCCGGCGCAAAGCGTGGTTAAGTTGTCGAATGCGCAACAAAATTTCACCACCATCGCCAGTGAGCTGAAGCAGGCCGGTTACCACACCCAGTTTATTTATGGCGGCGAGGCGCACTTTGACAATATGCGGGCGTTTTTCACCGGCAACGGCTTTAGTCAAATTGTCGACATTAACCAAATTAAAAATCCGAAGTTTGTCGCTAGTTGGGGCGCCAGTGACGAGGACTTGTTTAACACCGCGCACGAACAACTGAGCGCATTACATCAAAGCGGCAAGCCATTTTTTAGTTTAATTTTCACCTCCAGTAACCACGAGCCTTTTGAGTTCCCGGATGGTCGCATTGAGTTGTATGAGCAACCGAAACAGACGGTCAATAACGCGGTGAAATACGCCGATTGGGCGATGGGACAGTTTTTTGCCAAAGCCATGCAAAGCGCGTACTGGCAAGATACTTTATTTTTGGTGGTGGCCGATCACGATAACCGTGTGTACGGTACCAATTTAATCCCAGTGGAAAAGTTTCGTATCCCTGGCCTGATTTTGGGCGCGGATGTGCAGCCGGCACAATGGGATGTGCTGGCGAGTCAAATTGATTTAGCTCCGACCTTGTTATCGATGGCTGGTGTTGACAGTTGCCACCCGATGATTGGCCGTGATTTAACCGTCGATCGCCAGGTGCCAGGACGGGCACTGATCCAATTTGATAACTACTTTGCACTGATGCAAAACGATATGCAAAACCCTGCATTAAAGCAGTTGACCATCTTAAAGCCTGACGGTACCGCGGCGCATGGCAGCTACAAGCAAGCGAGCAAAACCTTGACCTTGGCCAGCAGCGAGGTCTCGGCCAACGAACAACAACGTGCGTTAGCGCAAGTGGCATTACCGAGTTATTTGTATCGGGAGAGCAAATACAAAGCGGACGCGCAGTGTCAATAACCACAGAGTGGGCTGCGTGATAGGGCTGAGTATTCAGCCCTTTTTTTATCGGGTCGATGGGTTGCGGTTTGATAACGTAGAATTTCTGTGTGAACAATGATAATCAGTAGCGATTTGACCAAGGCGCTGCGTTAAATTTATTGATGGGAAAGCCAAAAGAAACCATGCTGATACGGTCAGTATCAAAGAGCCTTCTCAGTGTGCTAGCGCTATAACGTTTTCGTCAAGCTGCACTGACTTTTCCCCACTGAGCAGCATTTTTTCCCCGTTTATCGTAAGTTCTGCAACCTTTCACTGGAAAAATACTCAGTCTCCCCATATAGATACAGTGTGCTTGTGTGATTTGATGCACGAGCACTTCCTGTTGCCACTGGCAGCTTTGCAGCTTATCAGCGCGAAAAAGATCTGGAGACAATCAGGCATGACTGAGTTTTTAAAAAAGGAATCGGCTGGCGGCATCATTTTGATGACGGCGGCTCTATTGGCCATTATCTTGGCAAATTCGCCAGCCTTTGGTGTTTATCAGGGGTTTCTACAGCTACCTGTCGCGGTGCAAATTGGCACCTTTTCTATCGCAAAACCGCTGCTGTTATGGATTAATGATGGCTTGATGGCGGTATTTTTCTTTTTGGTCGGTTTGGAGTTAAAACGCGAGCTGATTGAAGGGGAACTTGCAGATCCTCGCAATATTTTATTACCAGCCGTTGGTGCTATCGGGGGCATGGCCGCGCCCGCCCTGGTGTATTTGTGGATTAACCAAGGCGACCCATCCGCCCAAAGCGGGTGGGCTATTCCTGCAGCCACTGATATCGCATTTGCGTTAGGTATTTTAAGTCTGCTGGGCAGTCGAGTACCCATTGCGCTCAAAGTGTTTTTAACGTCATTGGCTATTTTTGATGACCTCGGCGCAATCGTGATCATCGCGTTGTTCTACACCTCTAAATTGTCCATGTTGGCCTTGATAGTCACGGCGTGTTGTATCGCGATGCTGGCGCTTTTGAACAAAAAAGGTGTCATGACCAAAAGCCCCTATATGTTAGTGGGGCTTATTATGTGGGTCGCGTTGTTAAAGTCTGGGGTGCATGCCACCTTGGCAGGGGTGATTTTGGCGCTCTTTATCCCAATCAAAGGCCATATGGCTGACGATGAAGGGGTCTCTCATCCAGTGTCTCCGTTACGTGAATTGGAGCATGACTTACATCATGTGGTGGCATTTTTTGTGTTGCCGGTGTTCGCGTTTGCCAACGCAGGCCTTAATTTAACAGGGGTTACCTTAGAACAAACGTTGCACGGCGTGCCGCTTGGCATCGCTGCCGGTTTGTTTATCGGCAAGCAAGTCGGGATTTTCCTGCTGTGTGCCTTGGTGATTAAACTGGGACTTGCCAACTTACCCACCGGCATGACGTGGAAAAGTCTGTATGCGACGGCAGTGTTATGTGGTGTCGGGTTTACCATGAGTTTGTTTATTGGTTCGTTAGCCTTTGAACAAACCGGCGTGGATCGAATGTTTGATGAGCGGTTAGGTATTATCGCTGGGTCTTTTGTTTCAGGGATCCTCGGTTACCTGTTGCTGAAGTGGTGGTTACCACCGGCAGTGGACTCTTCGAGCCAGCGTCATTAACAAAGAGCAATAACAGGGGGCCAAGGCCCCTTGTTACATCAGGGTCTTCGGACCTTTGGGCTTGTTGCGAACACCGGCCAATTCAAGCTCGGCCAAATGAAATAAGTTGGTCAAGGCAATCGGTGGTGGCGGCTCGCTAAAGGCTTCAATATAGGCGAGGCGTGCTTGTTCGCTGATCCGATAAAACGCCTGATCGTAATAGGAGAACCCATCATAGCTGAGGGGTTCGTCTAAGGCTGCAAGGTTTTCTTGTTTCAGTACCCGGAGATAATAGTTCAGCAAAAACTCATACTGCTTTACATCCAACAATTCGCGACAGTCCACACTTTATCTCCCTCTCTGTTTATTGGCGCAACTTAGCCTTTTTTATTACGGTCTGTCTGCCCCAACTGGATCTGAGCTCGGTTCGTGGTTAAGTACCACAGAAGGTGCAATAGGGCGCCGCAGCGGGGATCTGCATCCACTCCGCTGCGTCAGCAAAGGGCGTTTTTGCGGCGGCCACAAAGCGATGAAATGGGGCTAAATCGCCATCCAGCGCCTGCTGCAAGATGCTTTCAACGTGTTGATTACGCGGGATAAACGCTGGGTTTACCGCGCGAAGCTCCGCTGCGCTGACTTGTACCAAGGCTTGCCAACGGGTCAACCAGCCTGCCAAGGTTTCAGTATCACAGCTTAGCGCCAACCAGGTGCTGTGGTCTTGATCGAGTGTGTCGGCTAAACGGCGGAAAAACGCCGTGAAATCGAGGGATAATGACGCCATCATGGCCAAGGTCTCGTCAATAAACAGCTGCTGCGCCGTCGCCACATCATCGGCAGGCGTCTGACCTTTGTGGCGCAGGCCCAGTTTTTCGGCGAAGCCTTGATAAAGCTGTTGCTGATACCAGTCTGGGAAGGCGTTTAGCACCGTCATGGCCAAAGCAATCGCTTGGTCTTCATTGGCATCGAGTTGAGGCAACATGGCTTCGGCCAGTCGCGCTAAGTTCCATTGGGCAATGGCGGCTTGATTGCGGTACGCATAGCGACCGTTGCTGTCAATCGAACTAAATTTTGTGGCTGGGATGTATTGGTCTAAAAAGGCACAAGGTCCATAGTCGATGGTTTCTCCCGACAAGCTCATATTGTCGGTGTTCATAACGCCATGCACAAAACCCAGTTGCATCCATCGGGCGACCAAGGCAGCTTGGGCTTTGGCAACACAGGTCAACAAGGTCAGTGCCGGGTTGTCACTTGGCAGATGGGCTGGGTAATGGCGCGCTAGGGTGTAGTCAATCAAGGCTGTTACATCATCGGGGCTGCCCGCAATCGAGGCATATTGCATGGTGCCGATGCGTAAGTGGGAGCGTGCGACTCGGGTTAGTACCGCACCAGGTAAGGCGGTTTCTCGAAACACCAATTCACCCGTGGTGACTGCCGCCAAGGCACGAGTGGTTGGCACTCCCACCGCGTGCATCCACTCACTAATTAAGTATTCGCGCAGCACAGGGCCAAGTGCAGCACGACCATCGCCACGACGCGAAAACGGCGTAGGTCCCGAGCCTTTGAGCTGAATGTCATAGCGCACACCATCAAGGCCTATCACTTCCGCCAGCAGCAAGGCGCGACCGTCACCAAGTCGCGGATTTAACTGACCGAATTGATGGCCGCTGTAGGCCAATGCTATCGGCTGACACCAAGGCGCTAATTGATTACCCGCGTATAACGCTAACCCCTGTGTTGTGTGCTGCCAAGGCGTTGGGAGTTGTAATAACTCGGCTAGGTCCTGATTAAACGCCAGCCAGTTCGCCTGTTTGACCGGTGTCGGCGCCAAGACCTGAAACATCAGGGCAGGCAGTTGCAAATAGCTATTGTCGGCAAGTGGAAGCGTCTGTGACATAAAAATCTCTGGGTTACTTAGGTTGACGTTGCATGTGTATCGTTGTATGTGTTTATGCAGCCGTGGCCAACGCGACGTGGTGGGCGATCGCGCGCCCATGGGGTTAACGGCTGATAGGTTGGTCTTACATTGGGCCGCCACTCAAGGTTTGTTTGGAGCTACTTAGAGTAATTGATACGGCGCCGCTGCAGAGCTCGATCTGTCGATGATTGTGTCAAATGACCTCGCATAAAGCAAAACAGCGACCGAGGCCGCTGCTTTAACAACACTTACACCATGCCGCTGCCGGCAAGATATTGGTTAGTGCTGGTGGCCACAATCATCATCACATTCGTGATCATGGTCATCATCGAAGTCATCATCGCCATCTTGGTGTTGCATCACACCCCAGCCATCGTTGTAACCAGCAAATTTCTTAGCAAATTTGTCTAATTCCACTTCTTTGGCGGTAATTGCAGCATGCTCTGGTACCATCTGCAGCGCCACAATCAATTCCCATTGATTGAGATCGTTAAGGTTCAGTTCGACCTCACCTTGTAAATCGCTCGCCACCAAGGCTTGTAATGCTTTCTCAGCTTTCGCTTGATCTGGGAACACTAAATAAAAATCCAGTGCCATTGGTTGGGTAATATCGACACCTGCATCGACCAAGGCTTGCAGCATATCGCCGTTGCCGTCATCAGGAAATTGGCTCATTTCGAACTCCGCTAGGGCAAGGCCCAATTCATCAAAACAGGGATTTTAGCAAGCTTTTAGGCTCAAGGGCTATGGCTAATTCATCAAGACGAGTGCGCAATGAACGCGGCTTGTTCATCCCCAAGCTGCTGTACATGGGCTTGCAAGGCTGGATAAAAGTCTAAAAAACTCTGATTTAGCTCGTCGGCCAGCACATCAATTTCCTGCATGATGCCGGAAAATTGATTGGCAATCCGGATCCGTGTAGCGATTTGATCCAACGCCTGACTGATGCCATCACGTGATTGATAGTGCTCAAACCAGCGATAACGAACCATGGCGTTCACGGTGCGCTGCATGCTAGCTGGCATGCTCGCAGGTGGCTGTTGCAGCAGAGTGTTCAGTTGGTGGTAGAGCTTTACAAAGCCTGCGGGGGCTGTCGATGGGTAGAAGTGTTGCCAATGTTTGATCAATAAATAATCGTCATAAACATCCAGTGCGACAGGGGCAAAACGACGACGCTGTGTCGAAAATCGCGGCAAAAATTGTCGGCGGTGCGGGTGATGATCGGTAAAGCGATCAATGGCTCGATGCCGTGCCACAGCCGCTTGGACCGCAAGGGGATACTGGCTTAAATCGAGTCCCTTGGCAAAATCAGCCAACAGGGCGCCAAAGGTTGACGCTGGATGCGGCTCGGCGAGTTGCAAATGGGCTAAAAAGTTCACCCTTTGCTGCCACAGTTTTTTAATAAGCGGCAGTGGTGCTGCTGTGCATGCTGCTGTAACAGCTGGGCTAACACCTCTCGATACGGCGATTTGGCCGCGATGACGATGTGTGTTGGGATCTGTTGCAAGGTGTCACGTGACAACATTTCCAGCGGCTCCGCTAAGCTTGTCTCGGCTTGGTTGGCATCCGCTTGGCGTTTGGCAATATAAGCTTGAAAGGGGCCGTCATAGGTAATGAGGTGCTCGGCGCGTCCTTTTAAAAACAGCTCAATGGCCGCCACCGCATCGGGCATATCTACGGGCCGGTAGCCTTGTGTCTGCAGGTTTTGGCGCTGGCCTTGATAATCAAAACCGCGGATCATCGCCACCGAGCCGTCGTGCACAGCGTCTGAGCGACGCGAGTGGCTATAGATCACCAGTTGCAACATCATATAGGGTGGCTCGATAAAAACGGGCGGCTGCGACACATCAACCAGCGCCTTGGTACTTTTGATATTGATGCTAAAGTCGATGTCATTTTTATCCAGCAACAGGTACATCCGAGCTGGAGTGACACAGACTGGTTCTAGCAACAACTCTTGTTGCCCTAGCAGCTGTTTTAAAAACTCAAAGCCAGTGCCACCACAGTGCTGTCCATCTGCACTCACGATAAAATCCGGTGGAAAGTTATGAATACCAATACGCAGGGGCCGACTGGGCCGGTGTTGTGCCAAGTGCACAGATGAGGTGGTGGTGGCATCTGCACCAAGTGGCGGCTCGAGTTGCTGCGGTACTGCTGGCGCAATGGCCAAGCTTGAGCCGATGCTGTGGCCAGAACCGTCAAAAGCCGTTGCAACTAGCATCAGCGCCAAAAGCACCGTCACAGCCAAGCGTTGCGCCGTTGGAGCCTTCGTCTTTTGAGATAAAAAGGGCCTGTAAAACACAACTCAGTGCCTCGGTAATGGTGGCATGCCATTGACACCATGACAGTCGTGTAAGCAACTGTCAACGAGCCGTGGCGCGTGTAACATGATGCCCATAGCGTATATCATCAATGGCCAGTCGGTGTTGTGGTAGATCAGGCTTTGGCACGTTGATGATGCCATGCTTGGGCAACCCCCGCGGCAATAATGATCGCCACGCCAGTCACTTGCAGCGGGC
>JACCDV010881347.1_pt1 | contig 10793 bp, 8 predicted proteins | sample 7446131 | NCBI WGS metagenome assembly JACCDV01 (sample SAMN15323448, study PRJNA562643) | freshwater metagenome | isolation source: river surface water | place: USA:Blue River Watershed | collected 2017-08-17
AGCCGGAGCCAGATCATCATCACGTTGCGCCTCAAAATTGACATAGGCCTGCAATGGAAAGTTGAGCGCGACATAATTGGATAGTGATCCATCGCTACGCCGCACCTTCTCGTGCCAAACATTGATGTTTTCAGCGGTAAGCGCAGCGCGGCATTTCTTATCGGCCGCCGCAATATCAGTCGCTGCAGTATAAGGGAGGATCGCATAAACATCAGGATCGTCGAGCAATGGGTCTTCGCCTTGGCCGGCATAGCCGTCATCGCGGATGCCCACACGTCCCTGCCGGAAAGCTGCAGCGTCCAGCAAGGTGATATCACCGCGGCCACCCTTGCTGTCGCCCGAAAAGCCGTCACCATTGGTATGCAATGCGATGATCGGCTGACCTTTGGGCAGTGCACTAAGGATTGCACTTGTGAAAAGCGGGGTGCGTGCATCAAAATTGCGATTGGGATCGCATGCGGCCATTGGCTTTGCGCGCACGCCGCATGGACCAAAACCTGTCTGGCGGCGCAAGCTTCCCGGGCCGCTGTTCACCGCTATTCCGACGCCCCCATGCCGTTTCAACGCCGCGACCATCGCGTCAAAGGCTGCGTTTTCGTCATCATGTAGAACCGCCCATAAAGGACCGACTGGTTGCGCCACATTTTCAAAGCGCAGCAAATGCCACTCAAAACCATTTTCAGAAAAGCGGCTCTCGCTGACATTGATCCCAGTCAGAAATTCGGGATCGGCGCGATGCCGATCAAGATCATCATCCTGCAGTGCCGCAATTTCGGGCTTAGCCAGTGGTTCCCAATCTGCGGCGACGCCAGCAGCCGATCCGAAGAAGAAAATGGCGGAAAGAGATACTGCAAAGCGCATGAACTCCCACTATAGCATCGAGGCAGGGACAGAAAGCCTGAACAACAGGCACATATTTGGGGGATCGGATAATGTTGCAGCCAGGTGCTATTGCAAGCCTTGCCGTATATTTTGCATTGATGCTGGGCATCGGCATTTATGCATGTCGGAAATCGACCGCCAGCAGCAGCGAATATCTGCTATCTGGGCGTCAATTGGGCCCGGCTGTAACGGCGCTGGCAGCCGGCGCATCGGACATGTCCGGCTGGTTGATGCTGGGCCTTCCCGGCGCGCTTTATGCGAGCGGTCTCGTCGAGGCATGGATAGCGATTGGTCTGTTCATTGGCGCCCTTGCCAACTGGATCATTGTGGCCCCCCGACTGCGCGAGCAAACCGAACGCTTCGGCGACGCCCTCACCATCCCTGAGTTTCTGGGCAACCGGTTCAACGACAAGAGTCACATGCTACGTTTGACCGCAAGCATTGTGATCATCGTCTTTTTCGCGCTCTATTCTGCGTCAGGCCTCGTAGCCGGCGGAAAACTGTTCCAGAGTGCATTTGGCGCGGATTATCAGACCGGCCTATGGATCACCGCATCGGTGGTGGTTGCCTATGTCGTTTTGGGCGGCTTTCTTGCGGTAAGCCTCACGGACTTTGTTCAAGGCACGATCATGGCAATCGCACTTGTTATCGTGCCATGGATGGCATGGCAGGGATTGCCGGCGGGGCTTTCGGTCGGTGACACGCTGCGGGCGATCGACCCCAACATGACCAGCCTGTTTGCCGGAACCACTGCACTTGGCATCCTATCGACCGCTGCATGGGGTCTGGGCTATTTCGGGCAACCCCACATCATTGTCCGCTTCATGGCGATCCGTTCGGTCAAGGACATCCCAATGGCGCGCAACATTTGCATGGCGTGGATGGCAATCACGCTCACAGGTGCGGTGCTGGTCGGGCTGATCGGTCGCGCCTATGTCGAGAGTAGCGGGCTGAGCGTTGCCGACCCGGAAACAATCTTCATTCTGCTGGCGGGCGAACTGTTCGCGCCCGTGGCAGTCGGTTTTCTTCTCGCTGCTATTCTTGCCGCGATCATGAGTACGATTTCGGCGCAGCTACTCGTCACTGGCTCATCGCTGACCGAAGATGTCTATCGCCTGTTCGTCCGCCGCGAGGCAAGCGAGGGTGAAGTTGTAACTGTTGGCCGCCTTTCGGTGATTGCCGTCGCCGGGCTCGCGATGCTTTTGGCACAAAATCCGGAGAGCAGCGTCCTCAGCCTTGTCAGCAATGCGTGGGCCGGTTTCGGCGCGGCATTCGGCCCTGTAATCATTCTTGCGCTGACATGGCAGCGAATGACATTGGCCGGTGCAATGGCTGGGATGGTGACGGGTGCGTTGGTGGTAATAGGCTGGATTGCACTAGGCTGGAGCAGCGCGATGTATGAGATTGTGCCGGGATTTGTTGCCGCGATGCTAGCCATTGTTGGCGTCAGCCTTGCCAGGCGCCGCCCCTAATCCAGTTCAGATTCGATCGCTTCCATCTGTTCGTCCGAAAGGCCAAAATGGTGGCCGATCTCATGGACCATCACATGGTTGACCAGTTCCGCCAGCGATAAGCCGGTTTCCGCCCACTCATCCAGCAGCGGCCGCCGGAATAAAGTCACCTTGTCAGGTAATCCGGCAAAATCATCGAGTGATTTTTCACCGACCGGTCGTCCTTCATAAAGACCGGTAAGGTCATGGGGGCTGGCGATGCCCATATCATTGAGCAGTTCGGCCGATGGCCAATCCTCAACCATCAGGATGATGTTGGACAGATGACTGGCAAATGGCTCCGGAATGCGCGCCAGCGCATCCCGGGCAAGCCGTTCGATATCTTCAAGGTTGGGCGCTCTTTCGCCCACCGACCTTAGCGCGTCAGCTTTTTGTAGCTGGTGCGATGAGGCTTCAGCGCATCTTCGCCCAAGCGGCGGATCTTGTCCTCCTCATAGGCATCGAAATTGCCTTCGAACCATTCGACATGGCTGTCGCCTTCAAATGCGAGGATGTGCGTTGCCAAACGGTCGAGGAAGAAGCGGTCGTGCGAAATAACCACCGCGCAACCCGCAAAGCTTTCGATGGCTTCTTCAAGCGCAGCAAGCGTTTCGGTGTCGAGGTCGTTTGTCGGCTCGTCAAGCAGCAGCACGTTGCCGCCCTCTTTCAGCATCTTGGCCATATGCACGCGGTTACGCTCACCGCCCGAAAGCAGGCCGACCTTTTTCTGCTGATCTGCACCCTTGAAGTTGAAGGCACCGACATAGGCGCGGGTCGGCGTTTCATGCTTTCCGACCCTCATATAATCGGCGCCGCCTGAAATTTCTTCCCAGACATTTTTGTTGGGATCCAGTGCATCACGGCTTTGGTCAACATAACCCAGATGTACGGTTTCACCGATCACCACTTCGCCGCTATCGGGAGTTTCCTGCCCCGTGATCAAACGGAACAATGTCGATTTACCCGCCCCGTTCGGTCCGATGACGCCAACAATGCCGCCGGGCGGGATCGAGAAGGTCAGGTTCTCAAACAGCAATTTGTCGCCATAGGCTTTAGTCACACCGTTGACCTCGATCACCTTGCTGCCAAGGCGTTCGGGGTTCTGAATAACGATTTGCGCTTTGCCAACCGGACGATTTTCAGCTGATTCAACAAGTTGTTCAAAGCTTTTTATACGGGCCTTGGATTTTGTCTGACGCGCCTTGGGCGACTGCCGGATCCATTCCAACTCGTCCTTGATTGCTTTCTGGCGGCCATGCTCCTCACGGGCTTCCTGTTCCAGACGCTTCGCCTTCTTCTCCAGATAGGTCGAATAATTGCCTTCATACGGGAAGTAGCGGCCGCGATCGAGTTCGAGGATCCAGTTCACGACATTGTCGAGGAAGTAGCGATCGTGGGTGACGAGGATCACATTGCCCTTGTAATCGACCAGATGCTTTTCAAGCCATGCGACGCTTTCCGCGTCAAGGTGGTTGGTCGGTTCGTCGAGCAATAGAATGTCGGGCTTTTCGAGCAGCAGGCGGGTCAGCGCGATCCGGCGCTTTTCACCGCCCGACAGATTTTCCACCGACCAGTCGCCCGGGGGGCAACGCAGCGCGTCCATCGCAATTTCCAACTGGTTGTCGAGTGTCCAGCCATCGACCGCGTCAATCTTTTCCTGAAGGGTGCCCATCTCCTCCATCAGCGCGTCGAAATCGACGTCTTCCGGCGGATCGGCCATAATCATCGAGATTTCGTTGAAACGCTCGACCAGATCGGCGGTTTCGCGGACGCCATCCATGACATTTTGTTTGACCGTCTTGCTCGGATCGAGCTGCGGTTCCTGCGCAAGGTAGCCGACGGTGATATTCTCTCCAGGCCATGCCTCACCGGTGAATTCGGTATCGATACCGGCCATAATCTTCATCAGCGTCGATTTACCGGTACCGTTGGGGCCGACGATGCCGATCTTTGCATCCTGGTAAAATTGCAGGTGGATGTTGTTCAAAACGGGTTTTTGTGCGCCGGGGAAGGTTTTGGTCATCCCCTTCATGACAAAGGCATATTGTGCGGCCATCGGTCGTTTCTTTCGGTATCGCGATAAAAAGGAATTGATTGGCCTCTAGCCAAGCATAACTCTTGCTGCAAGGTGGGAGATTGGCAGGCGCGCAAAAGCCGGTTAAGCGATTAGGATGAACAACAGATATTTCGCGCTTTCGCTCGCCACCCTTTGCCTTTCCACCTCCGCCATAGCTGCATCCGATGATGCTAGCCCTTCGCAGAATGCGATGCGCGATACGCTGGCTTATGAAATCACCGAAGGACTGACCACCGAGGTCGGCCAGCGTCAGGGCGGAACCGAGGCTGAGCAGCGCGGACGTGACTGGGCAGTGGCGAAGCTGAATGCGCTCGGCTTTGCCAATGTCCGCGAAGAAAAGTTCGATATGCCTACATGGGTGCGTGGAGAGGAAAAGGCCTGGGTCATCAGCCCGTTCCAGAATGTGATGGCTGCCACTGCCCTTGGCAATTCAGGATCGACCGGCGCAAAACCTTTTGAAGGCGAAGTGATCTATTTCCGCACGCTTGACGATCTTGTCACTGCGCCAGATGCGCGGGTTGCTGGAAAGATCGTGTTTGTTGATCACCAGATGAAGCGCGCGCAGGATGGCAGTGGCTATGGCCAATTTGGCCGCGCCCGCTTCATCGGCCCCAACATTGCTGCGAAAAAGGGTGCCGCGGCGATCCTGATCCGTTCGATCGGTACTGATAGCCATCGCGGGCCGCATACCGGTAACACCAATTTTGAGGCCGGGGTAAAGCCCATTCCTGCTGCGGCCATTTCCAACCCCGATGCTGACAATCTGACCCGTCAGGTGATGCGCGCAAAAACGCCGGTGAAGGTGCGGCTGCTGTTGACGCCCCAGAATCTGGGGCAGCAGAAATCGGGCAATGTCATCGCCGAAGTGCCGGGCAGCGACCCCTCACTCCCGCCGATCGTTATCGCCTGCCATCTGGATAGCTGGGATCTTGGCACCGGCGCGATCGACGATGCGTCGGGCTGCGGCATAATTACTGCTGCGGCCAGTTATCTTCAGAACCGCCCTGCACCCAAGCGCACCGTTCGGCTGCTTTGGGCTGGTGCCGAGGAGGTCGGCATCTGGGGCGGGAAGGATTATGCCGAAAAGCATAAGGGCACGCCGCACGCGCTTGCAATGGAATCCGATTTCGGGGCCGACCGAGTGTGGCGCGTCGATTTCAAACTGCCAGATAGCGCAAAGCCACTGGCCGACCGGATCACATCAAAGCTTGCTTCACTGGGCATAACGCGCGGGAAAGATCCGGCAAGCGGCGGTGCCGATGTCGCGGCAATCATCGCCGCACAGGACCTTGCGGTGATTGACCTACAGCAAGATGGCACTCGCTATTTCGATCTGCACCACACGCCAGATGACACACTGGACAAGGTTGATCCCGAACAGATGCGCCAGAATGTCGTTGCCTGGACAATGGTGTTGGAAGAAGTCGCCAATTATGTCGGCGATTTGTCGATGGGGCCGAAATCATGAAGATACTTGCACCGCTTCTGCTATTCCTGCTTGCCGGATGCGGCATGCAATCCGCTTCAGACGAAGCTGGAACTGGAGAGGAAACCACCACCGAAGCGGCCACTGACGAAGATGTGGATGCGGAGCAGAAAGAAATCGAAGACGCCGCTGACGAGGCCGCAAAGGTAGTTGAAGCTGATGCCGAGGAAGAAGTAGAGGCCGCCAAGGGCGAAGCCGAAGAATAGCATTTTCCCTATATTCGCTCTTCATCCCTTCGCTTTAGAAGCATTTTGGGGGATGAGTTGGAGGGAATATGACGCCGGCTTATCGAGCTGAATTCAGCGCCAATTGGCGTGCCGTTTTGGCAACCGCGCTAGGCCTTGGGGCAGGTGTTGCGCTCAGCATTTATCTCAACAGTCTTTTCTTGCCGCATCTCTCTCAAGAGTTTGGCTGGACCGAAGGGCAGCTCGCCCTAACCGGCGTCGCCGCATTGGGCGCGACCGTTGGCGTGCTGGTTTCAGGTCGTATGGCCGATCGCTATGGCGTGCGCCGTGTTGCGCAGATCGGTATTATTGGAATGCCGCTGGTCTGGATCGCTTTTTCGCAAATGAGCGGCAATATCTACGCTTATTATGCGCTGTTCACACTAAAGATGTTTGTGGGAACTACCACAACATCGGTGGTTTACGCTCGGGTGACGGCCGAGCGTTTTACTTCAGCGCGGGGGATGGCGCTCGCGCTCGCCATTGGTGGCGGGCCGTTGATAGGCGGGTTGTCCGCGCCGTTGGTCAACGCGGTCATCTATGCCGAAGGCTGGCGCAATGGCTATCTGGCAATCGCCGCGCTTAGCGCGTTACTGGGGGTTGCGGCATGGTTGATGCTGCCCAAGGACCGTGGCGCGGCATTTCACGGCACAACGCCTGCGTTGATATCAACACGACAAAGCTATGCTTTGCTTGGCAAGACGCCGATGTTGTGGCTGATCTTAGTCGCAATGCTGCTCTGCAATTTGCCGGCGCTAATGGTCAGCCTGCAAACGAAGCCGATGCTCCTCAGCCTCGGCGTTGATGCCGCAACGGTTGGATACATGGTTTCGGTATATGCAGCGGGCGTGCTCGCCGGCCGCCTCGGGTGCGGTCTTGCACTCGATCTTTACCCTGCGCATCGGGTCGCGACGGTGGCTATGGGACTGCCGGCAGTCGGGCTTGCCTTATTGGGGATGCAGCCTGACGCCCTGTGGATCGTCGTGTTGGCGATGCTGCTTCTGGGGATTAGCCAAGGCGCGGAAGGCGATATTGTTGTTTATTTGGTTGCGGGGCGCTTCACTTTTGCTCTTTTCGGCACCGTCGCCGGAATCATCACCGCGGCCATAGGCATTGCAGCGGCAATGGGCGGGTTGATATTGTCAGCAATGCTAAACGCGGGCGGCGGCTATGTTGGCTTTCTCATGCTTTCGGCGGCAAGCGTTGCCATCGGGGCGCTGTTATTCCTCGCCTTGGGATCGCCGAGCATGACGAGGAGGGTCGGGGAGAATCTGCACTGACCGCCCTTGGCACATTCAGTTTGGGCTGCCATGCGCCACCACATGAAACGCTTTTCGATCGCTGTCCTTACGTCATTACTGGCCCTGAACGCCTGCGCGCATCCGCCGCACCAAGGAATACAGGCGCAGTTTGAACAGGGATTAGCCGCGCAGGCCAGTGCCACCGAAGCATTGCGGCTCTGGTGCGAAACGCGCGGCCTTGCAAAACCGGCGCAGATTATTGCGGAAATGGTACCGGGGAAGCAATATGCTCCACCGAAAGATATCCGTAACCTTCTAAACGTGTCCGTTAGCGAGCCTCTCGGCTATCGCCATGTGAAGCTGATCTGCGGGGATAAGATACTGTCGCAAGCGCATAATTGGTATGTGCCCTCGCGGTTGACAGCGGAAATGAACCGCCAACTTGCTGAAACCGATACGCCATTTGGCAGGGTGGCATCCAGCCTCGGTTTCAAACGGACGGGTATCGCCTCAACGCGACAGCGCGATCCAGCCTGCCCGAACGGCACGATTCTCGCTAACCGTGCGATTCTCACTTTGCCCGATGGACGTGGATTGGCGATGGTCGTCGAATGCTACACGGAAGCCAATTTGCGGTGACGGAGCTTCACAGTCGCGCCTGCGTCAACTTCAAAAATTCAGCTCCAACCTTCCGAAAAAGTGAGCTGCAGGCTGAAAAATAGAAAATAAGTGGTCGGGGAGACAGGATTCGAACCTGCGACCCTCTGCTCCCAAAGCAGATGCGCTACCAGGCTGCGCTACTCCCCGACACGGGAAAAAACTATACTCTGCTTCCAAACACGGGCGTTCAGAAGCGTGGTGGGCCCGGAGGGACTCGAACCCCCGACCTAGCCGTTATGAGCGGCCAGCTCTAACCAACTGAGCTACAGGCCCCCTGAGAACAGCGCCGATAGCGGAAGGCCGGTCTGAAAGGCAAGAGCCAAATGCGTCAGCCAAACGCCAACTCACGCAGTTGCGTTACCGTCACGGGGGTCACACCGCACTTTTCGAGATGCGCGAAGACGGTTTCCCACCAGGAATAAAATTGCTCGAGGTCTGTATTGTTGCGAACATAGGGCGTGTGGCCGGGCGCGAGCGATGGCGAATGGAAGGAAAAGACCAGCAGCGGCAGCTTCATCTTCAGCGCAACATCGATCGCCTGCACCGCCTTGCTCGCCGGGATCCCTTCAGGCGTCAGCGCGATCCGTTCCAAAAGGCCGCTGCGCGCGAGCAAGGCCCGCATCGACGGTGTTTCAAAATAGCGGTCAAACATTGCCGTACCAATGGGACGCAACAATCCCCCAAAAACCGAGGTAAGGGGCAACTCCACCAGTTTATGGTCAATCGCCCAATAGGGCCGCAATGCCGCGGAAGTGAAATCGGGCCCGCCTTGACCCGAATAATCAAACAGCGACCGCACCGACGTATCGAAGGCAATATCCAGCTCGATCAGCATCTCCGCAGTCTCGGCACCGATGCCATAGCGCCCGGCGCGATAGGCAACCGGCTTTGTCGCAAGGCGTTCCCGCACGATATCATGGAGCGCGCGCAGCTTCGCCCGCTCCAGCGGTTCGGGCAGGTTGCAGGCGTAGCTGTTATGACTGCTGACAACCTCGTCAAAAGGCGGTGTCACCCAAGGATGGAGTTGCAGGCCGATCTCGGCTTTGTCGCGGCGCGCCAGATCACCAAACAGTTCAGCGCCCATTGGGTCTGCAGCGATCGGATAATCGACAAGGTAAAGCGGCTTCACGCCTCGAGTTTCGCACATCGCCTGAAAGCGCGGAATCGACGCGAGGTGGGAAAGGCCATGGGCGTCTCGGGAAAAAGGTGCGCCCCAGTCAAATTCCTCTTCGGTGTCGACGGTTACAAGAAAGCGCACCCCCCCCGCGCCCATAAGGTCAAGCTTCGGGCCACCCCGAGGAAATGCCGGGGTTTCGACATTGTCTGCCGCCCCGCTATTTCCGATCATATCAGTCGCCCCCGGTGCCTTTGACATTGCGATCGCCATTCTGGATCGTAGGCAAGGTTAGTAAGACCTGTTCCTTTTGAAAACGTAAATCGCCGCCTGCCTTGCGCGCCAGATTGCGTACCAGTCGCAATGAAAAGCCAAGGCCGAGTAACGGAGACAGGTCAGAATTATCATAATGATCATCGGCGGTCGCACCTGTACCCAGCAATTCCTCTTCGCTGAAGTGACGTAGCTTCTCAGGCAAGTCGAGGGTGAGGCAGTTCAACACCTGCGTTCCCAACAGCGTTTTGCAACGGCCATTAATGACCTCACCACGCAAACCAGCGACGATGATGGCAGATATCAGCCGCGAGAACACCCGTTCGGCAAAATCGCGCTCGATCGCGAAGGGACGCACGGGATCGGCAAAGATCAGATTGACGATGACGCCGCTGGATTCGCTGATAGCAGCAAGCCGCTGGCGTAGGGTGCTGGCAAGCCATGCCCCATCGGTTTGCCCGGGATCGATTTCGAAATTACCGCTGTCGAGCCGCGCGGCCGTCGAAATATCATCAAATCCACCAAGCAGCTTACGCGAATCAGCCAGTATTGCGCCGGCCAGCGCGCGATATTCGTCATCCACCGGGCCAAATAGCTGCTGCTCGATAATTTCGGCAAAGCCCGAAATTGCACCCAGCGGTGTGCGCAGTTCATGCACGATCTGCTGCATGCTTTCGCCTTGCCGTTTGCGATCATCGATCGAAGACACAGCCTGTTCGTGGAGTTTCGGGCGGCGCATGATCCCGCGAAATCCCCGGAAGCGCCCGGTCAATGCGTCAAAGAAGGGTGATGCCGTGATGCGCCAGTCGCCGTCGATCAACGGGCTGCCGCGCAAATTCATGCGCGCATTTTCCATTGGCATACGCTGGGCAAAGGCAGCCGCGCCATAGGCGTCTGGACCAGGCCCATGGTCATAAGCGGGCCGGGCGATATCGGTGCCAACAATCGCCCCACGCGGTGCGCCCTCGACCCAAATGATCGTGCCGGAATCGTCCGTTTCAAAAGTGATTTCGGTTATCGGACTAGCATAACCCTCTAATTCCTCGTCACCGAGCGGTAACCGTGGCGACTCGCCCTGTCCGCGGTTCCGTTTCCATTCTTCGATGCGCTGCACGATCGCGCCAATCTGGGAAACGGCCGGCTGTTCGCCCGTCTGGTTTGGGGTATCTGCAACCGGTTCTAGCAGAGACTCAGGTACTGATGCCGCACCGGACAATGGATCTGCGGATAGACGGAAATCGGCGCCGCCCCATGCGGCCAACGCCCTGCGGGTTTTTTGCCCAAGATCTTTGCGGGCGCGCAAAAAACCCCGCGCTCTGACGGGCAGCTCTGGTACCAGATCGCTC
>JACCDV010624782.1_pt1 | contig 10791 bp, 8 predicted proteins | sample 7446131 | NCBI WGS metagenome assembly JACCDV01 (sample SAMN15323448, study PRJNA562643) | freshwater metagenome | isolation source: river surface water | place: USA:Blue River Watershed | collected 2017-08-17
GCCGGGAAGATGGTCGTAACGGCCATTACGCCCGCACAATGAACTGCTTCACGAGCGCATTCCTCTGCATCACCATTAACTGAGGGGTCTTAGCACAATGGAAAAACCTTATCACCGATTTTCGGAGCTGTTTGCACAGCTTGGCTTAGCCTCAGATGCTTCATCCATCAGGGCTTTCATTGAACGCCACTCGCCGCTGGATGATGCGACGCGGCTTGAGGACGCACCCTGCTGGAGTCAGGTTCAGTCAAAACTGTTGCGTGAATTGATTACTCAGGATGCTGATTGGGCTGAGGTGGCTGACCAACTGAACTTAGCGCTGCGTGAGCCTCAACGCCGATGAGCAATTTTTCTGACAGGGCTCCACGCGTAAGCTCTGCTGAGACTACTCAGTGACGTTGGGCGTCTTTGGCCTAGATCAACACGAGCTTTTTGCGGGCGTACGGCACATGCAAATTGGAGTTTGATCATCAAGTCAAAAGCTACATGCTGCAAGGCGTCACTATTTGGCCATGACAAGCGTACGGAGGTTTAAATGACGAGTTTCACTGTTATTGACATGACTTGTGGCGCTTGTGCCAGCCGAATCAGCCAAGCGCTAAAACAGGCCAACTTGCCTCCAGAGCTCGGGATAGACATAGACACGGAATCACGCGAGGTGCGCTTGGTCAAAGGCGCCAGCCCGTATGCCGCCGTACCACGGCGAAAAAGTCAGGAGGTTCTGAGACGAAACGGGGTTTAAGACGGATTTCGGGGGTGGGTGACCATGGGTCCAGTCAGGAGCCCATAGCAAAAAGCCCCGCGTAGTGCGGGGCTCTGAGCGCCTGACAACCCAGCTGAGCGAGTTGGAAGGACTTGTTCTGGCGGAGCACGGTTCAAAGCAACTTGTGCTCTCATCTCACAATTTAGTGCGCGCCACGTACATGGCGCGTACCTCGCTTGGTTAATGGTCCGGCTGTCTTGGATGCCTGTGTGATACCGGAAAGCACGCCACACTCACTCACAGAGCCGCTTCCGTTACAACCATTTCGCAACTGAACTAGTTGCCTCTGCAAGACCTTCAACTCTTTAATCCGAACCGCGACGTGCTTGATGTGCTCATCAATCAAGGCATTGATATCAGCGCAGACCTTTGGTGCGGAGTCTTTCATTCGCAAAAGCGTCCTGATTTCATCCAGAGCCATATCGAGGCCACGGCAGTACCTGATGAACGAAAGCCGTTCGACATGCTCTGGTCCGTAGACACGGTAGTTGCTTTCTGTTCGCTTTGGCTGCGGTAGCAAGGTCTCCCGCTCGTAGTAGCGAATCGTTTCCACCTGTGTATCGGTGGCCTTAGCAAGCTCTCCAATCCTCACAAGACCCTCCATCAGCGATGGAGGATAGTGTAAACGCTTGACACTAAAGTGACTACAGGGTTTCCAATGCTTCTCATGAGGAAAAAACGATGAGCACACCCAATGAGAGCACACAGATACCGACCAGCCAAACGGACAGCTGCTGTTCTGCGATCGCCTGCTCGCCGGTAGCACGATCAGAGCAGGATAAGGCGGACAGGGCCGCAGGCCGTTCACAGACAAAGTTCCGCATTTCGAACATGGACTGCGCCTCGGAAGAGTCCGAGATCCGGCGTGCGGTAGATGGGATTGCAGGAATTGACGCCCTGCTATTCGATCTTGGTGCTCGCGAACTGACCATTTCCGCGAGCCAAGTTGCACTGCTTGAGGCCTTACAGGCAATTCGAACAGCTGGTTTCAAGCCTGAGCCGCTAGGCGAAGACGCCGCCACTTCACTTACCACATCCACTGTACCTGCTCCATTTTGGAGCAGGTGGGGGAAGCTCTTAACTGCGCTCGGCCTGGCACTGGCAGCAGAGGCAATCGCGTATGCGTTTCCTGCGGTGATCTGGATCAAAATCCTAGGCATGGGCGTCGCATTAGGCGCCATTTTGCTTTCAGGCTTTGGCGTCTACGGAAAGGGCCTGGCTGCGCTTCGGCAAGGACGATTGAACATCAACGCCCTCATGTCTGTAGCCGTTACAGGCGCGTTCTTGATCGGTCAATGGCCTGAGGCCGCGATGGTGATGGCGCTTTATGCGATTGCCGAAGCGATTGAGGCACGCGCGGTCGACCGTGCACGAGGTGCCATCAAGAGCCTCCTTGCCTTGTCACCCGAGCGAGCCGAAGTACGGCAGGAGAACGGTGCCTGGCTTCGAATTGGCGTCAAGGCTGTTGCATTGAACGCGGTGGTGCGTGTCGCTCCAGGTGAGCGTGTTCCGCTAGATGGCACCGTGCTGACGGGGCAGAGCGCGATAGACCAGTCCCCTCTAACAGGCGAAAGCCTGCCAGTTGACAAAGGACCGGGTGATGAGGTGTTTGCAGGAACCATCAACCAGTCTTCTGCTCTGGAGATCCAGGTCACATCGCCTGCCTCAGACAGCACGCTTAGCCGCATCATTAAAGCCGTAGAAGAAGCGCAGGCCAGCCGCGCTCCAACGCAGCGTTTCGTTGACCAGTTTGCTGCCGTGTACACGCCTCTGGTCTTTGTCCTTGCGCTGTTGGTTGCCATCGCGATGCCCTGGCTGGCAGGTCTTACATGGTTGCAGGCGGTATACAAAGCATTGGTCTTACTGGTGATTGCTTGCCCTTGCGCCTTAGTCATCTCCACGCCTGTTTCGGTGGTGAGTGGTCTCGCCGCAGCGGCCCGACGGGGCATTCTGATCAAGGGTGGCGTTTACCTTGAGGAAGCCAGGAAGATTAAAGCGGTTGCCTTGGACAAAACCGGAACCATCACCGAAGGAAAGCCAAAGTTAGCAGCATTCGAGCTCATCGCAAAAGATTTGCCTCAGCAACAAGTGGAAATGCTCGCAAAGAGCCTGGCTGCGAGATCGGATCATCCCGTCTCTAAGGCGATTGCTCAAGGCTTGGCGCTTCGCCCCCAAGAGGTCGATCGGTTTGAAGCAGTCGCTGGCCGTGGCGTTCAGGGTGTGATCGAAGGACACCCCTATATTTTGTCGAATCACCGCTGGATTGAGGAACGCGGCCAATGTTCAGCGCAGTTGGAAGCACGCCTTATCGTTCATGAAGAAGCTGGCCGAACCGTAACCATTTTGGCCGATCGTGACCGAGTCATCGCCCTGTTTGCTGTGGCTGACATGATCAAACCCTCATCCATTAAGGCAATTTCCGAGATCAAGGCGCTTGGGGTTGTTCCAATGATGTTGACCGGAGACAACGCCGCAACGGCGCGCACTGTCGGGCATCAGGCAGGTATTTCGGAGATCAGGGGCAACTTGTTGCCCGAGGACAAGCTGCTTGCGATAGAGGAACTCCAAACGCGGTACGGTGTCACAGCCATGACCGGTGATGGCATCAACGACGCTCCGGCACTTGCAAAGTCGAACATTGGTTTTGCAATGGGTGCGGCGGGAACGCACACAGCCATGGAAGCTGCAGACATCGTAGTCATGAACGATGACCTGCGCCGATTACCAGAAACCATTCGACTATCGAAATGGACCCATGCCATCCTCTGGCAGAACATCAGCCTTTCGTTAGGCATAAAGCTAATTTTTCTGCTATTGGCGATATTTGACGATGCCTCCATGTGGATGGCTGTCTTTGCAGATATGGGTGCGAGTTTGCTCGTGGTATTCAACGGACTACGCCTACTCAAGGCAGCAAAATAGGCACAGATATGTGGTCACCATTCTGTAGATTGACCGCAAACTTCGTAAGGGAAACGACCGAACACGAGGCACCGTAAGGCTGAAGCTGCTACACTGTTTAAAGGTGAAAAAGTTCATGGTCATATTCATCCTCGTCATGTTGCCCCTGCAGTTCAGCTGGGCAGCGGTGGCGGGATATTGCCAGCACGAAGGTGGTGCTACAGCGAAGCACCTTGGGCACCACAGCCATGATCACAAGTCTGCTACCAGTGAAAGCGCAGACAATGATTCGTCCATGTCGGCCGCCCTGGATCACGACTGCGCAACCTGTCACCTGGCTTGCTCAGTTGCTCTGACCAGCTACGCAAATGTGCCCACGATGATGGTTGCCCAAGACCATCATTCCCAGCCTCACGCTAGCCCTTCGCGGACGCTAGCTGAGCGACCTGAACGCCCTCAATGGCTTGCGCTTGCCTGATCGGCGAGCTTCGGGTCTCTTCTCTTACCTTTCGATACCCTGCACGCTTGTGCCCGTAATGCCTTGAGCATCGAGCACTAATGCGCGCGACCGTATGGTCGCTGCTCGTCGATCTCCTTGGATTTTTCACCATTGGAGATACGTCATGCTTTTGATCAAAAGAGCGAAGGCGCCGATTCGGCTTATGCTATCGGCCGTCGCATTGAGTTGCTGGGTGTTTAGCGCCCACGCACAGAACAACCCCGTCGCCGAGTCTGCGAGTTACGCCTCACTGAAATCGATCTTTGATGCAGCTTGGCAGAGGCAGCCTGAGGCTCGCGCGCTTCAAGCCCGTCGCGATGCCGCTCAGGCACAAGCCAAAGCTGCCCATCTGCTCTCTCCTGAAGCCCCTACGCTAGAAGTAAGGCAGCGCACCGACCAGATGACAGGTAACTACGGTGCGCGTGAAGCCGAAGTTGGCCTCGCTATACCGCTTTGGCTACCTGGTCAGCGAACGGCCAGTGCTGAATTGGCCCAAGCTGAAGTGTCGTTCGTTGAACGCAAACTGCTTGCTTCCCAACTGCGCCTGGCAGCAACAGTCAGAGAAGCTTGGTGGGGCTGGCAACGCGCTCGTGTGGATGCTGATCTGGCGAGTGAGCAATTGATCAACGCACGACGGCTGGCCGCAGATGTCGCCAAACGAGTGCAAGCTGGTGATCTGGCCCGATCTGATCAACACCAAGCACAAGGGGCTGCTGCTGCAGCCGAGGCGATCGCGGCTCAAGCCCAGGCGGCATCCTCGGCAGCCTTGTCACAACTCGTTGCGCTCACAGGTTCGACGTCCGCGCCCGCTACATCGTCAGGCACTGGAAACGAGCCAACGCCAAGCTCCTCGCAAAGCATCAGTCACCCCCTACTCGCCGAATTGGAAGATCGAATCGCCATCGCGGAGCGTACAGCCAACTTAATCAGCACCCAAAAGCGCGCCAATCCAGAGCTAACAGTTGCGACTACGCGAGACCGAGGCGCATTCGGAGAGAGGTACGGGCAAACGGTTCAGGTTGGAATCAGATTGCCTTTCGGTGCTGGGCCTCGATACGACGCACGCATCGCCACCGCACAAGCCGAGGCCATCGAGGTCCAGTCACAGCTAACCCTGGAGAAAGATCGCATCCAAGCTGACCAACATGCCGCTGCAGCAAGAGTGGAGGCATCCCGGATTCAACTCAATGCCGCCCAGCGCCGAGCCCAGCTAGCCAGGGAATCACGGGGCTTCTTCGATAAGTCATTCAAGTTGGGTGAAACAGACTTACCCACTCGACTTCGAATCGAGGCCGAAGCCGTTGAAGCTGAACGACAAGAGGCTCGTAGCCAAGTTGACCTAGCTGCCTCCATTTCAGTGTGGCGCCAATCGCTGGGATTGCTGCCTCAATGACGCGTTGACTCGCAAAGAACTAAAGGAACACCATGAAGACCACTTACACAACAGCTGCCAGAGTCTTAGCGCTGATTTTCTTTTTACTCAGTTCAATAGCTTTTGCTGGCCCTGGGCACGACCACGGAAACACGGCCACACCAATTACAGGCAATGCACTGCCTCGCTTTGCAGCCGTGTCAGAGCAATTGGAACTGGTCGGCATCATCAATGGCAACCAAGTCACGCTATATCTAGACCGCTTTGCGGACAACACTCCGGTGAACGACGCGCAGATCGACATGGAGATTGCTGGCACGAAATACAAAGCAAAAAAAGTTGCTGCGGGCGAATACGAGATTAGTCTAAACGACGCCATCAAGCCAGGGGTCTTGGCCATTACTGCCACGATCAGCGCCGGTGAATTGAACGATTTGCTCACCACCGAGTTAGATGCACATGAGGACGAGGGCAAACTCAAAAGCCAATTTTCGTGGAAATCCATGGCTGTGTGGAGCGCTGGCACTCTGATTGTCGTGATGGGATTGATTGCTTTCCTTCGTCGTCGCCAAATTCAACGTGGTTAAGGAGACCGCAACATGAATAAGAAGACTTTTTCTATCAATTTACATGCCGTTGCTGTCGTCACATCGATGAGTCTCATTGGAGTGGGCTTCCCCTCTTACGCAGGCGAGGGTCATGATCACGGTAGTGCTCCTGCGACAGCCAGCACAAACGGACCGCAGCGCATGGCTGATGGCAGCGTGTTTTTGCCGAAACCGGCACAGCGCCAACTCCAAGTGCGTACGGCAGTGGCAGAGGCATCTGAGCTCCCACGCTCTTTCGAGCTCAACGGCCGTGTGCTAATGGATCCCAATGCAGGGGGCAAAGTCCAACCCATCAATGCGGGACGAATTGAGCCTGGACCCAATGGTTTGCCCAATGCGGGTCAAGCCGTTAAAAAAGGCGATGTGCTGGCTTATGTGGTGCCTGCCGTCGCTCCATTGGAGAAAGCCAGCCAGTCAGCGCAACTCGCTGAGCTGCGTGTAGGTAAATCCCTTGCTGAAAAACGCCTTGCGCGATTGCGGGATTTATCCGACACAGTGCCCCGAAAGGACATTGAGACCGCAGAAAGCGAGGTCGCCAGTTTGACCGATCGTATAGCGGCCGTAGGAAGTGGCCTCTCCAGCCGAGAAGCACTCGTTGCACCAGTTTCAGGCGTAATCGCCTCGGCCCAAGTCGTGACGGGCCAAGTCGTGGATGCACGGGAACTGATATTTGAAATCGTTGATCCTCGCCGTATGCGAATCGAGGCCTTGGCTTTTGACGCGGATCAGCTTAGCAACATCGGCAGTGCCTCGATGAATGTGGGCAATCAATTGGTCCAACTGAACTTTATAGGTGCTGCACGCAGTCTGCGCGAGCAAGCCTTGCCACTTAACTTTCAGGCGCTAAATCCAGACATGCTTGGACTGGCGGTGGGCCAACCGGTAAAGGTCTACGTACAAACCAAGAAAACGACACAAGGCATTGCGATTCCTCTTTCATCCCTTATGAAGAATGCAGCAAACCAGACAGTGGCATGGGTCAAAGTTGCGCCTGAAAAGTTTGAGCCACGCACAGTGACCTTCGAACCGCTGGACGGCTCGCGAGTTGCGGTCACCTCTGGCCTTAAGCCAGGTGATCGAGTGGCGACCCAAGGTGCCACTCTGATCAACCAAGTTCGATAAAGGAACCACAAAATGTTCAAGTGGCTTCTTGATAACAGTCTGGCCAACAGACTGCTGGTACTCATCGCTGGCGCTGTACTTATGGCTTACGGCGCATTTACCCTCACACGGACTCCGGTTGACGTTTTCCCTGATCTGAACAAGCCCACCGTCACCATCATGACCGAGGCGGGTGGCATGGCTTCAGAAGAGGTGGAGCAGCTAATCACCTTTCCACTGGAAACCGCAATGAATGGCCTGCCGGGCGTGGAGTCGATCCGTTCGACCTCATCGTCAGGTTTATCTTTCCTCTACGTGACCTTTAACTGGGATACAGACATATTCCGTGCACGCCAACTGGTATCGGAGCGGTTGTCTGCCATGGAGCAAGGACTACCAGCAGGCGTATTGCCACGCATGGGACCGATCAGTTCGATCATGGGAGAGATCATGCAGATCGCTATTCCGGTCGATCCACAAAAAATTTCTCCCATGGCGGTTCGGGAGTACGCCGACTGGGTCCTGCGGCCTCGACTTTTATCAATCCCAGGTGTAGCGCAGATCATTCCTATCGGCGGTGAAGTGCGACAGTTCCAGGTACAGCCCAACACGTCGAGAATGTCGGAGTTGGGTATCTCGTTGGACCAGTTGGAGGTCGCCTTGCGTGGTTTCTCAGCAAATACCTCGGGGGGATTTCTTGAACTCAATGGCCGTGAGTACCTGATTAGAAATCTAGGGCGTACTTCCCGGTTGGACGATCTACGCAACTTGGCGATTGCTGCGAAAAGCGGACAACCCATCCTTCTTAGACAGATCGCAGAAGTGACCTTTGCCCCGGCAATCAAACGAGGTGATGCAGGTTTCGAGGGTAAACCTGCTGTCATCCTAGGCGTACAGAAGCAACCGACTGCTGACACAACAAGCTTGACTCAGTCCATCGAAGATGCGCTAGTTGGGATGAAGGCCTCACTACCCGAAGGTATGGAAGCGCCTCGGGTGACCTTCCGTCAAGCCAGTTTCATTGAAGCTTCGATTTCCACCTTACAAGGAAAGCTGATAGGCGCCTCTGTATTTGTGGCAGCTATTTTGTTCTTTTTCTTGGGAACCGTTCGACCAACGATCATCGCGCTTACCGCCATCCCCGTGTCAATTTTCATTACCGCCCTGGTGTTCAAGTACTTCGGCTTGTCGATCAATACGATGACGCTGGGTGGCTTGGCGATCGCTATTGGTGGGCTCGTGGACGACGCCGTGGTGGATGTGGAGAACATCCTGCGGCGCCTGAAAGAAGATCGCGCTCGAGACGCCAGCCAACGCTTGCCTTTGCTGCAACTGGTTGCCAAGGCGTCTATGGAGGTACGCTCGGCCATCCTTTACGCGACCGTGATCATCGTACTTGTGTTTTTGCCACTTTTCGCACTTCCAGGGCTAGAAGGTAAATTGTTTGTACCCTTGGGTATCGCTTTCATCATCTCGACCCTGGCCTCTTTGCTTGTATCGGTCACGGTGACGCCGGTTTTGAGCTACTACCTGTTGCCCCTGATGAAAAATCTTGACCATGGCGACACGAAAGTCCTTGCCTGGCTCAAACAGCGGTACAAAAGCAGTTTGCAATCGGTTCTAGACAGGCCGCGCGCAGCAATCGCCAGTGCAGGCTTTGCCGTCATCTTGGCTGCTGCGGCTGTCCCGTTCTTTCCGACCACGTTTTTACCCCCCTTCAATGAAGGAACACTTCTGGTAGGCCTGCGCCTGAATCCAGGTGTTACCTTGACTGAATCATCGGCTCTTGCACGGCAGGCCGAGATCTTGGTTAAGCAAGTACCAGAGGTGGTTCATGTGGGGCGCCGAAGCGGACGAGCAGAGCTTGACGAGCATGCCGAAGGCGTTCATGTCAGTGAACTGGATGTGGGCATCAAGCCTGCAGGCGATTTGAAGCGGTCGATGGACGAGGTCCGCGCGGATATCCGTGCGCGCCTCTCAAATCTTCCCGCTTCTATCGAAGTTGGGCAGCCTATCTCTCATCGCATCGACCACATGCTCTCGGGTGTTCGTTCGCAAATCGCCATCAAAATCTTCGGCGAAGACCTGGATCTTCTCAGGGGCCAGGCTGACTCCTTGCGTGCTCGCTTGGCCAGTATCCCAGGAATCGCCGATTTGCAAATCGAGAAGCAGGTGCTAGCGCCGCAGATTAAAGTCCGTGTTGACTATTCAGCTGCATCTCAGTACGGACTGTCTGGGGCTCAGATACTCGCCACTTTGCAGTCACTTGTGGAAGGTGAACGCGTAACGCAGATCATGGAGGGTGGACGGCGATTTGCGCTCGTGGTCCGCTTGCCAGAATCCTCTCGCTCTATAGAGGGACTGGCTCAGATGTTGATTGAAACACCAGCCGGGCGCATCCCCTTGTCGAAGGTCGCGACCATTGAAGACGCGGACGGACCTAACCAAATCAGCCGGGACAACGGTAAACGTCGTATCGTGATTTCGGCTAATGCCTCTGGACGACCTTTGTCGGAGGTGGTGGCAGAAATTCGGCAAATCGTTTCCGAGTCTCGTTTACCAGAGGGGTACTTCATCACTTTGGGAGGGCAATTTCAAGCCCAAGAAGAAGCGTCACGTTTGATTAGCTTGCTGTCTGTAATCTCCGTGATCTTGATGTTTGTCGTGCTCTACAGCCGATATAAGTCAGCCATCCTTTCCGCATTGATCATGGTGAACATCCCCCTGGCACTGGTCGGTGCCGTTCTCGGATTGTGGCTTTCTGGCCAGCCTTTGTCAGTCGCTGCATTGATCGGTTTCATCACGCTAGCAGGCATTTCAGTACGTAACGGTATCTTGAAGGTCAGTCATTACATCAACCTCATGCGATTTGAGGGCGAATCCTTCAACACTCAAATGATTGTTCGCGGGTCTCTCGAGCGGTTAAGTCCCGTTTTAATGACCGCACTTGTGACCGCCTTTGCTCTTGCACCCCTGCTGTTTGAGGCTGAAAGACCCGGTACAGAAGTTCTACATCCAGTGGCAGTGGTGATTTTTTCGGGTCTTATCAGTTCGACACTGCTGGATACCTTCTTGACGCCAGCCATGTTTTGGATCTTTGGACGCAAGCCTGCCGAATCGCTAATGCAAGACAAAGATGCTGAAGCGTTCTGACCTACTTCTCTGCCTTGGCTTAATCACTGAAAGGAATTTTTATGAAACTGCGCACTTTATTGACGACAACTGCACTTGTACTGAGTGGGATTGCATGGGCTGGCCCCAACGATGCTGATCACAAACCTATGCACGGGGGCGTCCTCACCACGGTCAAGGATATCGACTACGAATTAGTTGCCTCGCCGACGTCACTACGCCTTTATGTGCGTGATCATGGCAAAGCAGTCGATGTTTCAAAGGCCTCCGCCAAGTTGACGTTGCTCACCGGAGCTGAACGGCAAGAGGTCGAACTCAAGCCCAGCGGAGACAGACTAGAAGCTTCCGGAACTTTCAAAGTGACTACAGGAACCAAAGTGGCTGTAGTCATAACGTCAGGTGGGAAGTCAGCAAC
>JACCDV010340423.1_pt1 | contig 10787 bp, 9 predicted proteins | sample 7446131 | NCBI WGS metagenome assembly JACCDV01 (sample SAMN15323448, study PRJNA562643) | freshwater metagenome | isolation source: river surface water | place: USA:Blue River Watershed | collected 2017-08-17
GTTTATTAATCCCAGTGAACAAAAGAAGGTGTCGTTGGATTTTAAGAATGCTGATTTAGCGGATGTGCTGAAAATATTTTCGCAGCAATCCGGGCAAAATTTTATTGCATCGCAAGAAGTGGGGGATAGGAAGGTAACTTTATTTTTAGATAATATTCCCGTTGATGAGGCCTTAAGGAAGATTTTGGATGCGAATAATTTAATGTATCAGGAAGACGGGAGCGGCTTATTTGTTGTTAGGGCTAAACCGGCGGCGGTCAGGACAATCATCACCCGCGTGTATCCATTAAAATATGCTACCGTGTCGACGTCAAAATTAAATACGATGATTACGGTTACAAAGAATCTAAGTAATACGGCTAAGGCTGATTTAAAATTAACGGATGATTCGCCTGCAGCCAGCAAGAGCAAGACGGACGGTGGGGTGGGGGCGGTGGTGCGTAGCGTGTTAACGGATGTAGGTATTGTGGTTGAGGATCCTCGGACAAACAGTTTGATTATAACGGATGATGCAAAACAATTTGGTGTTATTGAGCAAATGATTGCCCAGTTAGATGTGCCTGTGCCTCAAGTACTGATTGAGGTTGAGATGTTGGATGTTTCCAAGGTGACCTCGGAATTAATGGGGGTGAAATACGGTTCAACACCACTTACCTTAACGGGAGCTCAACGGGATACGCTTTATCCCTTTGATCAAAATCGTATCATTAATAATGGTGATGCAGAAACACCTGCTTACCGGGTGGGTACGGTCAGTGCGGCTGGTTTATCAGCAACCTTGCAGTTTTTAAGGACGCGTAGTGATACGCGAAATTTGGCCCGGCCCAGGTTGTTAACTTTAAATAATGAAACCGCGGAAATAAAGATTGCAACGGATGAAGCTATTGGTATTTCAACCAAGACAGATTCAAGTCAAAGTACAGCGACTCAATCTGTGCAGGCTGAGCGCGTGCAAACAGGGGTTTTCTTAAAGGTGACCCCGCAGGTGTATTTAGCTACGCGTGAAATTGTTTTAGCGATTGCCCCTAAGGTTATTCAGGCGCGTACCGGAGGCACCTTCCAAGGGCAAACCTTTAAAGATCCAGAAGAGCGTGGCTCTCAGGCTATTTTGAAGGTTAAGGATGGCCAAACCATTATTATTGGTGGGCTTTTGCGTACCGATGATAGTAATACATTAACTAAATTGCCTGTATTAGGCGACCTCCCATTTATTGGCGGAATGTTTAGGCATAAGGATAAAAGCGGCAGTGAACGTGAGCTGATTATTTTTATGACACCGCATATCATTGATGATTCCTTGCCAGCGTTGTCAATTAATGCAAATTCATCCTCGACAAATGATGCCTTATCTCAACCAGATGACCGTCAGCGTGTTATTGAAAGAGATCTTTCTATTTTAGAACAGACTTTTTAGCTTATGGCTCGTTCCCGTTTAGGTGATATCTTAATCAAAGAAGGGCTGATTACTGAGAGCCAGCTTAATGAGGCGCTCTTAACCCAAAAGGAAAAGAAAATTCCTATTGGGGAGTCCCTGATTAAGATTGGTGCTATTAATGAAGAAGATCTTGTAAAAGCTTTAGGGACTCAGATGATGATTCCCTATTGTTCCTACGCCTCCGGCCTGCTTAAACCAAAACCAGATCAAGAACTTGAGAAACTTGTGCCTCATGAATTTGCCATGAAGCATTTGGTTTTGCCTTTGTCTAAAGAAGGGCAGGTGTTAACCTGTGTTGTTTTTGATCCTCTTGATTTGGTGACCATTGATAATTTAAAGAAAATCACCGGATGTGAATTAATTATTTATGTGGCAACAAAATCAGACCTAACAAAGGTTATTAATGAATTTTATTTCTTTGATCCTAATAAGGACCATAAGAATAGTATGCTTGATAAGGCCGTTGAAAAGACTTATCAGGGGGATCAGCCTTCATCTAAGATGATTTCTTCAGACTCTCCGATGGATGCTGAGTTGAGTATTGATCGGTTAATTGAAAAAGCTGAAGATGCGACAGTTGTTAAATTAGTTGACCTGATTATCCGTCAAGCGATTGATGAAAAGGCATCGGATGTTCATATTGAGCCGTTTAAGGAACGTTTGGAAATCCGTTACCGCATTGATGGTGCGTTATATCAGATTCCGCCGCCAGCTTCCCATTTGCATTTGCCTATTATTTCACGCATTAAGATTCTAGCGAAGATGGACATTGCGGAAAAGCGCATGCCTCAGGACGGGTCAATTTCGGCTAAATTGGAAGACCGTACTGTTGATATCCGCGTGTCAACCTTGCCGACGGTGTGGGGAGAAAAAGTTGTTTTGCGTTTGTTGGATAAGGGGGCGGTCAAGCTGGAGTTGACCCAATTAGGGTTTGATAATAAGCAGTTAGAATTAATCCGTAAGGCGTTAAAAAGCCCGTATGGCCTTTTCTTTGTGACAGGGCCTACAGGGAGCGGTAAAAGCACAACGCTTTATGGGGCGCTTAATGAAATTATTGATCCATCCAAGAATATTTTAACGGTTGAAGATCCGGTTGAGTTTAAGATTGAGGGTGTTAATCAGGTAGGGGTGCGTACGGATATTGGCTTGACCTTTGCCGCGGTCTTGAAAGCTTTTTTACGCCAGGATCCTGATATTATCATGGTGGGTGAAGTCCGGGATCTTGAGACAGCCCAAATTTGTGTGCGTGCGGGTTTAACAGGCCACTTGGTGTTAAGCACCTTGCATACCAATGATGCCCCTTCGGCAATTACGCGTTTAATTGATATTGGTGTGCCTTCGTATTTATTGACGCCGTCCTTATTAATGATTATTGGCCAGCGTTTAGCCCGGAAGCTTTGTACGAAATGCCGTGAACCTTATGAAGCGGCGGGGCAAATGGTAGGTAATTATAAGATTAAAAGCGATTTGATTTATCGCGCTAAGGGGTGTGATGATTGTAATCACACGGGCTATAAGGGGCGTTTTGTTATTAGTGAGGTGATGGTTGTTGATGAGCAAATGCGTTCCTTATTGTCCCGCGGAGCAAGTTATAATGAAATCCGTGATACCGCGCGTAAGAATGGCATGGACACAATTTTTGAGGTAGGTTTAAAACGGGTTGAAGAGGGCGTGACATCCCTCGATGAAGCCTTGGGTGTGACTGCTTCAGCATAAGAAGAAGGTAATATGCCTCATTTTCATTACACCGTTAAGGATGCGCAGGGAAAGACAAAAACAGATGTCATTGAAGCTAATGATGAGTCTTCCTTGGTTGAGCGCCTTCAAGCCGATGGTTTTTATATTGTTAAGATTTCCCCGCTAGATCAAAAAGCCCCTATTGTAAAATCAAGCGCTGGAAAGACGTTTGCGCATAAGCGTATCCGTACGGATGATGTGATTGTTTTTGCGCGCCAATTATCCACCATGCTTGATTCCGGGGTTATTTTATTGCGTAGTTTGGATGTAATCTTAACGCAGATTGAGTGTGAGCAATTTTATGAGGTTTTAAAAAAGGTGCGTAAGGATGTTGAAGGTGGTAAGCCTTTAAGCGTTGCCTTATCAAAGCACCCAAAGATTTTTAATCAAATGTGGATTAGCTTGGTTGAGGTGGGGGAAGCCTCGGGTAATATGTCCACTATTTTAAATAAGCTTACCTTTTATATCGAGCAGCAAGCGGCTTTTCGTTCAGCTGTTGTTTCAGCCTTAGTTTATCCGTCGGTGTTGTTTTTAGTTTCAGTTTCAGCCATTTTGTTTTTTGCGCTTTTTGTGGGGCCGCGTTTTGAGACTATTTTTCAGGACTTGGGTGCCAAGCTTCCTGGTTTGACGGTTGCCGTCTTGGGTTTATTCAGGTTTATTAAAGCGCAGTTTTTTATTTTATTAGTTGGTGTTGTTGCTGGTTTCTTTTTATTGAAGAAGTTCATCTCAACGAATCAGGGGCGGGTTGTTTTTGAAGAGTTTGTCTTTCGCTTGCCGGTTTTTGGAGCGATGTATAAATTAATTATTGTGGAGCGTTTTGCCTCTCAAATGGCTATCCTGATGGAAAGCGGCGTGCCTATTCTTTATTCATTGGAAATCAGCCAAAAAATGGTTTCAAACCGTACCTGTGCCATTGTCATTGCCCGTGTCAGGGAATCAGTGAGGGATGGGAAGATGATGTCAGAGTCGATGCAGCAGCATAGTTTCTTTCCAGCAATGGCCATTCAAATGATCCATGTGGGGGAGGAAACAGGCGAGCTTGGAAAAATGTTAAAACATGTAGCGGCTTATTATCAAAACATTGTTGAATCTTTTATGAAGCGTTTTGCTGTGCTGATTGAACCATTTTTGTTGGTGTTTATGGGGGCGGTTATTGGAACAATTGTTATCGCCATGTTCTTGCCAATATTTAATTTATCCAGGGCTGGCGCTGGTTCCGGCTAATGGCGGGTCTATTTAATAAGTAATAGAATAACGAGGAGAATATATGCAGACCATTCTAGGAAAATCAAGGCAAAAAGGTTTTACGCTTATTGAATTGATTGTCGTTGTCGTTATCTTAGGCATTTTAGCGGCTATTGCTGTTCCTAAGGTTATTGATAACATTAATATTTCTAAAGCTGCTGAAGCCTATCAGGTGATGGGAGGGTTGACCAAGCAGGCGATGACCTGTTTGGCTTTGAAGGGTGAGCCTAATTTTACGGATGTGTGCAATACCTTTATGTCCATTACAAGTTCAGCAACGGTGCCATCGTCTTCAGGTTTTACCTATTCGATTGAAGATAATGCAGGAGAAACGATTACCTTTAAAGGTCTGCATAGTTCCGGCCCTACCAATTATATTAAATCGACCTTAACAGCGGCGACAGGAACCGTTACGTTGACGCGCGGGGGCATTTATTCAAAGTTGGAATAATCTTATGTTAAGAGGGTTTTCAATAAAAAGAGCGGCATTTACTATTACGGAGATGATGATTATTGTCATTATCTTGGGGATTTTAGCTGCTGTTGCCTTGCCGCAGTATAAGTATGCCGTTGAACGGTTAAAGGTGTCGGAGGCGATTAGTATTTTAACCAATGTTTTAGGGTCGCAAAAGCGGTATAAATTTGAAAATGGTGATTATGCGTTGTCCTTGCAGGATCTTGATGTGACCGTACCGCCATCAAAGAATTTTATCGGTTTAACGTTATTCCCTAATAATGGAGCAGCGGTGGCGTTAATCAAGCGTAATGGTACAGGTGAGTATGCTTATTCAATGTCTATTCATGAAGACGGCACCTTTACCTGTGCTGGGGGAGCGGATGATATATGTGCAAAGATAAAAACATGGCAATAAGTCTTAAAGCATTTAAAGGTTTTACCTTAATGGAGCTAATGATTGTGGTTGTCATTATGGGTATTATTGCCGCATTTTCTATTCCTAATTATAGCAAGGCGGTGGAACGTTCGTATGAACGGGATGGCATGGTTAATTTAATGGCCATTTATACGTCTCAAAAAATTTATTATAATAACAACAATACCTATGCGGGGGGTAAGAACATATCTGAGCTTAATGCTTCTTTGGAATTAGGCTTAATTTCAAATGGCATGAGCTATGCATGCAACGCCTCTAGTGTTGCTTTTGAATGCACAGCCACCCGTGGCAATACCTTTATCTTAAAGGTTAATAAAGAGACGGCTAACCCTTGTTGTGCGGGGGGTGATTGCCCATCAATCTCAAAATGCGGATCCACTATTTAAATTTACGTGCTTTTTCCTATGTAGAGGCGATTATTGCTACCGCCATCTTAGGGATTGCTGTCGTGGGTATTTTAATGACAGTGGCAAGTATTAAGAAGCCTGCGGCTAAGACGGATAGGGCCTTGGTAGCGGCTTATTATGGCCAGGAAGTATTAGAAAATCTCCGCGCCAAGGTTGATGCTAGGGATTGGGATTCAGGAGAGTTGGCGATTACATCCACTACTCCGCATGTGAAAACCAAGACCATTAATGGGGTCATTTATAAGGCGAGCTATCATGTGTCAGAAGATCCTGAAACTGGTTCGCGTAAGGTTGACCTATCTGTTGATTGGCCGGATATTCAATAGTTCTATGCAAAACATTAATAAAATAGCGTCTCTTGGATTAACGCTCACTGAATTGCTAATTACCTCAGTTATTGTAGGAGTGGTGATGCTGGGGGTGGTGTCGCTTGATTCAGTGGTTGGCAAGAAGCGGCAAATCTCAACGGCGGAAAATCTATTGTCGTTAAATGCCAGGGTTGCGGTTAACCATATTATTCATAATGCCTTGCAAGCGGTTGGTTATGGAACCGAGGAGCATCTGGGTATTCGTATTGGTGAGCAGGTGGGTGATCAAACGCCAACAGGCCCAGGTTCCTTATGTATTAAACAGGATATTCAAGTTTCAGCAACGGATGTTAATTGGACGCCGATTGATAGCAGCGATGATCGATGGGTGTGCTATACCTTAAACCCCAAAGACCATCAAATTTATACATGCCAAAAGCCGTATGATGCCGCAGCCAGCTATCAAGGTGCTGGGCGATGTTCTTCAGGGGAGATTGTTGCTCAAGCGGTTTCTTGGGATCCTCAATTTAATGCGCTTAATGAAGAGGGTGGCAATAAGCTGGTATTTACCATGACCTTAACGACGCGTTTTAATCCAGATAAGCCAAAATCCAGCAGTAATCCTGAGAATACCGTTACTGTCAGTTCTTCTCCTCCGGGCCTCAGGATTTAATTCACCTTATTCTTTGAAATTCCAAGTATTATAATAGCTTGAGCACTGCGCATTATTTGGTGAGGATGTTTTGTGATTATTATAAGGGATATGGAAGGGGATGAGAATTTTTTCATGTTTTGTTTCTGATTGGGGGGGCGGGCATGTTGCATCATTTGTTTGAACGGGCTTTCACTGTGTTTTTCTTTGTGGTGTTGTTTGCTATCGGAATTCTTATTTATAGAGACTATGGCTTGTCATGGGATGAGGGGATGTCTCATCGCTTAGGGCTGTTGACCTATAATTACATCACCAAGCAGGATACGGCGCTATTGACATTTGGCGATAAAGATTGTGGCCCTGTTTTTGAAACAGCGCTGCTGGCCATTGAGCGGCTTGTTGAGCCTACAGGCAATAACACCCAGATTATCTACCTTACACGTCATCTTGTTGTCTTTCTTGTCTTCTTTATAAGCATTATCTTTTTTTATTTTTTATGTAAGCGCATATTTAATCATCGGCTCTTGGCATTGTTGGGTTGTTTAATGCTGGTTGTCTGTCCGCGCATCTTTGCGCACGCCTTCTTTAATTCTAAGGATATTCCTTTTTTATCCTTGATGATTATTGCTGCGTGGGCAGCTATGCGATTTCTAGATAAGCCTAATTTCTTGCGGGTAGCCTTGTTGAGTTTTTTTTCAGCCTTGGCTATTGATATTCGGATGGCAGGCTTATTGGTGGTTGTTTTTACCGCTGTGATTTATATTTTTCAATTAATGGTTTTGCCTGAGCGGCGCTCATTAAAATATGTTGGATTATTCATTGCCTATGGGGCGTTAACATTTGTTTTTATGGTGCTGATGTGGCCGTCGATGTGGCCGGATCCGCTGGGTAATTTTATTTCATTCTTAAAGAGCGCGTCAAATTATCGTTGGTCGGGGAGTGTTTTATTTGAAGGGCGATGGTTTTTTCCTGCGCGCAAGGAATTGCCCTGGGACTATTTACCATCCTGGATTTTATTTACTGTTCCGATATCCTACCTGTTCTTTTTTGCAGTGGGATGTCTGCGTGCGTGTTATCAATTGCTAATTAACTTCAAAGAAAGCGCTATTAAGTCGGGTGTGTTGTTTGCATTGATGTGGTTTTTTATTCCATTTGCGTTAGTCATTTGTCTTAAATCCACTATTTATAATGGTTGGCGGCATCTATTTTTTATTTATCCTCCCTTGGTTATTTTAGCATTGCTTGGTTTTCAGTATTTAATAGATAAGGGGAAATGGCTGCGCGTATTGTCCTGTGTATTAATTTGTATCGATCTAATAGGTGTTGTTACCTATATGATCAAGGCTCACCCTCACGAACATGCGTATTTTAATGTCTTGCCAGGAAAGAACTTAGAGGCCATTTCAAAGCGGTATCAATTAGATTTATGGCTTGTTGAGTATAAGCCAGCGCTTGACTATATCTTGAAGGTAGATAAAAAGGATAAAATAAAGGTGTATTTTAGCACTGCTGACGGCCGATTAGCTTCTGGTATTTTGCCGTTGGATCAACAGAAGCGTATTGTGCATGCCAGTAATCCTAAAGACGCAGATTATAAAATTCTTGATTTTTATTTTTTCCACGATCGCAAAGATTTAAGCGCTTTTGGCCAGGAGGTTTTTGCTTTGACCGTCAATGGTTCGAAGGTTTTGTGGATTTATAAGTAAAATAATCTTGGCCGCTATTTTTAGCTTTTTGAATAATAGACAAGATGCCTTGCCAGCGCGTAGGGTATGCGTCTTTTAAGCCTTCCGTGATGGTTGTCGGAATATCTTCCCTAATAAAAGAATCTGTTTTAGAGATGCGTACAATGTAGCATTTCTTTAACCATAGCCATTTAAATATTTCTGCACCGTCAGTAAATTGTTTTTTAAAGTGATTCTCTGTAAGTAGGCCAGGGAGGCTGCGGGTGTATGATTTTTGTGGTTCAAGCTCAAATGGCAGCCAACAGAGTTCCTTAGGCAGGGATAGTGAATTAATCGCAAGGCCTTTACGTACTTGTTTCCAATAGAAGCGGGTAGTTTCTTTAATGTCTTCCGGAGTAAAGGGCGGCTTATCTCGGGGGTCAAATCGCAATCGTTTGCCAGCAAAATAATCTCCAATGGTGCCTGGGCTGTAAGGGTACCAATGGTATTTTTTGTAGATGGTGTTGGTGCCTAAAAAACAATTGGTGGTGCTAACGATAATAAAAAAGAAGCAGGCGGTCAACAAGTATGGGGGAATGTTAGCATTCTTAATTGTTCGGGCCAGGAAAAGGACAAAGAAGATTGACCAATAAGTCCCATACCAATAAGGGCCCCAGGTATTAAGTGAGATGGAAAAAACGGATGCGTTAAAGAATAGTATCAGGAGGATTAGAAATATAAGTAACGGGTCCCATTTTCTAGAAAACCGTAATATATAGGTAAATAATATAAGCCAACTAATAATAGCTAAGATTATTCCAATTTGAATTAGTAGGGAAGCTTGTGGGTGGGGAAAGAATATGCCCATGGTATCCAAGATGATGCTCTGAGTATTTGATGCAAGGTATTTAAGGGAATTGGGAAGAAGGGTTGGGTTAAGTGCTGAATTCAGGAGATTACAGTTAGAAAGCACGGGTTGCTTATAGCCCGCTAATGTGGTTAAGAAGGGAAGGAGTTTGAAATAGTTAATAAAGGTTATAACTGGTAAGGTAAGCCATAAGAGTAAATAGCGTTTATGTTTAAATAGCACATAAGGAAAGATAAAGAAGATAGCTGGAAAAATTAGCAGGGCCGTTTCATCCCAATAAAATGCAAGGGCGGTTGCTAGCCATAGGTAAAGAAAATCTTTTAATGGGATGGGTTTGTCTTTATTAATGCGTGAGGCTAGGAATAAGCATAGGATAATAAAGAAATTTGTCATGGCTTTAGCTGGTCGAAACATCATGACGTCACAGCTTAACACGCCGGGGGTTGCTAAATAAAAAGCAGTCATTGTTAGGGAGATGTTGGCAGAGATGCCGATGTTTCTAAAAAGCTTAAATAAAAGGATGGGGCCTAAGATAAATGAGAAAAACCATGTTATTGACAGGCTAGGGTGGGGCAGAATGTATTGCCATAGCCATACACGGAATTTAGTATTGATGATTTCAAGGTAGGAAGAAAAGGGGCGTGTGCAGCGGGGGACATATTCAAATAATTGCCAATCTAAGCCGCTCTTAATGTCTTTTAAGTTTAAACTAGTCCCTGTTTTAAGGATTAGCCCTTTATGAGTAGTTGTTTCTTGATGCATCCAGGCATTCTTGTAAGAAAGGCAATAGGGGATGATAAATAGGTATACTAAGAAAAGAAGGGCAATAGCAGGGAGTTTAAATTGACGGAACATTTTTGACGTTTTTATTAAGATTGGTGTATATTAATTGCAATTAGTGGCTTGTCTAATTTAGGTGATTTTGGAATTTATTATAATATAATTAAGGCTTGTTGGTTAAAACAAATTAATAAAATGTATACAAAATTTCCCCCTTCCTTAAAGATTCAGCTATTTATTTTTTCTGTCTTAGCGACATTCATTTATCATATTCCAACGTTATTTGTGCAAGTAGGTTTAACTCCTGGTGATGCGGGAGGGAATTGTTATACGGTGCAGGCAGTGGCGCAGTATGGCGATGCTCCGTATAGGGATTTTTGGTGGAATTACGGGCCATTGCCGCTTTATATTAATGCTATATTTTTTAAGTTATTTGGTGCAGACATTCACCAGTTAATTTGGGTGCGCATCATTTTAAAGTCATTATTTGCTGGTGTATTTTTCTTGGGCGCGGCACGCATAATGCCGCTATTTTCAGCTGCGTTAACAGCGGTGGTTTTGCAGGTATTAATGCCGGAGTTTAAGCATAATTTTCAGCATTATATGGGTGTTTGTGCTGAAATCGGCATTTGTTGGGCTGTACTAGCATATTTATGTGTACCTAAATCTAAGTATTTGGCGTGGGCATTTATATTTATTCTATTATTAGGCTTTGTTAAGCTGAATTTTGGTTTTCTCTTCTTAATAGCGGTGTTTTTGTGTTTTATTCTTTGCGATATTTTTGTTCATCGTCAGCTA
>JACCDV011169659.1_pt1 | contig 10787 bp, 10 predicted proteins | sample 7446131 | NCBI WGS metagenome assembly JACCDV01 (sample SAMN15323448, study PRJNA562643) | freshwater metagenome | isolation source: river surface water | place: USA:Blue River Watershed | collected 2017-08-17
GCAGGTGGCATTCTGCTGCTGTGGGTAGCCTGGAAAATGTACCGTGAAATCGGCGCAAGCCATTCCGATGATTCACCGGGCTCACCCGAAATCGAAGGCGATGAGAATTCGGGCATCAAGTCTGCCAAGAGCTTCTGGGGCGCCGCCTGGGCCGTCGCCCTCGCCGACGTGTCGATGAGCCTCGACAATGTTCTTGCGGTTGCAGGCGCGGCCAAGGACCATCCGGGCATCATGATCGTCGGTCTGGTGTTTGCTGTCGCGCTCATGGGTGTCGCTGCGAATATTATCGCCAAATATATCGAGCGCTATCGCTGGATTGCCTGGTTCGGTCTTATTGTAATCGTCTATGTTGCTATCAAGATGATCTACGAAGGCTGGATCGACCCGAATCTGGGTGTTGGTCGCTATGTCTATGCGATGATCGGCGGCTAAGGCCGGTCAAATGGCAGGCTCTTGGACCGACCAGCCGGTTTTGGAGGGCCGCCATATATTGCTGCGGCCCATGGTGCGCAGTGATGGACCTGCTATCGTTGATGCTGCCAGCGACGGTAAATTGTGGGAGTTATTCTACACCGTTGTCCCTGGGCCAGAGTCGATAAACGCCTATTTGGATCGGGCCGAACGCGAGCAAGGCTGGAGCCGGATCATGCCTTTTTCTGTGATCGAAAAGGCCTCTGGTGATCTTGTTGGCGCCACGCGCTACATGCGGATGAATGCGCCACATCGTCGTTTAGAAATCGGCACGACCTTTTATGCGAGCCGGGTTCAACGCACGCCGATCAATAGTGAGGCAAAGCTGCTTCTGCTTACGCACGCCTTTGAATCGATGAATTGCGTTTGCGTGCAATTCCGCACTGACCATTTCAATTTCGCTTCGCAACGCGCCATCGAACGGCTCGGTGCCAAGCGCGACGGCTTGATCCGTAACCATCAGATTATTGACGGTCGCGTCCGTGACACAGTGCTTTATTCGATCCTCGCCAATGAATGGGAAGGCGTGAAGCGTAATCTGCAAATGAGGTTGGCGCGCGGCTGAAGCCTAGCCCAGATGCTCCGCGAAAAACGCAACCGTGCGCGAATCTGCAAGCTGCGCGCCAGCTTCATCACGGCGGTTGCCCATTTCAGCGGCAAAGCCGTGATCTAGGCCCTGATAGTCGTGCAAGACGACTTTAGGGTGTGAATCCAGACCAGCATGGATCGTTGCCTGCGCTTCGGGGCCAACAAAATGATCGGCTGTCGGAATATGCAGCATCAGCGGATTGGCAATCGCATGGGATTCGTCGAGCATGGTGTCGATCATGACGCCATAATAGCCGACCGAAGCTGAGATGTCGGTGCGCGCCGCAGCCATATAGGCGAGGCGACCACCTAGGCAGTACCCAACACAGCCCACATTTTCGACTGAATCTGCCCCCACTTCACCACGACGGATTGCATGGATAGCTGCTTCGATATCTTTCACTCCATCATTGGCAACATAACGCTGGAAATAGCCAAAGGCCTCGTTCAGCTGCTCTTCGATATCGGGATCAAGTTCAACACCGGGGGCAAAACGCCAGAACAGGTCGATTGCGACTGCAAGATAGCCTGCGTCCGCCCATTTGTCGCATTTCTGCCTTATACCTTCATTTACACCGAAGATTTCAGGGATAACAATCATTGCGGCTTTGGTCTTGCCCGCCGGTTTCGCAACATAGGCGTTGAACAACGCGTCTTCATCAAATGCGCGGATCTTGATCATTTCACCCATGACTATGCACTCCTGCTATCAAAAAATTGCCGACTGCGCTTATGGCACTATAGTGCCTTCCACAATCGGGTTATTTGGCGGCTAAGCCAGCAAATTGGGAAGAGGCGATATGAAATTCAACATCGAAGTCGATACGACCCCTGAGGAAGTTCGCCGCCTGGTGGGCTTGCCGGATCTTTCCGAAGTGCATGACGTCTATTTGGAAAAGATGAAGGCGGTTGCCGACAAGGGGCTGACTCCTGAAATGGTGCAGGGGATGATCCGTAATTGGGTACCAATGGGTGATCAGAGCATGGATTTCATCAAGGGTCTGATGGGCGGACTTGCCGGCGGCGGTCTTGGTGCGAAAGACAAGAAGTAACCGCATTTCATGGGGCTTGGCGAAACGATCTTTGCGCTGTCCAGTGGCGCGCCCCCTGCGGCCATAGCGATCATCCGGATCAGTGGTTCGGCAGCGGTTGCCGCTGCGGAATCGCTTATGGGAAAATTGCCGTCGCCGCGAAAGGCGGGGTTGCGTCGTCTGATCGATCCGCTTGATGGCAGCCTGCTTGATGAGGCGCTGGTTCTGCTATTTCCCGGGCCTGATACGGCCACTGGCGAGGATCTGGTTGAACTGCATCTGCATGGCGGTCGAGCCGTCGTGCGCGGCGTAGAAGCTGCTCTCGGCCGCATAGCTGGATTGCGCATGGCTGAGGCTGGGGAATTTACCCGCCGTGCCTTTGCCAATGGCAGGATTGACCTTAACGAAGCCGAGGGTCTCGCTGATCTGCTGACGGCTGAAACCGAATGGCAACGTCGCGCCGCTGCGGCTATGGCAGGTGGCACATTTACCCGGCTGGTGGAACAATGGCGGGAGAGCTTGTTGCAGCTGTGCGCGCGTGTTGAAGCGCTGATCGACTTTTCCGATGAAGATGACGTTGGCGACGAAGATTATATTTCAATAACAAATAGTTGTGAACAATTACGTGGTGCCATAGGTGCACATTTATCTGCGCCAGTTGCAGAAAAACTGCGCGATGGATTGCGGGTGGTGCTCGCCGGCCCACCCAATAGTGGCAAGTCAACGCTGCTCAACGCACTGGTGGCGCGTGAAGCGGCCATTGTTTCAGACATCGCCGGCACCACGCGTGATGTGATTGAGGTGCCCGCTGCATTTGAAGGTATTCCTTTCATCTTTGCCGACACTGCCGGTCTGCGATCGGATAGCGGCGACGTCATTGAGGCGATCGGAATTGACCGCGCGAGAAGGATGATCGCTGAGGCCGACATTCTGTTGTGGCTCGGCGCCGAGGGTGAGGCGCCCGCGCATTCCCATTGTATCGAAATTGAAGGACGGATCGATGATCCTGCCCATGTGGTGAAATCCGCCACTGCTCGTAAATTGTCTGCCTTAACAGGCGAGGGAGTTGTGGCACTGATTGGGGATATTGTCGCGCTGGGTCGGTCGCTATTGCCGCCGCCCGATATGTTTGCGCTCAATGAACGGCAACATCATGCCTTGCAGTCTGTCACGCTGTTTCTTGACCATGCCTCTCACGCAAGGGATTTACTGATTGTCGCTGAAGAGCTGCGCCAAGCGCGGCTGGCATTTGATGTGTTGACGGGGCGGGCGGGGACCGAGGATATGCTCGACGCGTTGTTCGGGCGCTTTTGTATCGGTAAGTAAAGATGTTCCACGTGGAACAGATCGACAGCTTTTGACGCCTCACGCCGCTTAGGCTATGCGCATCGCTAATGTCCTGCACTGTAAAGCCCGATTTTGATGTTCTTGTAGTTGGTGGCGGCCATGCCGGTGTTGAGGCAGCGGCTGTGGCTGCGCGCATGGGCGCGCGTGTCGCCTTGGTGAGTTTCGAGCGCGATACAATCGGTGCCATGTCTTGCAATCCTGCGATTGGCGGGTTGGGCAAAGGCCATCTTGTTCGCGAAGTCGATGCATTTGACGGATTGATCGCCCGCGCGGCTGACGAGGCAGCGATCCATTATCGAATGCTCAATGCATCAAAGGGCGCAGCGGTCCAAGGGCCCCGAATCCAGGCCGACCGGAAATTGTTCCGACAGTCAATCCATCGGCAGCTCGCTGGAACACCTGATTTGGCGATTATTGAGGGCGAGGTGGCCGCGTTGCGTTTTGCACCCGGCAGTGATCGCAGCATTGCTGGACTGGTCTTGTCCGATGGTTCTGAAATTTCGGCCCATGCGGTGATATTGTGCACGGGTACATTTCTGGGCGGAACCTTATTTCGCGGAGAAGAGCGGCTCACTGGTGGCCGTATCGGCGAAGCCTCTGCCTTGAAGTTGGCTGAGCAGATTCGCGGCAGTCAGTTGCCCATGGCGCGATTGAAAACTGGAACGCCGCCGCGACTTGATGGTCGGACGATTGCCTGGGCGCAGCTGGAAGAACAGCCGTCCGATGACGACGGCTGGACAATGTCTGCGATGACGGCACGGCGTATGGTTCCGCAATTATATTGTGCAATCACGCGAACAAATAACCATACGCACGACATCATCCGCAGCGGCCTTGATCGATCACCGCTTTTCGGAGGTGCAATCCAAGGGCAGGGACCGCGTTATTGCCCTTCGATCGAGGACAAGATTTTCCGCTTTGGTGATCGCGAGGGGCATCAGGTTTTTCTTGAGCCGGAGGGACTGCAATCGCACCTCATCTATCCCAACGGGATTTCGACCTCATTGCCGACCGATGTACAGCTGGCAATGTTGCGGTCGATGGCTGGACTGCAACAGGTCGAAATGGTCGTTCCAGGCTATGCGGTTGAGTATGACCACATAGACCCGCGCGCCTTAGATCGTCGGCTGGCGGTCCGGGGCTTTGAAGGCCTGTATTGCGCAGGCCAGATCAATGGCACGACCGGATATGAAGAGGCTGCGGCCCAAGGCTTGGTTGCAGGGATAGGCGCGGCTTGCCAGGTTCTGAATCGAGACTTTCCTGCGCTCGATCGTTCCAACAGCTATATTGCGGTGATGGTCGATGATCTTGTGCTGCATGGTGTGACAGAGCCTTACCGTATGCTTACTGCGCGTGCTGAGTACCGCTTGCGGCTGCGGGCCGACAATGCCGGCACACGACTGACGCCGTTTGCTATTGCCGCTGGAGCTGCCGGGGAAGGACGGCAGCGGGCCTTTACAGCGCGTGAGGAACGCAAAAGCCAGCTTCGTGAAGCTTTGCGCGAAGATGCGAGTGCGGATCAACTGATTGCAAATGGCATTCCGGTGAAGCGCGATTCAGGAAAAATGCCCTTGTTTGACTGGTTGCGCTTTCCCGATGTGGCGCTTTCTTCCCTACTGCATGTTTCACGTGAAACAGCTTGTCATGGGGATGATGCGATCATCGGCGAGTTGGAACAGGACGGTCGTTACGCACCCTATGTAGACCGGCAGGCGGCCGAACTGCGGGATCTTGCCGCCAATGAGCAGATGCGTATTCCGGACGAAATCGACTATGGTTCGATGGCTGGTCTTTCAAACGAGATGGTGGAGCGGTTGACAGTGGCGCGACCCGAAACCTTGGCAGCGGCCAGTCGCATTCGTGGAATTACGCCCGCCGCACTCGCCGCGATCTTGGTGCACGCTCGCCGTGCGGCGCAGGCAAAGCAAGCCGCATGACGGAAGAAGAAGCGCGTCTTTGGTTGTCGACCAATCTCGATGTTTCACGTGAAACAGAGGAAAAGCTGGGGGCGTTTGTCGCTTTCCTTATCGAAGAGGCCAAGCTGCAAAATTTGATATCTGCCGCGACTCTCGACCATATCTGGGCGCGTCACATCGTCGACAGCGCCCAATTGCTGCGCTTTGCCGAAAAGACGGGAAGCTGGATTGACCTAGGGTCAGGCGCGGGCTTTCCTGGTCTCGTCATTGCCCTGCTCAGCGATCATCGCGTTACTTTGGTCGAATCTCGGGCCCGTCGTATTGACTATCTTTCGCGGGCAGTTGATTTTCTCGGATTAAAAGATCGGGTGTGCATCGCAGGTTCGTCGATCGAACGCGTAGAAACCGCCCCATTTTCAGTCATTTCGGCGCGCGCCTTTGCGCCTTTGCCCCGGTTGCTTGACCTTGCCGTGCGATTTTCCACAGTAAAGACCTTATGGTTGTTACCAAAGGGCAAAAATGCCGGTAAGGAATTGCATGAGGCGCACGGACGATGGAATCTCGACTTCAACGTCGAAACCAGCATTACCGATAGCGAAGCGGGAATATTGGTTGGTCATGTTTTGGGTGAGCGCCCGAGGGCCAGCATGAAAGGACGGCGGAAACGATGATCCGGATCGCCATAGCGAACCAGAAGGGTGGCGTGGGAAAGACCACGACCGCAATCAACCTCGCTACCGCGCTTGCGGCTTGTGGCCGGCGCTGTCTGCTGATCGACCTCCACCCCCAGGGGAATGCGTCGACGGGGCTCGGCGTTAACGCATCGGACCGCAAATATAGCAGCTATGATCTTCTGATGGGCGATGCGACGCTGGCTGAGGCTGTTGTAAAAACAATGATTCCCGGGCTGGATCTGCTGCCTGCAACGGTGGATCTTTCAGGTACCGAGGTTGAACTGGTCGACCATGCCGACCGGGCGCACAAATTGCAAAAAGCATTGGCAGAAGATGAGGCGCGCTGGGATGTCTGCCTGATTGATTGTCCGCCTTCACTCGGCATGTTGACGATTAATGCGCTGGTTGCGGCCGATTCTATCCTTGTTCCGCTGCAGTGCGAATTTTTCGCATTGGAAGGTCTGAGCCAACTGTTGCAAACAGTCGAGCGCATCCAGAATCGTTTCAATTCCTCGCTTTCGATTCTTGGCATTGCGTTGACCATGTTCGACCGTCGCAACCGCCTGACTGATCAGGTTGCTGAAGATGTTCGAAACTGCCTCGGCGGATTGGTGTTTGACACCGTGATACCGCGCAATGTCCGTCTGTCGGAGGCGCCCAGTCACGGTTTGCCGGCGCTGATCTATGACCATCGCTGTTCGGGATCGGAAGCCTATATGGGTTTGGCGCGCGAGCTGATCGGCCGCCTACCCGAGTCGAAGGAATTGGCTGCGTGAGCGACACTGAAAAGCCATTGCGCAAGAAGATGGGTCTTGGACGCGGACTTGATGCCCTTTTGGGCGAAGTCTCACTTGATCGAACGGCTGATCGTGTTGCTGGCGGTGGCTCAACAGAGAGGCCCGCTGGTCCGCCTCCGACCAATATAGAAGGCGTCAGCACGATTGCGATTGCCGATATCCACCCGAATCCTGCACAGCCGCGCCGCCATTTCAGCGAGGAATCGCTGCAGGAACTGGCGGCGAGCCTGAAACGGCACGGTTTGATCCAGCCGATTCTCGTTCGTCCGCATGGTGCGGGATACCAGATTGTTGCCGGCGAACGGCGTTGGCGCGCGGCGCAGCGAGCGCAACTGCACAATGTCAAAGCGATCGTGCGGGAGCTTTCGGACGAAGAGACGCTCGAAATTGCGCTAATCGAAAACATCCAGCGCCAGGATTTGAACCCTATCGAAGAAGCAGAGGCCTATCGCAAGCTCTGCCAAGATTTCGGTCATAGCCAGAGCGAGCTAGCCGCGATCGTAGAAAAATCGCGAAGCCATGTGGCAAATATGATGCGCCTTCTCGACCTACCGGTGCTTGTTCGCGAACTGGTGGTTGAGGGCAAAATCAGCATGGGCCATGCGCGTGCGCTTCTCGGATCGGATGATAGCGCCCGTCTGGCGGCGGTTGTCGTGAAGCAGGGGCTTTCAGTCCGGCAGACCGAGGCACTTGTGCGAAAGTCCCGCGTTGAAGAAGGTAAGGTAGCCAAGCCGCGAATTGATGCGGGCGGCGGCGATGCCGATATTCGCGCCGTGGAGCAGCATCTGGGCGACCTTCTCGGTCTTAAGGTACGAATCGTCCATGATGGTTCAGGTGGAGCCGGTGCGGTGACTTTTGAATATCGCAGCCTTGATCAGCTCGACATGCTGTGCCAGCGGCTCACAGGCGAACAATTCTGATCTAAAGGGCTGTAAATCCGGCGCTAGATTCTCTGCGTTAACTAACCAAGATACTGTTTCTAAAACAAAATCTGAAAAATCCTTATTTTGGCGTTAACCATAAGCTGAAGCGTGCTTTTATGGTTTGCCTGCCAAAAGCGATATTGAATGCAGTGGGGCATTCCGAATTTTCGTTCGTCGCAAAAGGACCAGATGATGATCAAAAAGATGAAGCTCGCAGTTGCGGGCGCAGTACTTGCCGCAAGCATGGCATCCAACGCCGCTTATGCCGCCACCGAACAGGCCGATGCCACCGTGCAGGTGCTTGCAGCCGTGCAACTGTCGGCCGTCAGTGACCTTAACTTTGGTGTCGTTGCCGCATCGGCTGTGGGTGGCACCGTCACGCTCGCTCCTACCGCCTCGGCCGTTCCCGTTGGTTCGGGCGTCATTCCGATCAGCGGTGGTTCGGCCGCCAGCTTTCAGGTAACCCAGGCGACCAACGGAGAAGCGATCGCGCTGAGCGTCGGCAATCCGACGCCGCTGACCTCGGGTGCCAACTCGATTCCATTGTCGGGCCTGACGCTTTCGAACAGCAGCATTCTTTTCAACTCGGCTTCGTTGCAGACGGTTTACGTTGGCGGCACGATTTCGCTTGGTGCCAACCAGACTGCGGGCACATATGTCGGTTCGTTTGATGTAACCGCTGAATATCAATAAGATATGCCGGGCGGGATTGCCGCCTGACCTATCACTTCAGACCCCGGTTGCCTTGTGCAGCCGGGGCTTTTCTTTGCCTGCCGGGCAGCGTTAGCAGCTTGGTAACCATGTCCTGATAATCCGAAATGGATCAGAAAACCGGCAGACCAGGCCGGAACGGACCAGATCGGGCATGAAACCATTATGACTATTTTGCGAAAAGCTTTCGCGTGGGCGTTGGGCGGCCTTGCCGTCCTTATGACATCTGCGTCACCAGTCCATGCATCGGGCGATCTCCTTGTCGCCCCCACCCGCGTCATTCTTGATGGAAAACGCGGAACCCAGGTCATCCTGAACAATGTCGGCAGCGAAGAAACCACCTACCGGATTACGTTAGAGATAAAGCGGATGTCCGAAATGGGGGAACTGGTCGACATCGACACAGCTTCAACCAGTGAAGCAGAAAAAGCTGCGCTTGGCCTCGTCCGCTATGCGCCGCGTCGGGTGACCCTGCTACCCAACCAGCCGCAATCGATACGTATCGGGCTGAATGCAGCAGAAGGCCTGCCAGACGGTGAATATCGCGTGCACATGTTGTTTCGCGCCGTCCCAAAGACCAATGCCGTGACTGAAGAGACGGCAACGAACGAGGTGAAGATCCAGCTCATTCCGCTCTATGGCATCGCAATTCCGGTTATCATTCGTAAGGGCGAATTGAGCGTGACAGCGGCACTCGCCAATGCCCGGCTTGATCAGGGGCAGGATGGCCCGCTGTTGGCCTTTGATGCCACCCGAAAGGGCAACCGTTCGGTCTATGGTGAGTTTCGCGTCAGCAAACCGGGCCAGGCCGAACCGTTATTGGTGCAAAAGGGCATTGCGATTTATCCCGAGATAGAACGCCGCAAGGTGGAACTGCAGCTTAGCCCCGAAGAAGCATCGGCGATACGCGGCGGTGAAGTTGTGATTTCCTATCACGACACACCCGAAAATGGTGGCGGCATGATTGCCCAGCTTCGTACGGTGGTGCGCTAACTCCTCGGCACCCGCCGACTGGCAGCAATCCTCATGTGGCGCTTCCTGCCCATATTTTGGCGAGGTCTATTGGCCATCGCACTTGCCACCGGCACCTTCGCGGTCCCGGTGGCTTCAGCGCGTGCAGCCGATGAGGCGGTGCGCTGGACTGCCAATGACGATGACCAGCTTTTGCTTGATGTCCGCGTCGGGCGGTTTCGCGTTGGTGATGGCGTGCGCGGCTATCAGACCGATAATGGAATATGTCTAGATTTTGCGGACATCATCATTGCGTTCGACCTTCCGGTGCGCCTCGATAAAAAGTCGCGCCGCGCAACTGGCTGGCTATTTGAGGAAAGTCGCACCTTCACCCTCGATCGCGATAGCGGAAGGGTACAAATCATGAACAAATCTGCATCTTTAGGTGCAGGCGACATTCGTGACACGCCGGAAGGCTGGTGCATTGATACGCGTGCGCTGGGCCGCTGGCTTGACGTGACATTGACCCCGGCACTGAATGATGCACTGCTGGTGGTTGCTGCCGATCGCAAATTGCCATTCGAACTTGCAGAAGAACGGAAAGATCGGGCCGCACGGGTGCGCCCCGCCACCACATTCGACCTGCGTAGCCTGCCCCAGGCCAAGGATCCCTATCGTTTTTGGCGAACGCCGTCGGTCGACGTCGTGGCGTCAGCGGGAGTTCAGCGGGAAAGGGGACGCCCGACGGCGCTTAACGGTCGCTATGACATCTTTGTTGCAGGTGAAATCGCCCGTGCGGCCTTTGATGCACGATTGTCGTCAAATGATCAGGGAACACCTGAAAGCTTTCGGGTTCGCGCCTATCGCACCAGCGCCGAGGGTGGACTGCTCGGGCCGCTCAACGCCACACATTTCGGGTTGGGCGACGTTTCGTTGCCCAGCTCGTTTATCGGCAGCCGGTCAACCCCTGGCCGCGGGCTGTATGTCACCAACCGCCCGCTGACCCGCCCCGACAATTTCGACCGCACCAGCTTTCGTGGCGAATTGCCCGATGGTTGGGAGGCCGAGCTTTACCGCAATGATCAGCTGATCGGCTATTTCCAGAGTCGCGGTGACGGTCGCTACGAGTTTCTCGATGTGCCGCTGTTGTACGGCCAGAATCGCCTTGAAGTCGTTCTTTACGGCCCACAAGGGCAGATCAAACGGGATGTGCGGATGATTCCGGTCGGCCCCAATTCGATCCCGCCACGCGAAACCTATTACTGGGCCGGCATCCAGGATGCCGGCCGTGACCTCGTCAACCTTGGATCGAGCGATGCGCAGCCCTTTAATGGTTGGCGTGCCGGGTTCGGATTCGAACGGGGTATGGATGCCCGCA
>JACCDV010352522.1_pt1 | contig 10786 bp, 7 predicted proteins | sample 7446131 | NCBI WGS metagenome assembly JACCDV01 (sample SAMN15323448, study PRJNA562643) | freshwater metagenome | isolation source: river surface water | place: USA:Blue River Watershed | collected 2017-08-17
AGGAAACTTTACCAAGCTGGTCTGGCCGCACCTCCTCTACATTCTCGTGATTGTGATCGGCGTGCCCGTTGCGATCTTCCGGGACGGACTATCCCCGTCAGTACTGAACAACTTAGCGTGGGCCGCCTTCAATATCGGTATCTTTGTGCCATTCATCCAGGCCGCCATCCCGCAACTTAGCCTCCGCACCATTCTGGAAGGATTGGCACCGGACCTATTCTCGTTTGAAGGAAAAGCCGCTCCTCCCTCCTCACGACAGATTCCGGTCGTATCACGACAGGATTAGGGCACCAAGCTAAACGCGTATTCAGGCCAGAACGTGCCGGCACTCGGTCCACCGTTGCAGGTGCCGTCTGATTCCCCTGGGTTTTTAACCCACAAGAGCGCATCCACCAAGTCATGCCCCGGATTGACGGTCGTTGGCTGACCGATCTGCCGCCCCCACGGGTTGCACCAGGCCAGATCAGGAGCCGCGCCAGCCCCGTTTCGGCTCGTATCAATGATGAACCGAGCTTGGTTTGTTAGCTGCGATACGATCTCTCCATACCGAATGTTCTCTTCGGTAGCAATAAAGTTCGAAACATTGAGCGAAAATCCAGCCGCTTGTTCAATCCCCACCGATCGCAGACGTTCGGCCGCCACATCAGGCGGCAGCCAATACGGATGCCCGATATCCACGTAGAGCGACACGTTTGGATTACGAGCAAACCGCTTGACCACTTCACGCAAGGCTTCAAGACGCAGACTCTGTTCAAGCGAATTCAAACACCCCATGCTGGCCAGCGCATCTGGTTCAAGGACAATCACGGCTGGATCTTCTGACAATGCCGAAGCGATCTCTTCAGCCCACGCCACATAGTCGTTGGTGTTACGGGCGCCTCCCCGCGAATAGGAAGCACAATCCCGCATCGGGATGTTGTACAGCACAAATACCGGAACGGCGTTGGCGGCGGCGGCCTCTCTGGACACCGCCAGCACGGTGCGTCGGTCCGCGTCAGATCCGCCGGTCAGCCACACGGCTTGCGGAGTATCAGCCAGTACCGACAACTGTCGACGGCTACTGTCTGACCAATCTCGGCTTCCGAGAAAAGCCCGGGCTTGGGTGTTCGGGGTAAACAACGTATACGGAGCTAACTGCGAACGGTTACGAGTGGCCTGCGAACCAGCGACAGGGTCCACCCCTTCTGCGGGGGCGAGGGCCAGATCCTCAACCTCGCCTGATACGCGCAAGCGATCTCCGACTCGTTCAATATACAAAACAGTCCGAGCAAATTCTTTGGCGGTAAGGTCTTGGGCAATGAATGACAAACGGTACGGGCCGTCACCTTTCCACTGCCACGAGGTGAAATTGATCAGAGCATGTTTTTCAAATGGATCATGGATATCGTTCGGGACCGGAATGTATTCGCCATCTTCAGCTTGCCAGAATAGGTAGAACTCGCCAGCTCGTTTACCAGGCGCGGTGATGGAAAACTCATGATCGCTCCAGGCTGGCTGGTCTTTGGTAAGAAAGTACGCGAGGAGGTTCTCGCCGGTAGTCGGTCCTGGGGGCAGAGCCGTTATGGCTGCCGCTGACTGATCTATCGGTCCCGCCACCCCGCTACCAGTACTTGATCCAGACTGGCTAGCGGCCGGGATGACACTGACTGGAGTAGCAATAGTCACCGAACTGGTAGCAACCGTGCGCCCTTCCTGTTCCGCTCGAAAGGCGATCGTATACTGTCCGTCTTTTCGCCAGTCCCAGTCCGTGGTATCAATCGCCCGGACTTTGTGCGGGTACGGGTGAAATGCATTCTGCATGATCTGTTCATCCTGACCATCCACTGACCAGTACAGGTCATACGTTTCAACCGGCCAATCAGCAATGTGTGCCCGCAGCTGCCCCACATCTCCAACGCGCGTAGCAGAATTCGGCCATTCGATTTGGATTGATTCGGCTACGGCTGATGGTCGTGATCCTTGGTGCTGGCGGATCGTTACGCCTGCCGCCATCACTCCAACAACCAGCGCAATCAGCAGCAGCGTGATAAATCGGCTCGGGAGGCGCATACAGTGCATAGTATAGCAAATCCAAGGCTATTTTTAGCGAGGAACGAAAAAGCGCCCAGCTAAAAACCGGGCGCATTTTCTTACAGCTTCTTTACCGACCTATCACTTTACCGTTCCACTTTCACCTCTACGGTTCGGCTCGCGATCACCTGATTCTGCTGGTTGCGCGCAGTAAGGGTGATCGTATAGTTGGTTTTACCGGCCGGCCACTGCTTTGGATCTGCCCACACCTCTTTGTGCGGGTGATCTTGCTGGCTGTCGTACATTTTTTGCGGTGACATACCGTCAACACTCCAGTACATATCATAGTCGCGCAGCTCCGTTTCCTTTACCAAGGCCTTGATCGGGAACGGGTCACGAACAGACAAGAGGTTGGTAGGCCACCATAGATCGATCGAACGATTTTCTGCGGGAGCCGCCGCTACCGGCGCAGACTGGGTGGTGTTACTTGTAGGTGCCGACTGGGTGGTGTTACTCGTATCCGATGCAGCAACCTTGCTCCACTTGAGCGAGAGCGATGATCCGCCTCCCTGCTCATAGTATTCGACTTTGACTGTATGCTTGCCACTCGTCAGTTTTACCTCTGGCGAGAACTTGGCCATTTGGTCCTGCCATTTATCCAAGATGCGGTTCCCGTCAACGTAGATACGGACCCCATCATCGGCGGCAACATCAAAGCGGTACGTTCCGGCTTCGAAGTCAAAGCTGCCTTCATACGCTGCCGAGAATGTGTCTGGCTCGATCTTTGAGTCCGGCGATCCGCCACCCCAGTCAAATGCGAGCGTGCTTTCCTTTCGCGCCAACTTATAGTCGGTCAGGTTGGCAGAATTTTAGTAGCACGAGCGAAACGCATTGGTTGGGATAGCTCCGCTACAGCTACCTGGAGTTGCGACGACCGGAGCCGCCGTAGGAGCTGCGGTCGGGGTCGAGGTGAGCGCCACACTGGTTTCCACCTTAGCGACCGCAGCAGCGTCATTCCAGACATAGAGCTTACTCCAATCTGGCGAGAAGACGCCGATCTTCAGGGTGTAGGTGCCAGCCGTATCAGCTTTCCACCCGAGCGGGTACGTGCGAGTTTCACCAGCTTTGATATCTTCTCGATCTAACACTTTCTGGAACACCTTGCGACCGGCGCTGTCATAGACCTCAAAGTCGATCAGCACAGCGGCAGCATTGGCGCTCGTATTTTTGATTCCCGCCTCATAGGTCAACTGTCCTCCCACCGGAGCGGTAGCCCCTGGCTTGGCGGTAGCGGTTATCGTAGCAGCCGGAGCGGAAGGTTGAGTTTGGGTTTGGGTTTGGGTTTGACTTGCAGCTGGAGTTGGAGCCGGCGCGCTCGTCGTTGTATTTGCCGTACTCTGAACCGGGGCCGGCGTAGCGGTTCCGCCTGATAGCGTCAACGCCGCGTCCTGCCATAAGTAACTCTTACTCCAAGTCAGGTTGAAGATTCCGACCTTAACTACGTAGTTCCCGCCTGAAGTTGGCGTCCATGGGACATCAAAGCGCTTTTCGCTGTTACCAGAGATGGTTTGTCCTTCAAAGACTTTCTGGAATACCTGCTGTCCGTTCTGGTACACCTCGATATCAATATTCAAGCCGTTCTGGGTCGGGCCAAGGTTTTTGATGGTGGTCGCGATAGTGCGGGACTGTCCAGCTACAATGGTCGGGTTATCAATGGTGGTTCGACTTTCAAAACTGAAGACATCCGAAGTAGCGGGCGTCGCATTGACCGTACCCTGGAGACCAAACCACTTTCGCATGGTTTCTTCTGCCAATTTGTTCTGGGGCGTATAGTCGTTAGCTGCCGGGGCGCCAGGCTCTGACCACTCCTGCCAGTTCCACATATGCATACCTGAAATATGTGACTTGTCGTTCCAGTATGAGAACAGCGCTTCATACGCATTGCGCTGCACTTCCTCATTCACACCGTTCGTGTACAACCAGTCTCCCGGATTCAGGTGTCCACCATTCGTGCTGCGGTATCCGATTTCAGAAAACACGACCGGCTTCTTTACTTTCTCGATAAACGGCTTGATGTCATTACGGTCCCATTCAGCCCAGCGCGCCTTGAATGATTCAACGGACGTATCGTTCATGTCGCTGGAGATCGGGTAGTACGCATCGATTCCGACAATATCAACCGCATCCCAAAACGCGATTCGATTCTTCTCATCTGCCCAGTGCGTACCCCAGTTAGCGGCATACATAATCTTTCCGGAATAGATGGTTCGCACTTCAGCGATCAGTTGGCGCCAGAGTCGGGTATTGTCCGGGTGGTAATCGTCCGCCGTTAGGTGGATGAGCTCGGTACCAATAATGAACTGTTCGGCTTTCTTCTCTTCAGCGATCCGAGCGAGACGCTTGACATGGTCCCCATAAGAACGGAACCAGGCAGCCCGGTCAGTCGGGTCCATCATGGCACGCCACTCTTTGGTCTTGCTCTCGGCGTGCGGCTTGATGCTTACCTTCAATCCCTGCGCGTGCGCAATATCGATTGCAGCTCGAAGCGACTCATCCGTCGGCGTGTCGCCGCCTGGGGCTAGGGTGTTGCTCTTTAGGTTATCCTGATAAAGCGGTACTACGTAATTGATGTAGTCGGCATTAGTCGACTTTAAGTCACGCAGTGATTGGTTAATAGCTTCGTTACTAAATGAAGTTGGTGAAGACGGCTGCATACTTGCTCCCCGCTGCCAATCTGAAATTGCTGCTGAAGCCTGATTGGGGAAAAGTATAGAGACGAGTAGGAGCGCAATAGGCGCTGCTAGGAAGGTTCTAAAGATCATAGACATAATGTTTTTCCTTGAACAGTTTTTCAAGGAGTTTCCAGTCTAACCCAGATGAAATCTTCAGGTATTTACACGCAGGGACGATTTACGATGTAATTACACTTTGACAAAAACTGCCTGCGGTTACCGGAGACACCACCTGATAGCGGTACGGTTGTAATACGATACCGAAGAGGAGTATGCGTATTATTCAACACTTATTTAACAGAGCACCCTTCCCGGACAGACCGGGAATACGGACCGTGAATTGATGGCTGATATTTGTCAATAAATTAAAATATTTCATTCTTTTGGAAAAGCAAAAAAAATACTGTTGTTTTTCAACAGTTTTACTTGCAACATTGACAGAGTCGCCAAACTGATGTCAAGCGAAATTTGCCGGTAAGACTAATCTGCCCTATTCGTCAGACATACCTTCATACTTTTGCCTCTTCTAGGCCAGTCAATCGAGAGGCGCTACGCCCTCCTACCCTCCATTAGCTGGCGCTTTTCTAACGCAAGCTGTGACCGGTTTTAATGGCGTATAAATATTTACGTCACACTGCAAAGGAACAGATCACCGGTGAGCGACGCTCCCACCACTCACTACCCACCCGTGAAAGTTTTTTACCTGATGATCGATACTTTTTTAGAGAGGCTCATGGTCGACTACTGTTGCGTGAGCACCGAGCCGCTACTAAAAATATCCGGAGCGCACGCTTTCAAATTTTCGGCACCATCCTTCCTGCAAAAAAAATCGCAAATTTGCTCGAAACGACGGCAAATTTGCGAAAAAACTTTACATATCTGAAAACAGTGTTATTGACGTGCTATACTGGGTGTCATGAAATTAACCAGAATTGTGTCAATTAGCCGTCCGCGTTTTTGGATCTATGAACTTGGGCCGTTCTTGGTTGGCGTCGCGGCGGCAGCTCAATCGGATTACTCGGTTTGGCTACTGCCAGCCGTTATGTGCTTTGGCTTGTTTTTCCTCTACCCAGCAAACATCTATATTTACGGTATCAATGATATTTTTGACTACGAGACCGACCGACTGAACCCTAAAAAGGTCGCCTACGAAAATTTGGTGATGCCCACCGAACACGCGGCGCTGGCTAAACACATTCTGCTGGTCAGTACCCCGTTTGTACTCTACGGCTTTACGGTGCTGGATTTTCCAACTTTAGTCACGCTCATTGCTTTCTTTTTCTTTGCTGGATTCTATTCCGCTCCGCCAATTCGCGCGAAAGCCCGAGCATTTCTCGACAGCTTTTTTAGCGGCGCTCATTACGTGGCAACCGGAGTGTTCGCGTACCTATTAGTGAGTAGCCTCACAGAAGCTTCGGTACACCAAGAGGCTCTCCTGGTACTGACGCTAGCTGGCTTAGCGTGGTCAGTAGCTATGCATGCGTATTCGGCAGTGCCAGACATTGCGGCTGATGCAGCCGCCGGACTACAGACGATCGCCACTACCCTTGGGTCCGCTCCCACCATCATTGCCTGTGCCGTCCTCTATGTAGGAGCCGCGCTCCTTAGCTACCCGTACTTAGGATTTGTCAGCCTGCTCCTTGGTGCGGTGTACGTTCTATTTATGCTGCTGTCACTTACCCTTACCGATCAAAAGTTGTTCCGGCTCTATACGGTTTTTCCCTACGTGAATACGATTTCCGGTGCCCTGATTTTCTTTACCGTCTGGTTTTCACTCTAGCGACTGAAGCGGAGCGGGATCAGCAATGCCCATGATGCGCTTGTATGCCAGTTCAGCTGAAATGAGACAGATCGGCATACCAATGCCGGGATTGGTACCAGCGCCTACATAGAACAAATTAGCTACGTTTCGGTTCACGTTATTCGGCCGAAAGATCGCGGTTTGCGATAAGTTGTGCGCAAGTCCAAGCGCGGTACCCTTAAAGGCATGGTAGTCTCGTTTAAAATCCTTTACTTCGTACACCCGCTCATGGATGATGCGCGAGCGGAGATCAGGAATATTGAGATACGTTTCCATATCGGTCAGGATTTTTTGCTTGTACTCCGCAATGAACGCAGCAGTCGCCTCAAGGCCCGCCGCCACCGGAACAAGCACGAACAGGTTTTCCGTATCTGGCGGCGCTACCGTCGGGTCCGTTACCGACGGGGCACAGATGTATAGTGACGGATCGTCCGGCCAAGCCGGTGATTCAAAAATCTGCCTAAAGTTATGCTGCCAATTTTCAGAGAATAATAGGTTGTGGTGAGTTAAGGACGGAATGCGGCCGCGAACACCGAGGTACAGGATAAAGGCCGACGGCGCCATGACCCGTGAATTCCAGTACGCCGGCGTTCGCTCTCGAAACTGAGGCGCCAGGAGTCGCTGGTCGGTATGTTCGATATCAGCATTTGAGATAACGACATCAGCACGCTGCTCACTCCCATCAGACAGGCGCACGCCAACAGCTGTTTGATTTTCTACCACGATCTCGGCAACCGCCGCATTGGTAGTGATGCGAACGCCGTGCTTGCGAGCGATCCGTTCCAAGGCTTCGACCACTTTGTAAATGCCACCCTTTGGGTACCAAACCCCTTCCACGAAATCGATGTAGTTCATCATTGAGTAGATGCCTGGCGTATTCCCGGGCGCAGTCCCTAACAGCACGGTCTGGTACTTCATCACTTTACGGAGAATTTCGCTTTTGAACTTGCGGTCAATGATCCGGTCGACCTTGCTAAACAGCGGCAATTTGCGACCTTCCGTCATCACTCGACGATTGAGGAAATCAAAGATCGAGTCGTAGTTCTTGAACATAAACTCCTCACGAGCGATCCGGTACTGGTACTCGGTAGTAGCCATGTACTCGCGGAGTACCGCCCCTGAACCCGGTTCGATTGATTCAAAGGTCGCAATCGTTTTCTCCAGGTCAGAATAAAAGTCGTAGTGCTGCCGGGTGCTTTTCAAAAAAATCCGGTACGACGGCGATAACCGTTCAAGCTCCAGATGATCCCGAATATCTTCTCCTGCCAGCGTAAAAAAATGCTCGAATATGTCAGGCATCATGTACCACGAGGGACCCATATCAAACACGAACCCGTCAGCTTCATACACATTTGCCCGACCCCCTACCTTGGCATTTTTCTCCAACACCGTGACGTGGCAGCCCTGTTTGGCTAGCAACACCGCCAACCCTAACCCGCCGAATCCGGCACCAATAATAATCGCAGAGCGGGGCGTATTCATAAAAGTCTATTTAGTTATACAAGGGCACGAAGCGCCACCCGGAGCTTTTCCCCGGTAGGCACCACGATACGTTCTGATAAATTATCAAACTGCTTGGCAGCTAGTCGTTCCAAAATACGATGGTAGAGCGCACTGGCCACCCGAACCCCGATCCGGCCTCGTAAGGGCAAATACGCCAACCCGAGTTGCGCGAGAGCGTAGCAGGCTTCGGTTTTTTCATAGTAGTACTGCATCAGTGTGCCGTACTCGGGTGTAAGCCGTTTATCTCTGATCATCTGTTCCGTTACATTACACTGGCGCATGTCCGCTTCGGGCAGGTAAATCCTGCCCCTGGTATCATAATCATCTCCCACATCCCGGAGAAAATTCGTGAGCTGGAACGCATACCCCAGTGCTGCAGCCGCATCAAGGATCGCGGCCTGATAGGTAAAATCAGTCTGAAAACGAGGATCCTCATCACACAGCACGTGTGTCACCATGAGCCCGACGACCGCCGCCGAACCGTACATGTACGTCTCCAGCGCTTCATAGGTCTCATATCGTGCCGTTTCGGTATCAGCCAGCATCGACCGCACAAATGCCTCACTGTAGGAAAATGGTATCTGGTAGCGATGGAATACGTAGGCGGCCGCGCGTAACACCTGCCGTTCGGCACTGGTGCCTCCCCTCACCTCACGGCCTTCGTAGGCCGCTTGCCAGCGGGTCTGCCACTCTAAAAGCTCCTCCCGTGCCGCGCTTCCGTCATGTGCATATTCAGTATCAACGTACTCATCCGGCACCCGGAAGAACGCGTACAAAATACAGACTGCCTCTCGCGCCGCCCTTGGGAACAGGATCGTGCCGTAGTAAAAACTTTTTCCATAGGTGCGGTGGATCGCCTGGCACACCGCCACATCTCTCTGATACTCGGGGTACGGCATACCTAGGAATTTCGGTTTCGGACCAACCGCAACAATTCGTGCCAATCGACTGGGTTATTAAAGCCGGCATCACTGATCAGACGATCAGCCTCCCCCAGGAGCCGATCAATTTCTGCTTGCGCGTACGCCACTGCACCCGTATCGGTAAACAGAGCCGTTAACATTGCACGGTCAGCATCAGACAGTGCGCTACCAAATACCCGCATCACAGCCTCTCGTGCCGCCCGATCGCCTTTCGTGAACACAAACTGCGTCAGCAGCGTGTGCTGCCCATCCGCAACATCAATGAACGGCTGCTTGCCAAGCTTTGATTCAGTACCAACTACATCCAGCAGATCATCCTGGATCTGGTACGCTTGCCCGATTAAGAGACCGAATGATTCATACCAAGCAGTACGCTCTCCTGAACCGGCTAACGCGGCCCCGATGAGGAGCGGATTCACAAACGTGTAGCGGGCCGTCTTTAACTCGTTCTTGCGCGCCAGTGTTTCAAGCGACACGTCCGATTCAAACATGAGCGACACATCGATCAATTGCCCGGTCACCACTTCATCCACCAGTCGGAACAGGAGCCGAATCACTGATGGGTTACCTGAACTGACCGCCACCTCATGCGCCCAACTAAAGAACAGGTCGCCAATGAGGAGCGCCACCCCTTCACCTAAATGGTCTTTATCGCCACGAGGGCGTTTCGCCCCCTGCCGAGCAACATACTGGTGCGTTGTTTCCTGGCCATGGCGCATGACCCCGCGGTCGATGATATCGTCATGAATGAGTGCAAAGGCATGGATCATTTCAAGCGACACGCTGACCCGGATCAACTCCGATAGATCAATACCTCCGTCTGTGACATAGGCCAAATAGGCCAGGTACGGACGGATACGTTTGCCGCCGCCGGTGACGATGCGGACCGACTGCTCTAGAGCCTCACGAACCAGATCCGGCGCTGACGAAATGACCGGATCGCTCACCTTGGAACAGAGAAACCGATTGAGTTCCGCATTGAATATAGGCTGGAATTCTGACAGCGTCAGCGTCGCCCTGGACGCTCTCGGGTTATCAGTGTCTACAGCCGTACCCCCAAATTCGGAGCGCGTATGAACGGACTTGGTATGCATCAATTCAAGATTAGCAGTTGGTAAGCGCCAGCACAATCGCCCCCTCGGAATCAACCGGAACTCCAACGAGTGAAAAATTTCTGTCTCGGTGTACACAAATGGCCGCCCACGTGATCGGGACAGCCATTTGATTCAGCCCATAACAAACATGGCTAAATCAGTGGGTTCTCTCCTTAGAAACTTGACGATTCCAAGCTCTCTGGCTTCGCAGTTCCACTAGGAAGCGTTTTTGTGCTTACTTGCGGTAGATATCACCCACTTCGAATATTACTCTCTGGCTTCGCAGTTCAGACAGTTCAGCGGCGGTATATTCATTGCCAAAATCCATGCCAGTGGTCACCACCCGGATCTCACCCGTAGCATCAAACTGGTCTCCCGCCACCACCTCTTCTTCCTCACCACGAGTTAGCCGTTCCCACCAGGCATCATTGTAGCGAACTAGGAGACGCTGATTCTGATTGCCTTGGGTAACATAGAAAAGTCGATCGCTCACCACTTCATCAACCACCAGGTTCATGAGTGAGATGTTATCGTTATCAATCTCTTCTAGGTCAGTGACAGCCACAAGTCCACTAATAGTCCACGCATCTCCCACCAGTTCATTATCTACTGTGTTGGTGGCCACTGCGTTGTCTCGAGTCGTAGTGCTGCCGCCCATCGGAGTTTCATCAGAAGTAGTAGCAGTAGATGAAGAATTAAGACCCAACACATTCGCCCGATCAT
>JACCDV010174431.1_pt1 | contig 10783 bp, 6 predicted proteins | sample 7446131 | NCBI WGS metagenome assembly JACCDV01 (sample SAMN15323448, study PRJNA562643) | freshwater metagenome | isolation source: river surface water | place: USA:Blue River Watershed | collected 2017-08-17
GATGCGTTTTGCCATCGCGCTGCTGACGGTGATCTGCATCGCCTCGGCCATCGGCACGGTGGTCAAGCAGGGCGAGCCGCTGGTCAATTACGTCGACCAGTTCGGGCCCTTCTGGGCCGATGTGTTCGGGGCGCTGGGGCTCTACCGCATCTACAGCACGGGCTGGTTCCTGGTGATCCTGGCCTTCCTGGTGACGTCGACCAGCTTGTGCATCGCGCGCAACGCGCCCAAGATCCTGGCCGATTTGCGCACGCACAAGGAGCACATCCGCGAGCAGGCGCTGCAGGCCTTCCACCATCGCGCAACGGGTGGGCGCCCCCAGCCGCTGGCGCAGACGCAGGCCGAGGTGCTGCAGGTGTTGGCGCAGCAGGGCTGGTCGGTGAAGTCGCAGCAGCGCGAGGCCTCCAGCCGAGGCGAAGCCGGCGTGATGATCGGCGCGCGCCTGGGCGCGGTCAACAAGCTGGGCTACATCGCGGCGCACGGCGCCATCGTGCTGATCTGCCTGGGCGGCCTGTTCGACGGCGACCTCATCATCAAGGCGCAGATGTGGGCGCAGGACCTGCAGCCCTTCCAGGGTGGCACCGAGACCGAACGCGGGCGCCTGCCTGCCACCAACCCGGCCTACCGCGCCCAGCTCTTCGTGCCCGAAGGCGCGCGCACCAATGCGGCGGTCATCAACCTCGAAGACGGCATGCTGCTGCAGCCGCTGCCCTTCGACATCGAACTCAAGAAGTTCTCGGTGGACTATTACGCCACCGGCATGCCCAAGCGCTTTGCCAGCGACATCGTCATCCACGACCCGCGCGTGGCCGAGCCCAAGGCCTTCACGGTCGAGGTCAACCACCCGGTGGTCTACGACGGCGTGACGATCTTCCAGTCCAGTTTCGAGGACGGCGGCTCGTCGGTGCGCCTCAAGCCGCTGCGCCTGGATGCCACACCCGCGCAGGCCGCGGCCGATGTGGTCGAGGCCCACGTCGGGCAAGCCCCGCAGGCGCTGGCTGCGCAGTGGTTCGAGCGCTCGCCGCAAGGGCCGATGCAGCTGGAGGTCAGCAACCTGCGCATGATCAACGTGGAGAACCTGGCCGAGGCCCGCAGCGCGCAAGCCGCTGGCGATGCGGCCTCCACCGACACGCGCGGTGTCAACGTGGCCGAGCTCACCAAGCACCTGGGCTCGGGCGCCAAGTCGCCGGGCAACAAGGAGCTGGTCAACATCGGCCCCTCCATCACCTACAAGCTGCGCGACGGGGCCGGGCAGGCCCGCGAGTACCAGAACTTCATGGCGCCGGTGAAGCTCGACGGGCGCATGGTCTTCCTCTTCGGGGTGCGCGACACGCCGGCAGAAAGCTTCCGCTACCTGCGCGTGCCGGCCGATGTGAACACATCGGTGGACACCTGGCTGCGCCTGCGCCAGGCCCTCAACGACGAGGCGATGCGCGCCGAGGCCGCGCGCCGTTTCGGGCGCATGGCGGCACCGCCTGAGCGCAGCGAGTTGCAGGGCCAGCTGGCCGATTCGGCGCAGAAGGCGCTGGGCCTGTTCGCTGGCGCCGTGGTGGCGCGACCGGGCGCTCAGCCCATCGGCGGCCTGCAGGGCCTGTCAGATTTCATCGAGGCGGCGGTGCCCGAGGCGCAGCGCGAGCAGGCCTCGGCCACGCTGGTGCGCATCCTCAATGGCGCGCTGTTCGAGCTGCTCAACGTCAGCCAGGAGCGGGCCGGGCAAAAGCCGTGGTCCGCCGAGGGCGATGAAGGCGAGGCCGTGCGGGAGTTCATGACGCAGGCCGTGCTGGCCCTGTCTGACGCCTACTTCTACCCCTCGCCGGTGCTGCTGACACTGGAGGGCTTCGTGCCCCGCCAGGCCAGCGTCTTCCAGGTCACGCGCACCCCCGGGCGCAACGTGGTCTACCTGGGCTGCGTGCTGCTGATCGTCGGCGTGTTTGCCATGCTTTACATCCGCGAGCGACGCCTGTGGATCTGGCTGCAGGATGATGGCGCCGCTGGCACCCGCATCAAGCTGGCCCTGTCGTCTACCCGACAGACGCTGGACACCGATCGCGAGTTCAATCGCCTGCGCGAAACCCTGTTGGGGGCGGCTTCGGCCGACCCCGCCCCGCCTTCAGCGCCCACCGCGGCCTGACCCCGCCGATCCCTGGCCAGCGCATCACCGACCGAGGACGCCCCTGACATGAGCACGTCGACTTCATCCGCCGCCCACGCCACCATCGCGTTGCCCACGCAACGCCGTCCCATCACCGACTGGCTGTTCGCCGTGCTGGTGGTGGCCGCGGCGGTCTGGGGCTGGCACACCTGGGGCGCCTTCATGGACGTCTATGAGAAGGCCATCCTGGTGGGCATGGTGCCCTCGCTGATCGCGCTGGGCTGGTTCTGGCGGCCGGTGCAGGGCCTGACCGTGGCCTCGGGCGCGGCCACCGTGATCGCGGCCATGCTCTACCTGAAGGTGACCGACGACCACGGCGCCGACCTGGCCCAGGGCGAAAACGTCTTCCTGCTCAAGTACTTCCTCTCCAGCCAGAGCGCCATCTTGTGGATGAGCGTGCTGTTCTTCATGAGCACGGTCTTTTATTGGATCGGGCTGGTGAGCAAGGGCACCGCCGGCACGCGCTTGGGTTCGCGCATGGCCTGGGTTGGCGTCTTCATGGCCGTCACCGGCACGCTGGTGCGCTGGTTCGAGAGCCACCAGATCGCCCCCGACATCGGCCACATCCCGGTGAGCAACCTCTACGAGGTCTTCGTGCTGTTCTCGTGGCTGACCACGGCCTACTGGCTTTACTACGAAGACCGCTTCGCGAAGATGGGCCAGGCCCTGGGCTCGCTGGGTGCGTTCGTGATGCTGGTGGTCAGCGCGGCCGTGGGCTTTTTGCTCTGGTACGCGCTGGTGCGCGGAGCCCACGAGATCCAGCCCCTGGTGCCCGCGCTGCAGAGCTGGTGGATGAAGCTGCACGTGCCGGCCAACTTCATCGGCTACGGCACCTTCGCGCTGGCGGCCATGGTGGCCTTTGCCTACCTGATCAAGATGCAGGCGGGCGAGACGCGCTGGTGGAAGCTGGCGCCGCTGTGGCTGATCGGCGTGGTGCTGTGTTTCGAGCCGGTGGTGTTTCGCAGCAAGCCGGGCGGCGCCGAAGGCTTCATGAGCGCTTACTGGGCGGTCTACTTCGGCATCGCCGCGCTGATCGTGGCGGCCATCATCGCCGCGCGCCAGCGCATCGCCGCGCAGATGCCTTCGTTCGAGGTGCTCGACGACGTCATGTACAAGTCCATCGCCGTGGGCTTTGCCTTCTTCACCATCGCCACCATCCTGGGCGCCTTCTGGGCCGCCGAGGCCTGGGGCGGCTACTGGAGCTGGGACCCGAAAGAAACCTGGGCCCTGATCGTGTGGCTGAACTACGCGGCCTGGCTGCACATGCGGCTCATGAAGGGCCTGCGTGGCGCGTTCTCGGCCTGGTGGGCGCTGGTGGGCCTGCTGGTCACGTCCTTCGCCTTCCTGGGGGTGAACATGTTCCTCTCGGGCCTGCACTCCTACGGCGAGCTCTGAGCCGGCATGCCGCACTGGCTCAACGACACGCTGCTGGCGCAGCTCAAGCGCGATCCGTGGTTCGGGCAGGTCTCGGCCGAGTTCTCCCGCTCGTTGCTGGAGATGGGCACGTTGCGCGCGATGCAGCCGGGCGAGCGCCTCTTTCTGCGCGGTGACGCGGCAGACGGCTTGTACGCCGTGCTCACCGGCGCGATCCGCATCTCCGGGGTGACCGAAGCCGGCAAAGAGGCCGTGCTGGCCCTGGTCGAGCCCACCACCTGGTTCGGCGAGATCGCCGTGTTCGATCAACTGCCGCGCACCCACGATGCGGTGGCCGACGGCCCCACCCGCGTGCTGCACGTGCCGCAGCAGCCGCTGCACACCTGGCTGGCCAAGCACCCCGATGGTTGGCGCGAGCTGGGCGTGCTGATGGCGCTCAAGCTGCGCCTGAGCTTCATCAACCTGGAGGACATGGCCCTGCTGCCGGGTGAGGCCCGCCTGGTGCGGCGCCTGCTGTGGCTGGTCGAGGGCCTGCCGCGCGAAGAGGCCGATGGCGCCTGCGTGGTGCCCATCAGCCAGAGCGAGCTGGGCTCGATGCTGTCGCTGTCGCGGCAGACCACCAACCAGATCCTCATGGACCTGCAGCAACGTGGTGTGTTGCGCCTGGCTTATGGCCGCATCGAGGTGCTGGACCGCCCGGGCCTGGCCGCTGCCGCGCGGCTGTCTCCGGCCGAGGCTCGGATCTTGAAGATGTGGGGCCCCGACGAGGTTCCGCCTCAGCGCTGAACCTGGCCTGCGCCTGGCCGCGCTCCCACCAGGTGGGAGCTGGCGGTGCAGGTGGACCGATGGCGCCAGCTTGGCGCGCGTCCTCCCCGGTGCTTTCCCGCGTTTGTCGGCTGGCTGACAGAGGCCCTCGCGGTGCATGGCAATCATGGCGGCTCACCCCCACAACAAGAGGAGCCGACCATGCGTCACCTGGCTTTGCGAACTTTGCCTGCCATGGCTGCCTTGACGGCGGCCACCCTGGCCCAGGCCGCAGCCCCCACCTACCCCAACCAGGAAGTGGTCTGCGCCTTCAACAGCGCCCGCGAACAGCAGCGCCTGGCCTCGGCCGCGAACTTTGCTCAGCCCGTCGTGCAGCAGATGAAGGTCAATGGCGCCGTCGTCTGGACCGCGGGCAGCAGCGCCAAGCCCACGCTCAAGCCCGGTGACGTCGTCACTTTGAGCGGCTCGGGCTTTGGCGCCGGCACCGACATCGACTTCAGCAAGATCATGGTCGGCAACAGCCGCGTGCTGGAGACCACGCTGCAGATGTACGAGCAAAAGCTCGACATCCTCTCCACGCTGAACTACGAGACCGGTGTGTCGCGCAGCACCTGGCCCAAGGACGTGCTGAACTGGTCCGACTCCGAGGTGCAGTTCACCGTGCCTTCTCACGCCAGCAAGGGCCCCTTGAGGCTGCAGGTGCAAAAGCGTGCCGGCTACAACACATCGCTGACCAAGCCCGGCCAGCCGCACAACGTCATCGACGCGCAGGTCTACCGCATCCCCTCACCGGCCGACACCAACTGCGACATCGTCTCGACGCTGTCGGTCGAGTCCAAGGCCATCGCGCCGATCGATGTGGCCGTGGACAACCCGAGCTTTGCCGACATGGTCAAGCGTGGCCGCGAGATCTTCTGGTCCTACGACTTCAACCTGGGCCTGAGCCACAAGTACAAGGGCCTGGAGTGGGACGCCATCATGAAGGGCCAGGCGACCGACCCCTACACCCGCGCCAAAGCCAACCCGACGGTGCTGTTCGGCGCGGTCAAGAACGTGGCCGGTCAGGTGCCCGCCGAGTCCATCGACGACGTCTACTTCAAGCCCTATCCGCAGTTCAACCCGACGCCGGGCTTCCTGGCCATCGGCCAGCAGCTCAAGGAAGGCAACACCAAGACCACGGGCTACGCCGGCTACCGCTACGCCGAGTCGCAGCACCCCTTCCTGGGCAAGGGCTCGTGGGCCGGTTTCAACTGCGCTTCGTGCCACGGCTACCAGATCAGCTACAGCAAGGGTGGCAGCAGCATCACCAAGGTCTTCCCCGGCCTGCCCAACCCGAACTGGACCATGAAGTGGGCGGCGCTGGGCACCGGCACCGGCAAGACCACCTCGAAGTTCGCCTACGTCAACGAGACCGAACATGGCCCGAAGTGGGCACCAGGCGACGCCAAGGTCGACAAGACCCCGCTGATGTACCTGATGCCCGCGGGCACGGGCGAGGCCACCATCACGCGCACGGCGGGTGAGGGCGGGCTCTACGACAACGACTACATGTTCAACCCGACGGCGATCCCGAACGTGACTTACCACCTGCCGGTGCGCCGTTCGCTGTCGCACACGGAGTCGTACGTGGGCTTCGAGGGTTCGTACATCCACGCCGAGGAGCCGGATGGCGCCATGGGCTCGATGGATGCCAATTCGCTCAAGGCCCTGACCGCCTACATGTCGGTGCTCGACCAGGACGACGACGACCTGCGCAACGTGGGCCTGCACCGCTGGCTCAAATCCACCGGCCGCCTGGAAGCCCAGACCGGCTCGAGCCTGCTCGGCGAAGGCAGCTTCGTGCAAAAGGGCTGGCAGGTGTACGACGGCGTCAAGGCCGCCGTGGCGCGCGGCAAGGGCACGTTCGACCAGGCCTGCGCAAGCTGCCACAGCGACAAGCTGGGCCTGAACTCCACCGAGGTGATGGTGCCGCTGAACCAGGTGGGCCGCTTCTTCGCGCCGACCGACTTCCAGCGCAAGCAGCAGTCCATCCGCGCCACCTACCTGCGCAACCTGTACTGGGTGACTTCGCGCGGCCTGCTCTCGGACGGCCACGTGCGCAACCTCGAAGACCTGGTCAGCCCCGAGCGCTGCACCGAAGGCTCGGCCCTGTACAAGCAGTACTACACGCTGCACGCCCCGGCACGCCCGGCTGCAGGCACGCCCGATCAGCCCACGCCCGCGCCTGACCTGAACCGCAAGGGCGACGTCTTCCGCGTCTACAAGGACAAGAAGAAGGACATCTTCGACACCACCTTCGAGGCCCGCAACCGCTTCGTCGAGCGCCACAAGTACTTCAGCAGCGTGGCCGGTGACAACGACCACTACTACTGGGACTACCAGAAGATGCGCGCGCAGTACGGCCCCGACGAGATGGGCACGCCTGGCCCGATCGGCATGCCGGCCGCACCGCACCCCTGGTGCGCGCCCAACGCAGGCAGCGTGGCCGACCTGGTGCAGTACCTGCTGACGCTGTGAGGCACGGGTGATGACGCGGGCACAGGTGCGGGAGCCGTTGCAGGAGCCATCCCTGGCCCGCGCCCGGGTCTGGGCCCCGCTGAGCCTGCTGCTGGTGCTGGCCTGCGGGGCCTGGTTCTTCCGCGGCACGGCCTGGCAGGCCCCTCAGGAGGAGCCTGGCACCGAGGCGCCGCCGGTGGGCCTGATGCAGCCGGGGCCAGAGGCGCCGGAGGCGGTCACAGGCGCCTTGCCAGCACGTGGCGACCAGGGTGGGGAGCCCGCCCCGCTGGCCGCGGCCCAGGTGATCGAGGTGGTGGCACAACGTGGCCGCCAGGCGAGCGCGGGCAACGCATCGGCACCCTTGAGCGCCGAATCGCTGCAGGCCCGCGTGCGACGGGACCCAGGCGCGGTGCACCGCCAGACCGCCGGGCAACGCCTGCGCCTGCAAGGCACGCTGGCGTCGGTCGAGGCCGGTGAGCCGGGCGTGGTGTTGCTGCACCTGGCGCTGGAGGGCGAGCCGGCAACGGTGCGCGTCGTGGCCTCGCCCGCGTTGGCCCAGGTGGCCCCCGGCTGGGCCGCGCCCAAGGCCCTGTCGCTGGACTGCCTTTCGCAGGGCGTGATGATGGGCGAGTGGCTGCTGGTCGACTGTCGGGAGTGATTGCAGGGAGTGAAAACCGGGCTCAAGTTCGTGACAGGGTGGCCGATAACCGACACAGGAAAGCCCTTTCAGGATGCCCCTTCATGCACTATGTGGTTCGCGACCCGAACGGGTCCGTCATCAGCCTGCACCGAGAACCGGTCGATGGCGCCGAATTGCTGCCGTCGAATCACCCCGACGTGCAGGCCTTCCTGGGGCAGCAGGGTGGACGCTCTTTCGCGGAGATGGACGCCAGCCTCGTGCGCGTGCTCGAGGACCTCATCGATGCCCTGCTGCGGCGCAATGTCCTGCGCATCACCGACCTGCCCCTTGAGGCGCAGGTCAAGCTGTTCGAGCGCAAGCACTTTCGAGAGAACCTGCAAGGCAGTGCACTCAACCTCTTCGCGGACCAGGCGCTCGAGCCCGGCGCGGAAACGGGCTTCGGCGACGACCTGGGCCATTCGGGACTGATCCCGCCGGACTGGTCGCAGCCCGATGCGCCGCCGCGCTGAGCGCACGAAGCTCAGCCCCGATCGCCTTGCGTCGTTGCGCATGCCCATGCGCACGGCCGCGTGTGCCCGACGCGGCTTTGTGACAGCATCGCCGCTGTCATGTTCCCATTCGACCTCCCGCCGCCCGAGCCCGACCTGCCCGCGCAGGTGATCCGCGCTGCGCGCTCGCCCGTGGCGGCCCTGGGTGTGCCCGCTTCGCTGGATGCGATCCCGGCAACGCGGCTGCGCGAGATGGGGCCGGGCCTGCAGCTGTCCGAAGCGCTGGTGAGCGTGCCCGGCGTGGTGGCGCTTGACCGCCGCAACGCCGCTCAGGACCTGCAGCTGTCCATCCGCGGATTCGGGGCGCGCTCGACCTTTGGTGTGCGCGGTGTGCGCCTGTACGAAGACGGCATCCCCCAGACCATGCCCGATGGCCAGGGCCAGACCAGTGGGTTCGACCTGGGCGCGGCGCAGCGCATCGAGGTGCTGCGCGGGCCGGCCTCGGTGCTCTTTGGCAACGCGGCGGGCGGTGTGGTGCAGGTCTTCAGCCCCGATGCCCCCGAGCGCCCCGAGGCCCGCCTGAGCGGCACGCGCGGCCCCGATGGCCTGTGGCGGCTGGCCGCCGACGCGGGCGCGCAGGTGGGCGATGTGAACCTGTCGGTGCGAATGGCCGGGCAGGAAAGCGAGGGCTGGCGAGAGCACAGCGCTTCGCAGCGCCAGCAGTGGCGCGCGCGCCTGAAGTGGCGCCTGGGTGCCGACCGCGAGTTGCTGGCCGTGGTCAGCGAGCTGCGCCTGCCCGAGGCCCAGGACCCGCTGGGCCTGACGGCCGAACAGCTGGCCACCCACCCGCGCCAGGCGGGCGCCAACGCTGTCTCGCAGGACGCGCGCAAGGGCATCGCCCAGCGGCAGGTAGGCCTGGTGCACACCTGGCGCCACGGGGCCTCCGAATGGCGCCTGATGGCGCACGGTGGCCAACGCCAGGTCACGCAGTTCCAGGCCATCCCGGCGCCGCCGGCCAGTGCCGTGCAGACCTTGCCGGGCCACCCGGGGGGCGTCATCGACCTGGACCGCCGCTTCTGGGGCCTGGACGCCCGCTGGCGCTGGCAGGGCGACCTCATCGAGCGACCGCTGGCCCTGGCGGCCGGCTGGGCCTTCGACGAGATGCGCGAACACCGGCGCGGCTTCCAGAACTTCGACGACAGCGGCGCCGTCACGCAACTGGGCGTGCTCGGGGCCTTGCGCCGAGACGAAGGCAACACCGCGCGCAACGCCGACCCTTACCTGCAGGCAAGCTGGACCGTGCACCCGGACTGGACCGTGGCCGCTGGCCTGCGCCGCAGCCACGTGCGCTTCGACTCGAAGGACCGCTACATCGCACCAGGCAATGGCGACGACAGCGGCTCGATGTCGTTTCGGGCGACCACGCCGGTGCTCAGCCTGAGCCACCGCCTGGGCCCGAACGCGATGGCCTACGTCAGCGCGGCGCGCAGCTTCGAGACGCCGACGCTCAACGAGGTGGCCTACGCCTCCACCGTGGGCTCTCAGACGGGTTGGAACCGCAGCTTGCAGGCCTCCAAAGGCACGCAATTCGAGCTGGGCGGCAAGTGGCAGGGCGACGAGGGCCAGGCCGCTCAGGTGGCGCTGTTTCGGGTGCGCACGCAGGACGAGATCGGCGTGGCGCAGAACGCCGCAGGGCGCAGCGTGTTCCGCAACGTCGGGGACACCGAGCGCGTGGGGCTGGAGCTGTCGGCGCAGGCGCGCATCGCGCCCGGCTGGAGCGCACGCGTGGCCACAGCCTGGACGCGTGCCGAGTACCTCGATGGCTTCGCTGGCAGTGGCGGCACGGTGACCGCCGGCCAGGCCCTGCCCGGGGTGCCCCGCCGCACCGCCTGGGCCGAGTTGGTGTGGCGGCCGGGGGCAAGCGGCTGGCACAGCGCGCTGTCTTGGCAGCACCGCGGGCGCATCTGGGCAAACGACGTGAACGATGCCTTCGCGCCCGCCGCGCAGACCTGGTCGTGGCGCACCGGCTGGCGCCAGGCCTGGTCGCACTGGCGCCTGGACGCGACCCTGTGGGTCGACAACCTCACCGACGAGCGCACGGTGGGCTCGGTCATCGTCAACGAGGCCAGCCGGCGCTACTTCGAGCCGGCACCGGGGCGCAGCGCCACGGTCTCGGTTGCGGTCACCCGGGTGTTCTGAGCGGGTTCAGAGCACGCGGTGCGACAGCGCGGGCAGTTGCATGCGCACCTGCTTTTGGCGTTCGAGGTTGAGGTCGGCGAGCACCACCCCTGCGCCTTCGGAGAGCACCGCGATGACGTCGCCCCAGGGGCTCACGGCCATGGCGTGACCGAAGGTGCGACGGCCGTTTTCATGCAGGCCGCCCTGGGCCGGGGCGATGACGTGGCAGAGGTTCTCGACCGCGCGGGCGCGCAGCAGCAGCTCCCAGTGGGCGCGGCCCGTGGTGTCGGTGAAGGCGGCGGGCAGCACGATCAGGTCGAGCGGTTTGTCTTCGCCCAGGCGGCGGAACAGCTCGGGAAAGCGCAGGTCATAGCAGACGCCCAGGCCGATGCGCCAGACCTCGCCGTCGCGCGAGCGCAGATCGAACGCCACGGCCTCGGTGCCCGCCTGCAGCGTGGCGCCTTCGTCGTAGCGGCGCTGGCCGTCGTCGAAGCAAAAGAGGTGGATCTTGTCGTAGCGGGCCACGCGCACGCCGTTGGGGTCGAACACCAGCAGCGAGTTGAAGACCTTGTCCGGCACGTCATCGGAGCGGATGGGCACGGTGCCGGCGATCAGCCAGACGCCGAACTCGCGCGCGGTCTCGGCCAGCACGTGCTGCATGGGGGTGCTCGGGGTGCCGGGGGTTTGCGC
>JACCDV010240854.1_pt1 | contig 10783 bp, 9 predicted proteins | sample 7446131 | NCBI WGS metagenome assembly JACCDV01 (sample SAMN15323448, study PRJNA562643) | freshwater metagenome | isolation source: river surface water | place: USA:Blue River Watershed | collected 2017-08-17
AGGGCATTTCGGCAGGCATGAACATCCTTCTGATTGGTAGCGGCGGACGCGAACATGCGCTCGCTTGGAAACTCGCGCAATCACCTTATTGCGATACACTTTATGCAAGCCCCGGCAACCCCGGCATCGCGGCGCACGCTACGTGCGTGGACCTGGATGTGACGGATCATGAGGCCGTGATTGCCTTTGCCCGTGTGAAGGGGGTTGAGCTGGTGGTGATTGGCCCGGAAGCGCCGCTGGTGGATGGTCTGGCCGATAGCTTGCGCGCCTTTGGTATTGCCGTTTTTGGCCCCAACGCCAGTGCGGCGCGACTGGAAGGCTCTAAAGGATTTACCAAGGATCTGTGCACGCGCGCCAACATTCCAACCGCTGCTTATGCCCGCCATAGCGATAAAGCGGCGGCCTTGGCAGACTTGCCACGCTTTGGCCTGCCTGTCGTCATCAAGGCCGATGGTCTGGCGGCGGGCAAAGGCGTCATCATTGCAGAAACAGCGGCCGAGGCCGAAGCCGCGATTGAAGATATGTTTGGCGGCGGCTTTGGCACAGCGGGGGCCGAAGTCGTTCTCGAAGAATTTATGCGGGGCGAAGAGGCGAGTTTCTTTGCCTTAACCGATGGCCGCGATGTTGTCGCCTTTGGTTCGGCGCAAGATCATAAGCGCGTGGGCGATGGCGATGTGGGGCCAAATACTGGCGGCATGGGGGCCTATTCCCCCGCGCCTGTCCTCACGCCAGAGCTCGAAGCCCGCGTGATGGACGAGATTATCTGGCCCACGGTCAAGACGATGGCGGCCGAGGGCAATCCCTATTCAGGCGTGCTCTATGCCGGGCTGATGCTGACGGCGCAGGGACCCAAGCTGATTGAGTATAATGCCCGCTTTGGCGACCCGGAATGCCAAGTGCTGATGACGCGTTTTGAGGGCGATCTGGTCACGCTGCTGCGCGCCATTGCCGACGGGCAATTGGCGGATGTTGAGGCGCCTGAGTTTTCGTCGGACACGGCGTTGACGGTCGTCATGGCCGCCAAAGGCTATCCGGGGACGCCGGACAAGGGTGGCGCGATCCATCTGCCCGAAATAAACGCGGCGATGATCTTCCATGCGGGAACCGCGCTGAAAGACGGGCAGTTGGTTGCCAATGGGGGCCGGGTGCTGAATGTGACCGCACGGGGCCGCAGCGTGACGGAGGCGCAAGCGCGTGCTTATGCCGCAGTGGATGCCGTGGACTTTCCCTCAGGCTTTTGCCGCCGCGATATTGGCTGGCGCGAAGTGGCCCGCGAGTCCGGGGAATAAACGCCCGCCCATAGCGTGCTCCGGCCTTGAGCCGGAGCCCAGAAGCGTGCCCATCGCGGCTATTGTTTGGAGACACTGGGCTCCGGGTCAAGCCCGGAGCACGGCGACGGTTACGTCCGTCCCGCCTGCGGGAGCGGCAGGGGGCCGCCCTCTTTCACCCTTCGCGGTGATAAGGATGCCCGGCAATGATGCTGGTCGCGCGGTAGAGTTGTTCCACCAGCATCGCGCGCGCCAGCATATGCGGCCAGGTCGCTTTGCCAAAAGCGATGAACAGGTTGGCCGAGGCCCGCTCTTCTGCGGTCAGTCCATCGGCGGCACCAATTAAGATGCGCAGTTCGCGCGTGCCGGTATCGCGCCATTTTTCAAGCTTTTGCGCCAATCCCGTCGATGTCAGCTGCGCGCCCGTTTCATCCATTGCGATGGTGACGGTGCCCGCCGCAAGAGGCGGCGCCTTGCCGCCCGTGTCGGGCAGTTCGGTGATCTGAAACGGCCATGTCAGGCGCTTGGCATAGCGCGCGATAAGATCTGCCTCGGGGCAGCGGCCCATTTTTCCCCGGGCAATGATGTGCAGTTTCAAGCGGCGGGTGCGTCCCCAAACGCCCACATGCGCTCAAGATTGTAAAAGCTGCGGACTTCCGGGCGGAAGAGGTGGACGATGACATCGCCGGCATCAATCAACACCCAATCGGCATTCGCCATGCCTTCCACACGGGCGATCCGGCCACATTGCTGCTTAATCTTTTCCTGCAGCTTTTGCGCCATGGATGCGACCTGCCGAGTCGAACGACCACTGGCGATGACCATATGGTCCGCAATGGCCGATTTTCCCGCCAGCGGGATGGAGACGGTTTCGACCGCCTGATCATCTTCCAGCGATTGCAAAATCAGCTTGTGCAGCGTGTCTACGGAGTCTGCGGCTTGGGCAGCTTTGCGTTTAGGGGCAGCAGGCAAAATCGGTCCTCAATCAACAAGGCGATGCGTAATTGCATCGCGCACAGGGGTTTGTGGGAGTGCGCTCATCCAAGCCGGATCAGCCCGGCGAAGCGCTGTGGCGGAGGTTTTATCGGGGCGAAAGCGCAAGAGCACGAGCGCCGGCGGTCTCCACATCGTCCACATCATTGCGGCAGATCGGGGGCGGACGAACCCCCGTAGCCAACCCATCGCGCGGCTCGCGCGGGCAGGGGCATCATATCCCGGACGCGCGATAACTGCAATCGGCATCGTCTGGGCGATCCGCCGCCAGTCTTTCCAGTCACTAAACTGGGCAAGATTATCGGCCCCCATCAGCCAGATAAAGGCGCGTTTTGGGTGGCGCTGTTTCAGCGCGCGGAGCGTATCGATGGTATAGCGCGTCCCCAAATGCTGCTCGATTGCGGTTGCCTGTATCGGGCTGCGCCGCGCCATGCGCTGGGCATAGCGCAGCCGCACGGGCAAAGGCGCCATGCCTGCCTTGGGTTTTAAGGGATTTCCGGGCGAAACCAGCCACCACACCTCATCCAGCCCCAGCGCCTTGGCCGCCATCAGGCTGATCTGGCGGTGTGCGCCATGGGCCGGGTTAAACGACCCGCCAAGAAGCCCGGTGCGGATCAGGGCCGGATCTGCCCGGTGCCCCGGACAACCCATTTATACGTGGTCAGCCCCTCCAGCGCGACAGGCCCGCGCGCGTGCAAACGCCCGGTTGCAATGCCAATTTCAGCCCCCAGCCCAAATTCCCCGCCATCGGCAAATTGCGTGGAGGCATTCCACATCACAATCGCCGAATCGACTCCCGCCAAAAAGGCTTCTGCTGTGGCGGCATCTTCGGTGATGATGGCATCGGTGTGGTGAGATCCATGCGCAGCAATATGCGCCATTGCGCCTGCCACGCCATCGACCAGGGTGACGGCGCAAATGGCATCAAGATATTCGGTATCCCAATCGGCATCGCTTGCAGGCGTCACGCGTGCATCAAGTGCTGCAATTTCGGGGGTGCCGCGCACGGCGCAGCCAGCGTCAAGCAAAGCAGATACAATCTTGGCGGGTTGGGCAAAGGCGCGGTCAATCAACACCGTCTCCGTCGCGCCACACACGCCCGTGCGGCGCATCTTGGCATTGGTAATAATGTTCATCGCCGTGTCGACATCCGCCGCCTTATCGACATAGCTGTGGTTGATGCCATCCAAATGCGCGAGCACAGGCACACGCGCCTCTTGCTGCACACGCGCGACCAAGGCCTTGCCGCCGCGCGGGATGATGATGTCAATCAGGCCATGGGCGGCCAGCATCGCCCCCACGGCGGCCCGATCTTGCGTGGGGACCAGCTGGACGGCATCCTCGGGCAGTCCAGCGGCTTTCAGCCCAGCGTGAAAGGCAGCAAAAATCGCCCGGTTGCTTTCGACGGCCTCGCTGCCGCCGCGCAGCACCGCAGCATTGCCCGAGGCGAGGCAAAGCGCCGCCGCATCGGCTGTCACATTGGGCCGGCTTTCATAAATAATGCCAATCACGCCCAAGGGCACGCGGACGCGGGACATTTTAAGGCCGTTGGGGCGCTGTGTTTCGTCAATGACGTGGCCAACAGGGTCGGGCAGTTGGGCCACGGCGTCGACCCCGGCGGCAATCGCCTCAATCCGGCCTTCATCCAGTTTTAGCCGATCGAGCATGGCAGCTGAAAGGCCCAGTGCGGCTCCTGCTGCCATATCCTGCGCATTGGCGGCCAAAATTTGTGCGGCATCGGCACGCAATTGGGCTGCTGCTGCTTTAAGCGCCTGTGCCTTTTGCGCCGTGGGGCATAAGGCGAGCGCGGCTGCGGCCGCGCGGCCGCGCTGTCCCATTTTGGCAATAAGTTGGTCGGGCGGCAGGAAATCAGGCATTTTTGCGGGGTAGCAAAGAGCCCGGAAAAACGCAAAACCGGTGACAAGCCCCGTCCACGCTGCAATATTGGCCCCATGAGCAGTGATATGGACGCATTGGGCACTGTGGCAACGGGCGCGCTCTTGGCGCGCGCAGTTGAGCCACAGACAGGCGAGGCCAGTCTGGCAGCACAGGGCGGGGCTTGCCTGAACTGCGGGGCCATGCTTGCCGGCGCCTATTGCAACCAATGCGGGCAAAAGGCGCATGTCCACCGGACCTTGGCGGCCTTTGGGCATGATTTGCTGCACGGCGTTTTTCATTTTGATGGCAAGATCTGGCGGACGCTGCCGTTGCTTGTCTGGAAGCCGGGGGAGTTAACGCGCCGCTATGTCCATGGCGAGCGGGCAAAATTTGTGTCGCCTTTCGCGCTCTTCTTGTTCAGCGTCTTTTTGATGGTTGCGATTTTTGGGTGGGCGGGGCCCACATCGCGCACCATAACCCAGCCTTTGTCTGCCGCTGAAGCCCGCCAGACTTTGGCTGCCGATCAAGCAACTTTGGCGCAAACTCTGAAAACGCTGGAGGCGGAACAGGCGGCTCAGGGCGCCCGGCCTCAGCCATGGCTGGACGCGGAACTCAGCCGCACGCGGCAGTTGATGCAGCAGCGCGAATTCTTACAGCCGCAAACATCCCCCCGGTTGGTCGCCGACCGGCAATTGCTGTTGCAGCAGCGCCGGGCAGAAATTGAATTGGCGCGCCTGCAGGCCAAACGCGCTGAAGCCGTTAAATCTGGCCAGCCAACGGCTCAGATTGATGAGGATATTCGCGGTGTGACGCTGGGGACGAAGTTTCTGCAAGGCGCGGCTCGCACCTTTGGCGCAGACGCCATTCAGGCAGATCGGCTGAAAGTTGATTTGGGCATCCAACCGTTAAATGATCTGGTTCGCCATGGGCTCGAAAATCCGCAGTTGATGCTCTATAAAATCCAATCAAGCGCTTATAAATTCTCTTGGGCGCTCATCCCGATTTCAGTGCCTTTTGTGTGGCTGCTCTTTTTCTGGCGGCGCGATCTGCATCTTTTCGATCATGCGGTGTTCGTCACCTATTCCATCGCTTTTATGACCTTGTTGATGACAGCTTGTGTGCTGGCGATTCAAATGCCTGCGCTCGAGGCGATCGGCGCCTTTGCGCTGGTCCTCTATCCGCCAGTTCATATCTATCGGCAATTGCGTGGGGCCTATGCGCTGGGCCGGGTTGGGGCTGTGTTGCGCAGTCTTTTATTGGTCAGCTTTTCGGTCACGGCGCTTTTGCTGTTTGCGGGGTTCATACTCGCGCTGGGCCTCAGCAGTTAAAATCTGCATCTGTATTTGGCCGCGCGCCATCAGCGGTTGAACAAGGGCGGCCATATGCGCTTGCCGATCGCCGGGCAGAGCCCGTGTAAAGAAGCTATTGGCAATCACATCCGCCAATTGCAGCCCATCGGCATGGTGGCTCATTTGCAACTCTGCCGAGCCGCACGGGCCAATCAGCGCGCGCACATCATCGCGGATCAGCGCCAGCGTTGCATCGCCATAGCGGCCATCATCAATGAAGACTGATCGGCAGTCATCCATCAGGGGCAGCATATGGGACACGGCCGTTTCAAGCAGCGCAGCATAGACATGCACATCATGCAGGCCCTTATCTTCCCCGGGCTGGGGCTGAGTTGCTGAGAGCGCCAGCGTGACCACGGCCTGTGCGTTGGATTGGGCGAGCATCTCCATCAGAAACCCGCGTTCCCCGAGCGCGATGCGGCTGCCCTTTACTTCGCCATGATAGCCCGTGACGGCGCGAAAGCGGCGGAGGATATGCGCTGCATCTTCTGGCGCAATGAGAAGGGCCGCAAGCGTCATGACGCCGCGGCCCACGCCTCCAGATTCATCGCAGTAAAGCGTTGCCAAAGCGGGCTTAGGCACCTTCGGCGGCAGGTCCGCCAACATTGCCTGGCTTGCGCCGCGTTTTGGGGATGGACGTGCCACCCGGGCGCAGCGTGACGGTCTGGGGCCGTCCCGTGCCCGAACGGTCGGGGCGGGTGCCATCGTGCAGCAGCGCCTTAATTTCATCGCCAGACAGCGTCTCATATTCGAGCAGCGCTTCCGCCAGCGTGTGCAACTGCTTGATATGCTTTTTCAGCAGCTTGGTTGCCTGGCTATGGCCGCCTTCCACAATCCGCTTAATCTCTTGATCGATCATCACGGCCGTTTCGTTCGACATTTGGCGGCTGCGGTTCATGGAATAGCCCAAGAAGACTTCTTCATCGGCCTCGGCATATTGCAACGGCCCAAGCACATCGGACATGCCCCAGCGCGTCACCATGTCACGCGCCAAATTGGTCGCATATTGAATGTCTGATGAGGCACCCGAGGACACCTTGTCATAACCGAAGATCAGCTCTTCGGCCACGCGCCCGCCCATTGCGACGGAGAGGTTGGCGTACATTTTGTCGCGGTGATAGCTGTAATTATCCCGCTCAGGCAGGCGCATCACCATGCCCAAAGCGCGGCCGCGCGGGATGATGGTGGCCTTGTGAATGGGGTCAGAGGCAGGCTCATGGATAGAGACAATCGCATGGCCGGCTTCGTGATAGGCGGTCATGCGCTTTTCATCCTCGGTCATCACCATGGACTTGCGCTCAGTGCCCATCATCACCTTGTCCTTGGCCTCTTCAAATTCAGCCATGGCAACAAGGCGCTTGCCCTTGCGGGCGGCCATCAGCGCGGCTTCATTGACCAGATTGGCCAGATCGGCACCTGAAAAGCCCGGCGTGCCCCGCGCAATGACGCGCGCGTCCACATCCGGGGCCAGCGGCACCTTTTTCATATGGACCGACAAAATCTTTTCACGGCCTTCAATGTCGGGGCGCGGCACGACAACCTGCCGGTCAAAGCGGCCGGGACGCAGCAAGGCTGGGTCCAGCACATCGGGGCGGTTGGTGGCGGCAATGATGATGATGCCTTCATTGGCCTCAAAGCCATCCATCTCAACAAGCAGCTGGTTGAGCGTCTGCTCACGCTCATCATTGCCATTGCCAAGGCCCGCGCCACGATGGCGACCCACAGCGTCAATTTCGTCAATAAAGACAATGCAGGGGGCAGATTTTTTCGCCTGTTCAAACATGTCACGCACGCGGCTTGCACCCACGCCGACAAACATTTCGACAAAGTCTGAACCTGAAATGGTGAAGAAGGGAACATTGGCTTCACCCGCAATAGCGCGGGCGAGCAACGTCTTACCCGTGCCGGGAGACCCAACCAGCAATGCGCCCTTGGGGATTTTGCCACCCAGTTTTGAGAATTTGCCCGGGTCCTTCAAAAAGTCGACAATTTCCTGAAGCTCCTCACGGGCTTCATCAATGCCGGCCACATCATCAAACGTGACGCGGCCTTGCTTTTCCGTCAGCATTTTGGCGCGGCTCTTGCCAAAGCCCATGGCGCCAGAGCCTGCGCCTTTTTGCATTTGGCGCATCACCAAATAGCCCAGCCCCAAGAATAAGAGGATTGGCAGCGACTGATAGAGCAGGAATTGCAGGAAAGACGGGCTTTCCTCAGGCTGACCGGTAAATTCAACATTGGCAGCAATCATGCGCTGCGCAAATTGCGGGTCGGCAACGGCGAAGGTCTTAAACTCCTCGCCGCTTTTCAGCGTGCCGGTAATGGTATCGCCCGATTGGACAACAGATTTGACTGAGCCTTGCTCCACGCGCGACACAAAGTCGGAATAGGCAATGGTTTGGCCATTGCCGCTGCTGCCGCGTCCCTCAAAAATCGAGACAAATAATGCAAGCGCTGCAAGAATTGCCACCCAGATGGCGAGGCTCCGCATCCAGGGGGACATATTGGGGCCCTTTTGGTCGTCCATAGTCAAATCTGCCTTTCAGCACCCAAGATAGGCGCCGATTGCTTAATGACAATGTTGCGAATCATGAATTTCTTCAGTTTTTGCGCGGTGGCGGCGCGACCGAGAAGGTCCAAATTGCCCCGCCACGGCATTTCACGCCAGCCAAGGTCGCTGTCTCGCCTGTATTCAGCCGCTGAACCAGCCGAATAACTTCATCATCCCGCGGTGCGGCTTGGGGGTTAATTTCTTTTAGACATTTCCAAATCATGCGGCGTTGCAGCTCAAATGGCAGCTCTGCTGCATCCAAATGCAACGTGGCCGGCGCCACCCGTTCTAGCCGCGTGGCAAGCGCGGTTTCGCACGCCCAATTGAGCGCCGCCTCGGCACTTTGCAGCGCGCGCGCAGATTGGCTTGCCGCGCCGGCACTCAGCCAGTCTGCCCCCTGCAGCGCCTGCCGCAGCCGTGCGCGATCAAATCGGCTGTCTTGATTGCTGGGGTCGTACACTGGCGTGATGCCGGCCTGTGCGACCAGCGCGTCCAACTCTGCCTTGCGCCATCCCAGCAGGGGGCGGATGATCTGGCCTTGGCGTGGCCGAATGCCGGCAAGGCCGCTGACGCCTGCGCCGCGGTTTAGCCGCATGAGCAGCGTTTCCAATTGGTCATCTGCATGATGGGCGGTGGCAATGGCGTTGAGGCCATGTTGGGCCTGCCAGTCTGCAAGGGCGGCATAACGCGCGGTTCGGGCCCAGGCAGAGACATTGCCCTGCACGGGCCCCGCCAGCGTTAAAACATCATGCGCAATCCCGCGTTCGGCGCATAAGCGTGCGACAAAGTCGGCCTCTGCGCGGGATTCAGGGCGCAAGCCGTGATCGACTGTTGCCGCAGCAATGGGCAGGCCTGCAGCATGCGCCAAGAGCAGCAAGGCAAGGCTGTCTGGCCCGCCAGAAACCGCGAGGCCAAGCGCCCCGCCATCGGGCATTAACGGGGCCAGATCTTCCCGAAAGCGGGCGACAAGCGCCGCATGTGGCGCAGACGCTGTCGAGGCGTTTAAATGCACCGGGCTTCGAGACGACCCCGGGCGACCCGGCTCTTCAAATCTGCCGAGGCCGAGCTGCCATAGACATCGTTAAACTCGTCATAGACTTTGCAGGCATCGGGCAGCTTTTTCAGCCGCGTCAGCGCAACGCCAAGATAATAAAGGCTTTCCGACGCCCGCTCGCCCCGCGGGTTTTTGGTATAGTTTTCGTAAAAGGCAACGGAGGCCAGCGCGGGCTTGCCTTCATCCAGATAGGCGCGGCCCAGCAAATTCTGGGCATAGCTGGCCCGACGGTGACGGGCATTTTTGCTGACAAATTCTTTCAGCTTGGCTTGGGATTCTGGATAAAGGCCAGCCTGCCACAGGCGAAACGCATAGCTATAGGCATCTTCAACGGCATCGCCAGTTGCGGGCACTTCAACCGCATCAACCAGCGCCTTGCGCCTGGCGGCATCTGCTGGCGCTGCAGCAACGGGGGCAGCGGCTGCCCGCGGGGCGGACGCTGCGACTTGGGGTGCTGCCGGCTGTGGGCGCGGTGCGGCAGCCACAGGCGCGGTTGCGACAGGCGCAGCGGCCATAGGCGCAGGCTCTGTCATCACAGGTCGCGGGGCGGCCACATTTTGCGGAAGAGCATCGACAGCTGTGGGGGCTGGCGCCTCTGCCAATGCGCTGCCGCCCGATGCGGCGCTTGTTGGCGTGGGTGCAGGTTGCGGTTCAACTGCCTTCAGCCGTGTGTCGAGGGCTTTCAAGGCCTCTTCCAGCTTGCGCAGCCGATTACCATCGAGTTCGACTTGGCCTGTCAGGCTGCGCAACTGGCCTTCAAGCGCGTCAACGCGTGTGGTCAAGTCCGACAAGGGCGTTGATGTTGGCGCGCCAGCGGTCGCTGGGGCTGCAGCTGGGGTGATGTCAGGTTGAATGGGCGCGCCACTGGGGAACACCTTGCGCTGGACGGCTTTCATTTCCTTTTCCAGCTTATTGACACGGCCTTCGACAGTCATTTTTTCCTGTGCAGCAAGCGGTGCTGCAGCAACGGCAGACAAAAGCACAAAGGAAACAAGGGCGTGGCGCATCGACATTCACCTCTAACAAGCTGATGCGGCACTATGTGGACCAGAGCGCTCCGCCGATCAAGGCCGGGCGGGTGTCGTGCCTTGCTCTGTTGGGGGCATCGGTGCCTCGCCTGTCGGCGGGGTTTTGGGGGCTGTTAACGCAGCGGCAGTCAAAACCACGTCTTTCACGGTGCGTGCAGGCGGACCCAAAGGGGCTATGGCAGCGCCGCCAATCGACACATCCAGATTTTCAGGCGCGCCAAGGCGGATCATTGGCGTGTCAGCATCGGCGGGCACCGTATAGCTTTCACCCGCCTTTTTCGTGCCTTCAAACAGCACCTTGTTGGTGCGGTCATAAATGCGGAACCAAACATCCTGGCGCGCGGTCAGCACAATAGGCCCCGATGGCGCAGTTGGGGCTGCCGCAGGTTTGGGCTTGGCAATGGCTTTGGGCGCAGGGGGCGTCACTGTCACGGGCGCGTCTGGTGTCACCACGGCCGAGCGCCACAGGCCATAGCCGCCGGCAAAAGCCACCAGCACCACGGCCGTTGTCATTGCCAGCCAACGCGGCGGGACACGGGCTGGATCAGCAATATCATCGGCTTGCACCATGGCCATTGCGCTTGTTTCGCGGCCCAGTTCAACGCGCAAATCGCGTGCCAAGCTCACTTCATCGGCACCAAGGGCGCGGGCAAATGCGCGGACAA
>JACCDV010038337.1_pt1 | contig 10780 bp, 14 predicted proteins | sample 7446131 | NCBI WGS metagenome assembly JACCDV01 (sample SAMN15323448, study PRJNA562643) | freshwater metagenome | isolation source: river surface water | place: USA:Blue River Watershed | collected 2017-08-17
GGGGCCGGTTACAATGCTCGGTCTACGAGGACCCCGAGAGAAAAACAGCTATCATTAGTAGATTCGGCTCAGGGTACTCATGGCGAGAACCAGGATACGATCAAACTGGAGGCTTCGGAAGCCAAGACGAGCTCCCTCTCGGGGAGTTGCTAATAAAACTAAAACTCAAGGGATACGAGAAATTCGTGGGCTGCCCCTCCTTCGGAGGGGAGGAAATCAAAGTCGCGATTGAGCGGCTATCTCAGCCACTCTGAAATTTAACTGGAGAAGCTCGCTTGTTTGCTTGCTTCTCCACTTCATTCACCGCACAAATTCTCGCTCGAAATTTGTGCGGTGATAGAGTTATATTAAAAGTCTAGTGAAGCATTGAGATTAGTTTCACCGCCACAGATCACAAAGAAAGTGGAAGAATTTTTCTTTCCCCATTCATTTACATTCTCTGTGATCTGTGACGATTTTCCGTTTTTTTTTGATAAAGCATAATCTTGAAATTTCTGCCGTTTAAATGTCGCCATGGCGTGGGTCAGTGGAATATCTATCCAGCCCTAATTTTCTGAAGGAAAATTAGGGCTGGATAGAGTGTATTTAAGTTGTTCAAAATATTCTCATAAAACAGTGAGTGTCTCTTTGCTTTACTCTCAGCGTAGCGACATTCGCTGTTTTATGTATATATCAATCGGATTATCTTAAGCTAATATTTTTTAATTCAGCACTTAATTAGTACGATTAATCGTACTATTTAGAATTTTCTTTATTTTTCTTTCATTAGAAATTACTTTCTTTATAAGGATATAATCCTGGGGGTGGTTTATACTAGAGGGATGAATGATTCTTTAATTAGGATGCGGTTGGGGGTCTTGTCACTATTGGGTCTGGTGGCTTTATTACTTTCTCTGGCTCCAGCTTTGACTTCGGGTCAATTGGCCGTTGTCTTTGGGGTCGCTGATAGTGACAGACTACTGACAGTTTCGTTTCTCGATGTTGGCCAAGGGGACGCCATTTTTATCGAGACTCCTGATGGGGTACAGCTACTCATAGATGGTGGGTCAGATAATGCTGTGTTACGAGAGCTATCAACCGTTATGCCCTTTTGGGATCGGAAGATTGATATGGTCGTTGCCACCCATCCGGATAAGGATCACATCGGCGGACTCGTCGATGTGCTTAATCGCTTTGAAGTGTCCGAGATAGTTCGGACAGAAAATAAGAGTGATACCGCTGTTTCGTCAGCTTTTATTTTTATGGAAAATGATGAGGGGGCGTTGCTTCATTTGGCACGGGCGGGTGATATTTTTTATTTAGGTGCCTCTACTACTCTTACCGTCTATTCTCCTCCTGGCGATACTACTGGTTGGGAAAGTAACAACTCATCGGTTATCGCTAAGTTGTCTTATGGCGAGATTGACTTCATGTTGACTGGCGACGCCTCAAGCGGTATTGAAGAGTATCTGGTGGAAACTTATGGTGGTAGTTTGGAGAGTGAGGTCTTGAAGCTGGGACATCATGGCTCAAGGACTTCAACCGCACCGGCTTTTCTCCTAGCGGTTGATCCAGAGTACGCGGTAGTATCAGCCGGTAAGGATAACCGTTATGGGCATCCACACCCGGAAGTGATAGCCGTGGTAGAAAAAGCTGGGGCAGAAATCTTAAGTACCGCTCTCTTTGGGACGATTACTTTTAAGAGTGATGGGGCTAGAGTCTGGACTACAAAGTAGAAGGTATTGTTTGTCTGGTGAAGAAGAGTATGATTTATAAATGGTTATTAATTTATTAACTTAAATATGGAAATAAATTATTTTTTGATTTTCGGTTTAGGAGTCGTGTCGATGGTGGTGGGCTATGTTTGGTATGGTCCGTTGTTTGGTAAAAAGTGGTTAGAGATCATCGGGGCTACTGCCCTAGATAAAGAGGGAAGAGAAAAAATGCAGAAAGAGGCGATGCCTCTGTATGGGATTCAGTTTGTTTTGAGTCTATTACAACTTTACATCCTAGCTCATTTTATCAAGGGTTGGACTGAAGTTAGCGGAGTGGAAAATGCTTTGTGGCTTTGGCTTGGGTTTGTCGTCCCGACTTTAGCCGGAGGTGCGATGTGGAATAATAATCCCAACCGGATAAAGTTGTCGATGTTTTTGATTCAGGCTGGCTACCAGTTAGTCATGTTTGTGATTTATGGTTATGCTTTAGGGGTGTGGGGGTAGGGAGGAATATACGTAAAGAAAAGCCGGACCATATGATCTAACCCCCGAAAACCGTACAGGTAAAACACCTGTACGGTTTTCTTCGTATAATGATTAAGATCATCATATGAAAACAAATCGTTTTACCCTCAGTAAGGGTCAACAAGAAGAATTAAGGAAGTGCCCGCAGGTGAAAAAGGTATCAGCTAAAACAATCCAATTCACTGCCGACTTTAAGCGACACGTACTACGTGAATACGCCAAGGGAAAACGTCCCATTAGCATTTTCACCGAAGCTGGTCTACCACCAGAGTGTCTAGGGATAGACTACCCTAGGGAGAAGATACGGGAATGGCGGAAGTTGGCAGACAAATACGGCATACAGCACTTTGACGCGGAACATCGTGGCAATCAGGGGACTGCCCTGGCCGTCTGGCGTCAGAAGACCAAAGCGTACGACACTATGACTAAAGAACAGAAGATCGCCTACCTGGAAGCAGAAAATGAAGCCCTCGAATACGTTCGTCGCCATTTTGGACTTCCTCCGTCACTCCGGAAAACATCAAGCAGCTAACGACGGAGGAAAAATACCAAGTCATAACTAATATGACCAAAGGAAGCATATCGCTTCGCTGCGTGATACTCGGTTTATCTAGGGATACATACTATCAATACCCGAAACGGCTAACCAATCGTCAGACCAAGGATTGTGAGGTGGTTGAAAAGCTTCGGGTTATCGCTAAGGCCAAGAAGTTCAAACTAGGTATCAAAACCCTCACGATGGCCTATGTCCGCACCCACCAAGAACCGATCAATCACAAGAAGGTGGCCCGTCTTAAACGAGAATACAACATACCAACCAAGATAAGAATGAAACGCTTCAACAAGCCGCAACAACCAAAGCCAACCCTGGGGATGATTATCCCAGACAATATCATCAACCGTCAGTTTCAAGTGAGGACACCATATCACTTCGTTGGCACTGACGTGACATACCTCTGGCTACCAAAACTCTGTCGGTTTGCCTACCTGGCAAACGTACGAGACATGGCGACTGGGGAGTATCTTGGTTGGGACGCTTCATTCCTGAATGACCAAGCCTTGGCTGATGGTGCAATACTCGATATGGAACGACGTCATACCCATACAACAGACATGGTGCTTCACTCAGACCGTGGTGGTACTTATACCGCCTCCCACTTCCAGACCGACATACTCAGTGCCAGAGGTATTACTCCTTCTATGTCTCGCAAGGGTAATTGTATTGATAATGCACCGACTGAATCTGGACATGGACACCTCAAGGATTGGTTTGAGCTGGAACACTGTACCACCTTAGAAGATATCAAGGCTGAAGTGGATCGCGTGATACACTACTTCAACGAAGAACGACCGCAGTGGCATAGAAAAAAGATGACCCCAGTTGAATACCGAGATCATCTTCTTTCCTTAGCTTAGTGTGTTTTTAACTGTACGGGATTTGGGGTATAGATCAATAGGTCCGGCTTTTCTTTATAAGTCTTGCTTAGATTAATTTAGCTTTCTTCAGAGTCTGGTAAGCGCCGTTTTTTGCTATCGTGCGGAGACCTTTGGTTGAAACCTTTACATTCACGCTCTTGCCTAGTTCAGCGACGTAGATTCGTTTCTTCTGGAGGTTTGGTGAACGCTTCACTATTCCGGAAGGGTTAAATTGAGTCGCCCGTGTGCGGTTACTATAGCGTCCGCCGACTTGAACGCCTTTACCTGTGATGTCGCATTTGTTTGCCATATTGGTTGTTTTAAGTCCCGCTATACTAGCATGTAGGTTTGATATTGCAAGCTTCAGGAGAATAAATGAACCGGCACGCTTGGTGCCGGTTCCCGGGTTCCTTGTTGAGACAGGCAGTTCAGAGATTTTTGCCTGGTCGAAATTCTTCGATTCCTATCCTCATGATTTCGCTAAGTGCCGTCTTGGAAGTAGGGTCATGGCAATGGTCGCACCATGCCATCGTAACAAAAATCGCAACTCTTACTATGTCGACTTCTCCACACGGACCTTCCAGCCAGTAGGCTAGAGTTTTCGTGAGCATGGTGGTGTTTCGTATGTTTCCATCCTCTGAGAGAGCGCAGTCAACGAGAGCAGGAAGAGCCTGAGCGAGGAGATTAGCATCGGTCGCAGCTATCGTTTGGGCATTCATTTCATTCTCCGGTTGGTGGGCTTTTCGCCCGGTTGTTTATCCAATAGCTAAATTATTACAAATTCACTTATAAAGCAAGACTCAATTGGCCAAACTAAACTCAGTACGGTAAAATATGGCTTCTATGGAATACACACAAATTGCGATGATTGTGGCTTTAATCATTTCGGTTATTTTGCATGAGATGGCCCACGGCTATGCGGCTAATTGGCTCGGAGACCCAACTGCTAGGTTACAGGGCAGACTGACTGCTAATCCATTAGTGCATATTGATCCGATGATGTCAGTGGTTTTACCAGCCCTTCTTATACTTAGTGGCTCATCTTTTCTTTTTGGTGCTGCGAAGCCAGTACCATACAATCCTTATAATTTCATCAAACACCAGAAGTGGGGAGAAGCGATAGTGGCTGGCGCTGGTCCGGCGGCCAATATCTTCATTGCAATGGTTTTTGCGGTTTTGGTCCGCCTGGCGGAGACGTTAAACCTATCCAGTAGTTTTGTGAATTTGGCCGTAGGTATCATCATGCTCAATGTTTTCCTGGCCTTGTTTAACTTAGTGCCGATTCCACCCCTGGATGGCTCAAAGATTTTCCCCCGTTTTCTACCATATAGCTTGGCTATGAAATATGAAAGTTTCCGCTTTTGGTTCGAACGCAATGTAGCTCTCGGATTCGGCTTAGTCATCATTGTTTTCATTCTGTTTTTGGCCGGCCCCCTCTATCTGTTCACTCAATTTATTACTAGACTCCTGCTTGGTCTCTAGCTAGGCTCATCTAGGTTGCAATATTATCTATTTATAGTAGAGTAACCAAGCTAATTTATGGCAACAATAAATCAATTATCACGCAGTAAGCGAAGTAACCCAGCTCGGAAGAGTAAGACTGGGGCGCTACATTCTGGATTTAACAAAATCGAGAATCGCCCTAACTTTTACAATTCTCCTTTCAAGCGTGGCGTATGTACTCGCGTAACCACTAAGACTCCGCGAAAGCCGAACTCTGCGATTCGAAAGATCGCTCGTGTTCGCCTAAGTAACGGTCAAGAAATTACTGCCTACATTCCTGGTATCAAGCACAACTTGCAGGAACACTCAGTAGTATTAGTTCGAGGTGGTCGCGTTAAGGACATTGGTGTGCAATACACTATTGTTCGAGGTAAATACGATGCGACTGGAGTGGCGGAACGACGGATGGGGAGATCTCGCTACGGCGCCAAGAAACCTAAAAATTAATTGATTGACCACCTACTTTGTTGTGACGTCGATTTTGTCGGTCACGGTAGCTATCTACCGCTTCCTCCAAAATCTAGTCACGCCTCGTATTTGGCTCAAGCAATTAATTTTTAGAGTTAGAAGTAAACCAGCAGAAGTTTCTTCGATAAATGGTTACAGTGACGAGGAGTAGCGAAGTTTTAGAACGACACGTACTGACTGGTACGGCGAGTGATAAAACTGACACTACGACAAAGTCAATGTGACTATTTAGCGAAGAAGAAAATTAATAGTCTATATTCGCTACAGATCATAGGACGCGATTCAAGCCCAGCCGGGCTTCGGAATCAAATTATGCGAAGAATGAAGAATGTCATAACACTCCTCATTTCACTGTAGTAAATACTTTATCAGAACGCGTAGATAAGTATTTGAGTCACAGGTCCTAAAAATTCATTTCGAGTAGAATTTTTAGCACTACAGATTTTCAAAAACTCGCTACGCTCACTAAGAAAATCAAAATGCGACGTCCAATTAAGAAACGACCAGTAGTTTCTCCAGATGTAGTCTACAAATCAGTAGACGTCGAGCGCTTAGTAAACTACATCATGTTGCGTGGTCAGAAGGAGACTGCGCGCAAGATCGTTTATTCTGCCTTTGAAGAAATTAAAAGTGCCAAAGACGGGGGAGATCCATTAGAAATCTTTAACACAGCGGTACGTAACGCTGGCCCGATGATGGAAGTACGCTCACGCCGAGTCGGTGGAGCCAACTACCAGGTGCCACGAGAAGTACGACCAGAGCGCCGAATGGCTCTAGCTCTACGCTGGATCATTGCCGGAGCACGTAAGCAAAAGGGTGTACCAATGCACAAGGCTCTCGCGACTGAACTTAAGCTCGCAGCTAAGGAAGAAGGAGCAGCAGTGAAGAAGAAGGAGGATACTCACAAGATGGCTGAGGCTAACCGAGCCTTTGCCCACTTTGCCTGGTAAAATGAGCAAACGAGCGTAGCGACTATTGCGAATTTTGCCAGTGATTTTTCCCTCCTAGAAAAATCATCGGCGCATCATCACATAACTTCCTAATATAAGTCACTAAATAACTTTAATTGTCGCGCTACGAAAAAAGACCCTCGCTGGATTATAAGTCCCACTCGGGTCTTTTTTCTTGTGCTTCTCGTGACTGACCTAGTTTTTACCGACTGGAAGGAGAATAAAAATGGAAATACTCCTGTGGTGCATCGGAATTTTAGATTACCATCTGTACGACTCCCCAATTTTTTTTTGGGCTTTCTTCGCGTTCTCTCCTCGAGAATGGGATTTACCATTAGTGCGACTCACAAATTTTTCGGCCTTTTTTCTTACAGAAACTGTCCACTCATTGGCTTTTAAATCAAAATCTCAATGAGTCTTGCCAAGCTCCATGTATTCGCTTCTCACCTTGTCTGATTTTAAAAATCTCAGTTACCAAGGGTCTGCTAATACTATAAATTTAGTAAGATCCGCCATGATATAATAAACATTATTTGCTTAAGACTTTGGTTATGGAGGGTATCGTCAACCAAAATGAGGGATCACAAAGGGAGAATGAAAATGTCGAGGTGTTAGCTTGGGTGGAAGAAGCTAGAGCCATATGGGCTGAGCTAGGAAAATTTAACCAGGCTGGGGTGGTGGTTGGAGCCAAGGCTCTTAACCAAGTTGAGAATCTAGCTAAGCGACTTGATGAGATACGCAGAAATCTTCCTCACAGTGTGCTTTTAGATAATGGCTTACATTCCTTTTCTCTAGCCGAGGCGGCCAATGATCCATCCTATAAAATTAATCAAACTGCTTAATTTTATTAATTCGTCCATTAGTTCTTTATGTCATCTTTTGATTTTGATGCTGAAATAAAACATCACCTTGATGTGGTGCGCTCCCTGCAGAAGCCAACAGGTGTCTTTACCGCCTCAGCGCATGACGTAGCGACTGGCTATGACAAGGCCTGGCTCCGGGATATATACTTCATGACGCTTGGTTTTCTCGAAACTGGTGAAATCGACGTCGTCCAGAAAGCTACCAAAGCACTACTGTCAGTTTTTGTAAAACACAAAGATAAGATCAACTGGGCGATTGAGCATAAGCCTCATTATGCTTGGCAGTACATTCATGCCCGCTTTCATCCTGAGACTTTTGAGGAGTACTGGGAGGAGTGGGGAAATAGCCAAAACGACGCGGTCGGAGAAGTTCTCAATATTATTGCCGAGTTAGAACTACGTGGGGCAAGCATTATCGAAACTGATGATGAGCGGGAGATGGTGCAGAAGATTATTGATTACTTAGTAGCTCTCGAATATTGGCAGGATGCAGACAACGGGATTTGGGAAGAGAATATGGAAATCCACGCTTCGTCGATCGGTTCATGTGTCGCCGGTCTTAAAAAAGCAAAAAAGATTGATTGGCTCAATGTCCCAGAAGAAGCTATTAAGTTTGGAGAAGAAGCTCTACACGCTCTCTTGCCACGAGAATCTAAATCAAAATTCGCCGACCTCGCGCTTTTGACTCTGATCTACCCCTTTGCTGTCACGATCGAAGAAGAGACTTTAGCTATTCTCAAGAACGTTGAGTACCATCTGACTAAGGATAAAGGCGTCATTCGCTACAAATTAGACCGCTATTACAACAACAACCCAGACGGATACAGTGAGGAGGCTGAATGGTGCTTTGGTTTAGCTTGGCTAGCCATTATCTACGCTGAACGAGGAGAAAAGGATAAGGCCTACTACTATTTACACAGAGCAGAGGCGACAGTCACTCCAGAGGGTTTGGTTCCAGAGCTCTACTACTCGAACTCTGATAAGCCAAACGATAATACCCCTCTGGGGTGGGCGGAAAGTATGTACGTAGTGGCGCTTCATAAGGTAAAAAACTTAAAGTAGAAGAGGTCTGATACGCCAAAGCAAAGCACAGGGGAGTGATGTACAAAATGGCGATTTTGGTATAATTGGCCGTAAGAGTCATTAGTAGTTAATTTTGCATTTATGGCTAAAGGGACCGACATGCGCAAGGAGAAGAAGAAGCCAAAGAAAGATAAGACTGAGCTCAAATAAAAAAAGTGACACTTAGGTGTCACTTTTTTTATTAGTCATATTATCTAAGCATCACTATGAACAACATAAAAAAATACCTAAATCACTTAAAAGATGACCCCGAGGGCTACTGGTTTAAACGTAAGTTATATGGATGGGGTTGGACTCCGGCACGACGGCAGGGTTGGTTGGTTATAATTATTTATATCGTTTTTGTGCTCATGCTGGCCGCTCGAGTAGAGAAATATACGCAAAGTGGTGTTGATGTGTTGGTCGGTATTGGTCTACCACTACTATTTGCTACGGCAATTCTGTTAGTCATCTGTTACGTCAAAGGCGAAAAGCCACGCTGGCAGTGGGGAGAGAAGGGAAAAGAGTGAAAAATGTGCATAATCTTTTCTAATTCTTGGCTGTTGATATTTCATATTCCTCAAAAATAGTGTATGGTACTCTCCTATGTCACGCGGTGAAGGAATTATAGTTTTTAAAGACGTCTCCTATGAGTACGACCAAACTCGCCCCATCTTAAAGGAGGCGAACTTTGTCGTACGCCGAGGTGCCAAGCTGACCCTGATGGGCCAGAACGGCGCCGGTAAAAGTACTATTTTTTCTCTTATTACTCGTGATCGCCAACCAGATGAAGGGGACATAAATATTGAACCCAAGACAACGATTGCCACTGCTCGCCAGATTATTCCCCGTCCGGAGCTAGAGCTGACGGTGCGTGAATTTTTTGAAAAGTGTTTTGCCGAAAAGGTTTATGATATTGATCCGAAAATTGATGCGGTGCTTGAAGTAGTGAACCTGACTCCGACTGATAAACAAAAGGAGACTTTTAAAGATAGAATCATCGGCAGTTTCTCGGGCGGTCAGCAGGCACGTCTTCTGCTTGCTCAAGCCCTCATTCAGAATCCTGACGTTCTTCTCCTAGATGAGCCGACCAACAATCTTGATGTGGCTGGGATTGAACATCTAACTGTCTTTCTTAAAGAATATAACAAAACCGTCTTGGTAATTTCTCACGATTCGGATTTCTTAAACGCTTTTACCCACGGAGTCTTGTATCTAAATACTCAACGGCGGCAAGTGGAGCAATACAATGGTAACTACCATACAGTGGTGAGAGACATCGCTGCCCAAGTAGAGAAAGAACAGCGGGAAAATGCTCGTCTAGCTAAAGAGATCCAGGCCAACAAAGATAAGATTAACTACTTCGCGAGCAAGGGCGGGAAGATGCGTCTGGTCGCTAAGCGGATGCGTGATGACGTCGAGGAGGCTGAGGAAAACAAGGTTGATGTCAGACGCGAAGATAAGACGATTCGTCCTTTTACTATCGAACCACACGCTGATATTCCTTTGGAGGTGGTACGGCTATCCTCAGTCACCGTTATAAGAAATCACGAACCCAAAGAAGTTGAAACAGAGGTCGTTTTGAAACGAGGAATGCACTTACAAATAGTGGGACCAAACGGTATTGGTAAGACTACTCTCCTTGAAAAGTTGGCTTCCGGTCACGCCAAGGGTGAGCATGTCACGGAGGGGGTGAAGATTGGTTACTACCGTCAAGATTTCTCTAATCTCGCCTTTGATAAAACCGTGTTTGAAACCCTGATGGACTCAATGGGTCGAAAAGTAGAAGAAGAGATGCGTAGTATCGCCGCTGGGTTTCTCCTCTTTGGAGATGTCATGAAGACTAAAGTAGGGAATCTCTCCGAAGGCCAGAAAGGTTTAGTGGCTTTTGCCAAACTAACCATGGAAAAGCCCGGACTCTTGATCCTCGACGAACCGACCAACCACATCAACTTCCGCCATATTCCGGTGATCGCCAAGGCTCTCCATGACTACAAAGGGGCGATGATGCTCGTTTCCCACGTCCCCGAATTCGTCGCCCAGATTCATATCGACGAAGTCCTAGATCTCTCAAAGCTCAAAAAATAGTTTCTAATATAGTTGTAATATAAAACAAAAACTTCCAATCGTCTATAGAACCCAGTGAATAACTAAAACAAGATATCTATTCCCATACTATTTAAGTCTGGTATCATCTATTCAACTTCGATCACACTGCGAAGTCAGCACAAAGTCACACCTTCGTCTAGAAAAAGGTAGTTATATTCTCAATCGTCTATGAGTACTCTAGGTACACACC
>JACCDV011171788.1_pt1 | contig 10780 bp, 7 predicted proteins | sample 7446131 | NCBI WGS metagenome assembly JACCDV01 (sample SAMN15323448, study PRJNA562643) | freshwater metagenome | isolation source: river surface water | place: USA:Blue River Watershed | collected 2017-08-17
TGCTGAAAAATCAGTTGGCAAAGCCCCCGCAAAAGAGACTTCACAAGAAGTCACATTACTTGCAATTGTATATGACGGCGCACTGACAGTTCCACAACCCGCCCCAAATGTCGGGCTATCCTGTTCGATTAATCCAGTTAATGCTAGCGCATAACCGGTCGTATTTTGAATTGTAATATTTTGAGGAATTGGTTTTGGCTGAAGCGTTTGAGCAATAATAGTAACTAAAGGATAAGTATGCGGAGCCAAACCTAATTGATATTGAAAAATTAAATTACCAGCACCCGCCGAAATTCCATAAGTTATAGGTAACCCACTTTTTTGAGTGATAACAATTTCGTTTCCTGAATTGTCCATTAAAGCCAATGGATATGTGAGCGCATTCACAGTCGCTACACTATATGTATTAGTTGATGAATAATTTGGGAATGTGTACGTATTAGAAGCCCAAGTAGCTGTTGAAAACAGACTAAAAGCATTTACCTGATCCGCCAGAGTTAATGAATCTGAAGATTTTACAACTAATTCTAATGAAGTAGGGCTTGGATTTGATACATAATAAACATTAATTACATAATTGCCATTTGTACAATTCCAATCATACCCAATGCCTTGAGCATTCCCACTCGAGCTAGATGCCTTACAACCAGCCGATCCAGTTAATGTAAATGGAGTAGAAAACGATTGAAATTGTCCACTTACATCTGCTGTAAGCGTAGTACCAAAAAGATCAAAAGGCTGAATTTCAATATCGTTAGGAATGCTTACGTATTCCATAAAAACATTCACAAAACCTTCCGAAACCCCAACATTTTTATATCCGATGTCTGGACCATTATTAGGTGTGATATAACCTGCAGCAACTTTTTGCTCATTACCATTAGCTATTACGTTATTAGGAGAAATATTTGTAGCAAGTGGATAAGGAAGATTATTATTAATTTTAATATAAGATTTTGGCGGCGAATTTGAGGTGCTTTCAGGGATAGTGATTGAATAAGAAAAAGAAGAAGAAGTAGAACTATATGAAATGATGTTAGAGGGAGTCGATACAGCAGCCTTATAACCCTCTGAACAACCAAATATAGGTGGTTTTAAGGATTGTGCAGTATATAAATCGACATAAATCCAGTTATTATCAGTTGAGTTAGTAAAAAGAAACGTATTATTTAACCCTTGTTGATAGAATAGATTACTAGGAAATAAAAAATCGTTAAAAACATTCTGATCTGCAATTTCTAACGTACAACCACTACTACATCCCGTTCCAATTGTATAGACCCCATTCGCATATGAAATTTGTTGGCTTCCTGAGGATCCATTTATAAATTGAGTCTCGTCAAATTGAAGAAGTGTTGATTGCAAAGTAATTGCTGAATTCGAATTATTCGTAATAAGAATAGTTCCTTTAGTAACAACAGGACCTTGTGTATTATCTTGAAAAACAATGGCATATGCTACTGAAGATGCGTTATATGTGCCAGCTATTGTATAAGACTTAGTGCTACTTGGTGTAAATGTAAAATTACCAAGAATATCTATTGTTATAGCAATTGATATTTGCGTTTTTTGGTCATTTAAAGTTCCACTTAATGTAAGCGATGAGATCGGAACAAAATTTGAAATTTTTGATGTAATACCACCATTTGCCGGGATGCTGCAAGACATACTGACACAATTACCATTTACTGGAATAAGTCTACTTCCACTTGACCAAGAAAGTGTCATAGGATTTGAGGAATTACTAGCGACTGAAAAAGTTCCATAATCAATGGTAATTATATATGGAGATGAAACTGAATTAGGAATTAAGCTATAATTATAGTTTGGCTCATTTGCCGGTGGTGTTGCAGAAGGATTAATTTGGTTTTTACTAAGATCTACAGAATAAGAAAAATTACCACTTGCAGAAGTCATTGCAAATTGAAAATTTGTTAACCCATTCATTGTTGCTGTAACTTGCGAAGTAGCAGAAATGGATGTTCCTGAAGACAATATCGGCACACCTGTACCTGCTAAATTAATTACATCTGAAGTGTTATTTACAAACTTAATTTGCGCAAGAGAGACAACAATGTTAAAGGTAATCGTCCCTGCAACGCTATAATCAGGAGTCATAGAAAATTGAATATATTTTTCATTATTAGTTCCAGATGGGATAAGAGGTGTAAATGTTCCTTTATTCAAATCCACACTATATTCAAAATCATTGCCTTGTGATGTCATCGTAAATATTAAAGAGCCACTTGCTTCCTCAGGTTCTATTGGAGTAGAGGTTGCAGGAATGTTTGTAAAGGTACCTGGAAATACACCAGATGATATGTTAATGACTTCACCCGTAGAGTTTGTAAAATTCACTTGTATCGTTGGAAGTTGAGGCGTAGTGCCTGCAGTTATATAGTTATAAAATGGCACAATATAAGTATTCCACAGCATATTCGCTGTAGTAGAAGCTACTCCCAAATAGAAATTGTTATTTACCGTCGATAATACATTTTTTTGGAACGCTTGAATAAATGGATAGTTAAGATTTGTGCTGTCTTGATAATTCAATACATCCAAAAAAGGGCTTTGTGTATATTGCGTAAAATTGCCATTAATCAATTTGACCATTGACTGCATAGCAGTCATTGCTTGCACCTCAGCTGCTCCAATACCAGCTCTTCCATTGCCGACTATGATACTACAAAGTTGCGCATTATATGGGGCATTTTCAGTACAAAGCGGATCTGTCATTTGAGTGACAGGTTCTGAAATCATTTGATACAAATAATAAAACTGATTTACCGGGTCATATCCAGGCACAACTTTCTCATAATTTTGAGCTCCAGATGCTTGCGCATTATTTAATTTAGATGATTCCTCATTAGAAGAAAGATTTGCAGATGCTCGAGAAATGATAATCGTATAGGTGTTTTGACTATAAGAAGCCGTCACAGCCACACCTTGCGCTCCCGTTATGACAGGTGTTGAACCTAAGCTAAATGTAACATTAAAACTAATAGCAGAATTTACAGAATCAGTGAATGTCACAGGACTTGCTAGATTTAAATCCCCCAAAGTAACTAAGCAATTTGCACTTTGTGAATCTCCTCCTGCTGGAACTTGATTCGGAAAGGTTTGTCCTTCTGGAATCAAACAACTTGCATATTTAAATGCAGTAACATCTGTAACTCCACTAATATTAAAAGCAAAAGTAGTTGTATTGACAAAAAGAATCTTCGGCGGAATTTGATTATTCGCAAAATATATACAAAGATCTGGAAAAATAGACGAAGTACAATCTATCGGATTGCCCGTCTCTAATTTTTTCAAGTGATTTTTCCCCAATTAATTATTCTTTTTATCTAATAATAACAAACAACCCTTTGTTATAAAAAAGACTAGTAATTAATTGGTTATACTTTTGTAATTAGAAGCTTTGCAATACTTTCATTAATATCGATTTCTTTACCTTCGAGAACGGGACAAAAAAGAACCTCTTTAGCTAAAATTTCACCCGATATGTAATCTTTAAATAAGAGAAACGCTTCCTCAACCTCCTTTGGTGCATCTATTTTAATATCAATACGATCAGTAACTTCAAAACCTTCTTGTTTACGAAGTGTATTGATTTTATTAATGATCTCTCTTGCAATACCCTCTTGCTTAAGCTCATGTGTAATTAGAGTATCTAGAGCGATTGTAATTGATCCCACACAAGCTGCAACCAAACCTTCAAGAACTTGTCTTTCTACTAAAACATCTTCTTCCTCTAAAGAGATTTTTTCCCCTTCGATTTCAATTTCAATGGGTTCTTTATTAAAGATTTTTTTCAGAATTTTTTGATCAAGTCCATCAATTTTTTCTTTTACTTGATTCATAAACTTGCCCACTTTCTTACCTAACACTCTAAAGTTTGGTTTTGGTTTAAGTTTTACAAAATGGGATTCCTCTTCATGAAATTCTAATTCTTTGACATTTAATTCGTCTCTAATCAAATGTTCATGCCTTTTAAGACCCTCTAATAAAACAGTGTTTGAAGAAATGATGTGCGCTTTTTTAAGAGGCTGCCTTACTTTAATTTGATGCTCTTTTCGAAGTGCATGCCCTGAATTAACAATAGCTTGCGTATTTCTCATCTCTTCTTCAAGCTCTATGTCGCGAAGATATTCATCCATTTTAGGAAAATCGGTCAAATGAATCGACTCCATTGAACCATCTCTTTTTAATTCTTGATAAATTGCATCAGTTAAAAACGGCATAAAAGGGGCCGCAAGTTTTGATACTGCCAAAATTACTGTATAAAGAGTTTCAAATGCTTGCCGCCTATCTTCTGAATTTTCTTCTGCCCAAAATCTAGTTCGGCTCCTCCTGATATACCAATTTGTAAGTCCGTCTACAAATGTGATCAAAGGCTCTACGGCTTGATCCAATTTATACTGATCCATTGCAGATTCGACATCTTCGATGAGTTTTTGTAAAACCGATAAAATCCATCTATCAATATCCGCTTTTGGTCTATCAAACTGATCCGCAGTCGGAATCCATTCATAAATTTCTGCATAAGTTGCAAGGAAGAAATAGCTATTCCATAAAGGCAATAAAACTTGTTTTAAAACACCTTCAACTGCCCCTTCTGAAAAATTCATATCATCTGCTCTAACTACAGGGCTATTTAAAAGGCATAAACGGATCGCATCACTACCATATTTATCAATAACCACCTCAGGATCGGGGTAATTCTTAAGCCGTTTAGACATTTTATGGCCATCTTCCGCAAGAACAATTCCATTTACAATTACATTCAAAAACGCAGGCTGATCAAAAAGAGCCGAAGCAATCACAGTTAGAGTATAAAACCAACCTCTTGTCTGATCAAGACCTTCTGCAATAAAATCTGCAGGGAATTCCCGCATCGTCTCTTCTTTATTTTCAAATGGGTAGTGATTTTGTGCATAAGGCATTGAACCTGATTCAAACCAGCAATCAAAAACCTCACTAACCCTTTTATACTCTTTTCCATTTTCTTTAAACGTCAAGTGATCAATAAAATGTCTATGAAGATCATCTACTTTTTGTCCTGTCTTCTCCTCAAGCTCTTTTACGCTTGATAAGACAATCATATCGCCATCATCTGCACGCCAAATAGGAAGTGGCGTTCCCCAATACCGATTTCGGCTCACAGCCCAGTCCCTTGCATTTTCTAACCACTTGCCAAACCGGCCGCTTTTAATATGATCAGGAACCCAGTGAATGAGTTCGTTATTAGCTAAAATCTTATCTTTGATCTTTTCAACAGCAATGAACCAAGTCGAAACAGCTCTATAAATGAGAGGAAGATCAGTACGCCAACAAAAAGGGTATCTATGCCTAATTGTTTGATGTTTAAATACTTTTTCTTCCGTCTTTAACCTACGAATGATCTCTTTATCGGCATCTTTAACAAATACACCTTTGTACTCAGGGATATCTGATGTAAATATACAGTTCACATCAATCGGACAGACAACTTCAATGTGAGCTTCCTTACAAACATAAAAATCATCTTCTCCAAAAGCAGGCGCCGTATGAACAATTCCGGTTCCTTCATCCGTTGCTACAAAATCACCTTTTAAAATAACAAATGCATTCTTGTGATCTTTAAAGTAAGGCATCAGTGGATGGTATGATTTCCCTATGAGCCTTTCCCCTAAAAACGATTCTATCACTTCATAATTTCCTTCAGAAAAATAGACTGTGAGTCTATTTTTAGCTAAAATATAAAAGTCTCCACTTCCATTTTCTTTTATCTTCACATACTCAAGCTTTGGACCTACAGCCAAACCTAAATTCGAAGGCAAAGTCCACGGCGTAGTTGTCCATACAAGTATATACGTCTTTTCTTCTTTAAGTTCAAATTTGACAGTTAAAGAGGGATCATCGACTTCTCTATAATTTAAATTAGCTTCAAAATTAGAAATGGGTGTTCCTAGTTTTGGTGAATAATGCATTACCTTAAAACCTTCATAAACAAGGCCTTTTTTCCAAATCTCGCTAAAGACCCACCAAACAGACTCCATAAAAGATATGTCCATCGTGTGGTATGTCTTATCAAACTCTACCCAACGACCCATCCTAAGCACTGTTTTTTTCCACTCCGCTGTATAGCGAAGAACAATCTTTCTGCATTCTTCATTAAACTTGTCAATTCCATAAGCCTCAATCTGCAAAGCGCCGCTCAAGTTATGCGATTTTTCAATCTCGTTTTCAACAGGCAATCCATGACAGTCCCAACCAAAACGCCTTGGCACCGAAAATCCCTTCATGGTCTTATAGCGAGCTACAACATCTTTGATAGTTCCTGCTAAAATATGCCCATAATGTGGCAAACCTGTAGCAAAAGGAGGGCCGTCATAAAAAGAAAAATGCTCTGCATCAACTCTATTTTTTAGGGATTTATGAAAAATATCCTCTTTTGTCCAGAAGGCCAAAACCCTCTCTTCTCTCTTAGCAAAGCTCTCTTTATCTTTCTTAAACATATTCAACTTCTTATGGTCATAATTTTATTCATTCTACTAAAAAAAAGCTTTTTCTACCTACCAAAAAGTAGAGTCTGTTACTATTCCCCCCTATGGTGAAGAAAGTTACCCTTTTTTTTATTCTTGCTCTGCGACTTGTAAGTGAAGAATTTTCCCTTCCTCCTCTCCCTCGAAATCATGAAACACGCTCTGATTTGATGCGCTATGGAACAGCCGGTTTTTCTTCCTTTCTCATCCTCCCCTACATCGCAAATACAAGTATCGGCCTGAGAAAAACAAACGATAAAAGTCTTATAGGACTTGATGGCTCTTTAAATTTTTCTACTAATTTTTCCTGGTACCACCTCTATGCAAAAGGATTTCTCCCCTTTTACTTTACCCCTTCAAAAGCTAAAAACTCTTTCTACTTAGGTCCCTACATTTCAATTGGAAAAACTTTTCAAGAATTTGTTGGAAATAGCGCTGATCTGTATCAAATGAATACTTCACCCGCACTAGAAAGTGGCCTTACGTTTGGCAGAAATATCGGTACTTTGAAAGTTAATTCTTTTTTTCAAATCACCGCACGCTGTGTTTCTCTTAAACGAAAAATCATTAAAGATCCCTACTACATTCATTACAAAGAAGGCTCTTATAAATTCTATCCCATTGCCCCCTTTTTGTTTCGATTTGAATGGGGCTTTGCTTTTTAATCACCCTTTTTCTATCATCTAAAGCATAAAATCATTACGGGGGTGACCTGGTTTCGACTTGATCGTGAAGTCGTGATGGCATGCAGAGGATATCAGTTGGCCTCTTAAAAAATCTGATAAAAACATAAATGCAAAAAATAGCACAAGAGTAAACTTCGCTCCAGTAATGGAAGAAGAACTTGCTATGGCTGCTTAAGACCTAACGGTCTTATCAGCTCGGTAACCTGCGATTGGACCAAGGATTTTAGGATTACCGTCATTTACTTGGTATGAAAAATAAGCGTTCTAGTCTTCTTGGCTTATTTTTCAAGATTAAAGAAAGCGGATAGCTTATTGTGTGGCACTCTGCATCAAAGCTACCTATCTTCAGGGTGCTAAGCATGTAGTCATTACTATGGAGTCGATTAAGGACGAGAGTTCGATTCTCTCCACCTCCATTAAATCCCATCAATCCGGATTAAACGAACTCAATCCGGATGAGGCTTTCAGAAGGTTACAAATAGTTTTCTTTAGTCCCATTTACGCCACTTTTGTGCAGTCTAGTGCATAAAATTTGCGTAAAAGCTTTGGAATATTAGACTTCTTTCGAAACTTATTTTTATGGATCAGATTCATTTCTTAATTTATGACAAAATTTAAGAAAAATAAGTTTTTGTACAAAAAGCGTCGGGAAGAATCCTTAGAGCCCCTCAAGGCCGATTCTGACTGTGGCAAATCGCATTTTGTTTGGGTTCGGATACACAGTATACTCTCACCTCTTAGGCACCCCACCGGGTGCCATGGAACCATCCCAATTTTCAAACAGCCACCTGGCTGTTTTCATGCACTTCGTGCATCTTTGGGCCAGTGAATTAAAAAAATTGAATTTCTCACAGAAAAACTCATATCTCTGTATAATGTGGTTTACTGAGGTTTGCATATGCACAGAAAAGTTGTGACTGTAATTACTGCCATCACTGGAGATCGTGTTGTTATCGGTAGAGAAGAATTTGAGCATGCTAGAGATGAACATTTTCAAGTCCTGCCGGAAGATATGTTACTTGAACTAATAGAAAGAATTTTAAAAGATCCAACCAAACTCTTTGAGGAGAAAACACTTCACCAATATCACATTTTTTATCGTATTGACAATCGAAAATACTTAGTTGTAATTGTAAAGAAAACGGATACAGGAAATTATTTTTCCACTATGTATAGCACAGGCAACACAATCAGAAACAAACATCTAAATTTAAAAGAAGTCAAAATATGAAAAAAGGAAGTATATTTTTTCACCCAATTGATGGATCCGGTCCTTTAACCATTTCTTGGTCCTCTAAACCTAAGGGGGATGCTATAGAAGCAAAAAAAGGCTCTGGTGTTGGCTTTTTTTCTGAAGCGGGAACCCTTCTTTGTGTAATTTTTGATGATGTTTTATCAGATATTGATCATCAATTTCTTGAATTTGAATCGATTACAATTGACCTCTCAATCAAGAAAGGCATTGTCACATATACGATTACTCAAACAGGGCCCTCTACGCCCACACGTAGAAGACGCAAAAAAAAAAGCACTAAGACCTAAACTTAGAATACCCAAAATAAAGCTTCAAACAACTTCAGCAAGTCCATAACAAATGGGTCCCACCAAAAACGGTAACACACCATAAAAATAAGCTTTAGAATATTGCTTTAAGTTAAACTTTCTCCACATAAAAAAAATAGAAAAAAGCGATGAAAATGGAACTGTCAAAAAAAGTCCTACAAAAATTGAACCTCTAACCAAGGTGATATTTGGCACGCCAAAAATCGCCAAAGAAAATAAAGAAGCATAAAAATATGGGAAAAAAATTAATAAATAAAAACATGTTGCTATCCACAGATTTCTATAAACAACATTTATTTTGTTTAATGCTGCTCTAGTAAGCATGGAAGCTCCCGGTGCTCTAATAATTGATATCTTCTAATAATCATTTTAAGAACATCCTGATAATGCTCAGAACTTAACAAATGATCATAATTTCCATCTAGAATAGTAACATTTCGTAAAATATCTAAGTGATCTTAATACCATTTCCTTTTCTGTTCTTGAAAATTCCGAATTACCTCCTCTTGCTTAGAATCCAGATAAAATTCACTATCTTCATTTACCCAATTCTCTATCATTTGTTTTTCATTTAAACCGGCTTTCAAGCTGAAATGCTTCTTTAAGGCCAAAGTTCGTAGCACAGGGGAGCCCAAAAAAGCTATAATATCCTTACCACATGCAAAATTATGCGATTCCGGATGGCATTTCCCAGACTGAATAAATGAACCCCCTCCTAATGTAAAAATGCAAAGCCTCATTCTGTCATCATAAGATAAATGTTCAAGAGCATGCTCAGCAATAATCGCCCCCATGCTATGAGCAAACACAACAATAGGGACTTCACGATCTTCTTTCGCTGCTACATCAATAAGATGTCTAAAAAAAATAATAGCATTTTTTACAATTGGCATATCAATATTCATTTTAAACTTTATGCAAACACCCCAGTCAGTTCCCCTTCCTAAAGTATCATTTGGCATAGAAAAAACTTGATCATCATTTGCAATCTTTGAAATCAATTGGGCTGATTCCAAAGCCTCTTCTTTAATATTCCATATACCGTTGATAAAGCCCCAGACAACTTGTCCTTTTCTATAAGTCCCAATAATACGGACAAGGCTCTCATCTTGGTCTGAAAAAACGCTCTTCTTAGGCATGTGAATGCTCGTCATAGTATACGATGGTCTGGATCTAATGTAAGTCCTCCCATTCGCTAAATGTACGATAACTCCATCAAGATAGTGCGTTAAAAATTTTTCAATAGCTTCTTCTTTATTAATCAGGATATTACCCGCGATTAAATAACCATCCTCGTTATTTGAAACATTTTCAATATGAAACAAAATTTTAAAAAGAAGCTCAAACCTTTCATTTCCAATTTGTTTATAACCACAAATTTTTTCTAATGCAAAAAGTAATTTAGAAAATTCTTCGTCAGAAAATTTTGATAGTTTTTTAGATCTCTCAAATGGATACCATTTACAAAGCGCATCCAAAAAATTAGATTTGTTCCTAGCTCCGTATAATTCTGCTATTATATTCAGATTTGAATTAAAATATTTTTTTTGAATGCAATAACTCCAAAAGTGCTGCTCTGCCCTGTTTAGGATCTGAAAAAATTGCATACCCCTTATAAGAGCCTATAGCCCCATTTTTTCGAGTTACATGCGAATGACTTTTTACAAGCCCAGGGTTATTAATGCGCCAAGCAAAGCTCCCTCCTTGCGCAACATACTTGTTTCCTAATTCATCAAAATAGAAAACAACCTCATCATTATAGCCATACGCAGATTTATACATGCCCCATAGTCTACAGGCTCGGAAAAATTAATGCCATTTAATGCAGTTTAGTGCGTAAAATTTGCGTAAAAACCAAAAAATCTAACCTATTTTTCTTACTATAGTAAATAAACTTTAAATTTTCATTAAACACATACCTCCAAAAAAGTTTGATCGATAGCCTCTGCTAAATTTGCATATTGAGGTAATGTTTCTCTAATTTTTCTCTTAAAGTTCGCCCAA
>JACCDV010809980.1_pt1 | contig 10778 bp, 5 predicted proteins | sample 7446131 | NCBI WGS metagenome assembly JACCDV01 (sample SAMN15323448, study PRJNA562643) | freshwater metagenome | isolation source: river surface water | place: USA:Blue River Watershed | collected 2017-08-17
ATAAAGATGACTTCCAAAAGCATTTCATATGAGGATAGCGAAACAGCGTGCATGAGCGTGGGGGTTTCAAACAAATAGACCAAGAAGGCAATATTTGTGGGTACAACGCTAAACTATGGCTACCAGAAATCAGAAATAATCGTGAGGGTGATTTTAGATTGTTACTAGAAGCGAATGACAATAATAAACGCAACAACCAATAAGGAAGATGTTTATCAGAATTTACCCAACTTCCCTCTCTTCCCAACCCTCCAGAACAAAGGCAGCGGACAAATCAATATCAAATACAACTTATCAACTGACGACCCCAATTTATGCTGATATAATCATATATTATTACTAGTCTATCTTATGAATCGCAATAGCCAGCAGACACCACTGACATCTCTTCTCAACTATCAGCTCTATAGGAAAGAGTGCTTGGGCAAAGGATATAACAGTCATGTCTATAAGGCCCTCAACACGAGGACCAGATAGTTAGTGTCTATCAAAGAGATCAATCTCGTACACGCTCAAAGGCACATGATTGCCAACTAAAGCTAATGCCTAAGAAATATTAATCATCCCCATGTCCTATCCTTTAGGCAATCCTTTATTAATGGCCAATTCTCATATTTAGTGACTGAGCTATGTTAATAGACCTTGCATGATAGAATAAAAAGAATGGGCAAGTTTGAGTAAGAATAGGCCTTAAGAATATTTATTGACCTACTAGATGGATATTAGCAAGTTCGAAAGGCAGGATTTTTGCATCGCGACCTGAAACCTGATAACATATTTTTCAAGGGGAATAAAGCCAAAATCGGAGACTTCGGATTTTGCTTGAGGCTTAGATGTGAGTAGATAAAGGACCGATTGAATGTTGGGTCCCCTCTCTACATGGCACCCTAGGCCTTAGAATAGAACATCTATAGTTAGAAGAGTGATGTTTGGAGTATCGGACTTATCCTATACTAGATGCTACACGGGAAGAGCCCTTTTATTAGCAAAACTGAGCAAGCTCTCATCTAGTAACTCAAAAGGCCTATTCACAATTATGGCTGCCATCCTCGCCTAATGAAAATCTTCAAGCGAATATTCACCTATCGCAGACAGGAGCGTCTTTCAGCCTAATAGCTAGCCAACTTAATTCAGGAACACCTCACGCAATAAAAGGGGTCAGCCGACAGATTATAGGATGAGATGAATTATTTGAAACTGTTGGAATACATAAAAAAACTTTCCAGCCACTGCAGGAACAATATCAATATCGAACGCATCTAATATCTTTTCGAATTCAATATAAGAATGAGAATTAACTTTTTATCAAGCCAATAGTTCATCAATAAATAAAGGTTAAACTAATTCATAGAACGGCATTCATTTGCCCTACAAGCACCAAACTTACTGACTACTCGGGACCGCCTTCACTTCTTCCCTCTCCATTCAACATGCTTTGATATTTCGCTCCTTTGGCAAACTCAAGCCGAGCTCAAAGATATCATGCAGCATCTCCTCTCCAGCTTGTATGAAATAAATTGCGAATAGATGGCGATTAGGCGGCAATAAGAAATACGACTAGCTGATTTTCTCCTCACTGCATTCGTCCTCAATAGGAATCTCATATAAAGTGACTACACTTCCCAATCTTGTTATGATATTGCAACCATCTTAAGAAGCCCTCAGTGCTTTACTCTCTCTGTCTGCAGGCAAGTCATTCAAAAGGGCAAGTCATTAAAAATTATCTGATGCTTCATACTCTATGATTTTTATGCTACTAGTCCAAATTATCCACGCTAAAATTAATACAAAATCAGCTCATTCGTCACAATATTCGTCTGTGGAACTTATTTTTACCTCATCTTGGTTCCAATCACATCTCACCTTTTTCTTACGATGGCTTTGAACTATTGATTTAGCTGTCGAGTAGTTGATTCCAAGTTTCTTAGATATCTGAGTTAGAAGAGACAATTACATAGATGATGCTGACGCCACTTTAAAAGAATTTCAACAGTTTTTGCTTGAGTTGTTCTCCAACTTTCTTATATCTTTTGGAGGAAAGTTTAGTTTAATTGAAAATAGGAGTCATAAGGTTGCTAATGATATGAATTTATGGGTATTGGGTTGTTCCTGAAATTTATTAGAATTGTGCCCTCATTGTTTAATAATATTATATAATACTATTCATTAGATGCTACTGGGCGTATATTACATAATAATAGCTAAGGTTAAGGATCAAGGATCAATATTTGATGGGGGAAAGATTTTTTTTGGAGAGTTTTTCTCCGATGGATTCGCGGGAATATCTAGCATTGATTTGTTTTGCAGATTTCTTTTTGCCCATCTAAATAGTAATGTTCTTGATGGTGGCGTTCCTTTCGGATTTCCACTTCAAGTTTGTCTTAGATTTAAGTGCAATATGAGTCTTCTCCAGCCTTCTGATCTACCCGTGGTCATTCTCAATGGTTCCTTGGCTAAAGATATCCCCAATCCAAGTGCCCTTGTATCGAATCTGCTTCTCTGTAGCGTTTGAAAGTTTCTGAGTTATTATGTACTATCCTTACCCATTTTTTCTATTATTCTTCATTCCTCCCTGATAAATATGCTCTTCCTCGATAATGAATGCTTCTCTGCTTTTGATTTGATCATTTTTGGGCTTTCTGATCCACCGATAGATAATTTATGTAGGTTCTCCTTTCTCTTCTTTCAGTACCATGAATGAAAAAATAACCCTTTCATCTTCTTCCCCATTTTTGCAAAGCAACTGCTTCTTTATCTTACTCTATTCATCAAAGTTTCTCATGTCCATTATCATCCCTGTTAAGACTTGCCTGTTCACGAAGTAGGAAGAAGTTTCATCAAGAATGCTATCCTTCTATAAAGAATTTTAAAGATCATCGATAACTCTCTTGGATTGGAAGATACTTAGGGTTTTATTGAGAGGAGAAGGGGCTGTAGGCATGCCCAAGGTTGATTCAAAGTTCATGTTCGATTGAATCTCAGATAGATATAATATATTCTTCTTTTTTCTATTTCCTGCTTAAAAACGGTTTATCAATGAAGATGTATTGTATCATTTATCCTCCATTAGCTTAGCTGCAGTCTTCGTAAATGTGGTGTGCAGTGATTTCTTCGCTGCTTCTTGGAATCTTCTTTGCTCAAGCTGCACTTTTTTGGCGAGTCTGCTCCTTTGCACGTTGGGCAACAAAAATGACTGCACTAAATCCTTTATTAAGGTTTCGTTGTTGTTATATCTCCTCTCGAAGCTCTACAAATGCTGGTTCATCTCCTTCTTCCTTAAGTTGGCCATTATGCTTGCTTGCCGGTCAGACGCCCTCTCCACTGTGTCCCCAATAATCCAATTCAAGTAAGTATCTACAGTGCCCTGGTTCATCTTCACTATCTACTAGTACAGGCACTGCTCCCTCGCTCTTATGATTTCCTCAGCGTTTCTTCGGCCTGCCTCTTCAACCTCTCTGTTTCTTCGCTCGTTCTAGGCTTCTTAAACTTTGGCCTTAATCTTCTTCTCCTCAGTGGCCCTTACTAGTTTTTTGGAAAGCTAGTCAAGAGTTTCCGCAATGATTTATCCCTGGAGGCCCTCATACATGGAGTTCCTAAATCTATCTTCATGCTCTTTGAGCAGTATTTCCTCAGCTTCATTATCTGGGAGATTGGGGATCTTAGCGACAATAAGCAGCTATTAAATAAGGGCAAGCCTCTTTTCTTTTCCTTCGTACATTATGTTTTGCTGAGCACGTCCTCTCAATATCCTTTGAAGGAACAGAATTGCAACTTCTCTTTTTATATTGTTTTTTGTTGTTGTAGATTCCCCTTGCAATTAGGCTTTGGATATTCCAGGCTTGCCTTCAATAAGATTCATGTTTTAATCATGCCTCCAGTTGGGGGTGGCAGGTCGAGCGATGACGTTTCTGAGTGCCTCAATATCATTGCTCACAACTTCATCCTATCTTCTCTCAGGTCGATGCTGCTTATCGATATTGTTCTGGGCCACTTCAAGAGCCTTCTTGTGTGCAATGGATGTCCTTGACTCTTTCTCCTCCTGCTTTACTACTTTCTCATAGGGTATTTCAATTTAAGCCAGCCCATTGTAGGAGTTCAGAGCCACTGGCTGAACTTCATATTTATTGGCAAGCTTGTCCAAAGTCAGGCCTTCTCGACTAATCCCTGCGTATACATTTGACCCATAGTCCGCGTAGTCTTCAATAATATCCCTTAAGTTGTCTTCTTCTCCCTCTACCTTTCGAGACTTTAGCAGTTTTCTAAGGAGTTTTATTTTTCTTCTTTGGATCTTGGCAATCAATCGATTCTTTTGTTATGTTTTCCTAATTTTGATGTCTTCGATTCTTTGAGCATTCTTTTCAGTAATGTCTTGCTCCCTCTCAATGATGGCTTGCTTGACTAATTAGAGTCCTTCACGATGAACCTTTTTAATTTCTTCTTCTTTTTTGGACCACTCTCTCACCTCTTGATCCTCCATTAGCCTTCTTCTCATATGGAAGCTTGCCTCATCGGAAATGGGAGGTAAAGCATTTTCAAACCAAGTCCGTTCTCGATTGAGCTCAATGTTATCAAGGACATCTATTGTAGCTGGCAAGCCGTTTCCATAGGTTAAGTGTTTGAGGGTTAAGACTTCAGGTTTTTCTCCCTCACGATAGATCTCTTCGGGAGAATATGGGTCGGTTTGACATTAGGAATCACGATAGTCAGTCTGTATTTCTACTTATTTGGTGGCCCCCTAACTCAGTGCTTTCTTACTTAGATGACTTCCTCCTCAACGCTTGGCTGGAAGTTTTATTGTGATATTTATTGGACGGGAGGAGCCAGATGAAGTGGTACTTAACTCATAGTTGCCACAAGAGGCTTTTTGACAAAGTCAAGTCTAAATCGAATAAGAATTACCTGTGCATGCCGGAGACATAAGCAACGCTGCTTCCTCTCATTTGGGTTGACAACACCTGGGCAGACATTCAAATTAAAGAAATAATTATATAACTTACACACATATTTCTAAACTTCCATCCTCATTTATCACTCACACATTATTCACTTATTAATCTGGCTTTGTTTGAATTATTATTGTGATGGGGCCTAAGAAAAGCAAGAAAGGTAACTGTGGGGATATGAAGGAGAAGGACCTGATGAGGATGCTGATAAAGTGCAGCTGCTGAACCACAAGGTGCAAGACCTGCAGAAGCAGCTCGGTAAGTCCTTCTTTATGCAGTGATCGAGCAGTAGTGTGCGGATAAGAATAAGGCAAGTGAGAATGAGATAAAAGAGAGAGTGATGTATTTGGAGAGAGATTTAAAGGCCTAGAAGTAAAAGATGGTTACCATCATGTAATCCTGCCCTCATCAAGATCAGCCATGACTCATCAATACAAACAGATGCAGAAGGAATACAATGATGAACTAGAATCACTCGGCAAAAAACTTGTAGAGAGGGACGACTAGCTCAGTACTTACTTATTAAGGAAGAAAAAAATAACGAGACGATTGCGCAGACTAAAAAAGAGCAAGACGAGAAATTGAAGAACAAAGAAAACGACATTCTGGACCTGAAGAAGAAAATCGAGGACATGTCGGCTGAATTCGCCAAGATGCTCAAAGACACGCTGGAGAAGATGCAAGAGCGCATAAAGCTGGCAGAGTGGGACAACGACAACGACCCAAGCGTGATCAAGAAGATAAAGGAGATGAACTCCACTAGCTGATGGCCAACACCTCAATTATTCAATATTTGTCATTGTAATATCTATTGATAATCACATGCTAGTCTTCTTGCGTGGCCTCTCGTCCTCCACATACTCTGGATTCTTCCTCAAAATCACAAAGTTTTATAGGATGCAGTCTTGAATGGGAATAAATTCTTCAGTTGCCAATTAAGCCCTTTCTCCGTTACCGATCAAAACAGGAGAAGTGTGAGTTTGGAAACCTGTGATTTTCTTGGGCTTTCCAGCCTGTCCTACAACATCAACAGCTTGACCAACTCTAATGTTGAGTGGCATAGGTTCTAGTTTATCGTTGAGCTATATAAGATAATGATTACAACAAAGAGGAACTTAGGGTACATGGAGAGGGTGAGGAAGTAGATAAAATAGTGATATTTTCCGAGGAGGGTGGTGTTAATATCCAGTAAGGAAACTAAGAAGGTTATTAATCCGGCCATTCCCACTTTGGAGACCAAAAATCTTTCACTGTAATAAGGCTGGATGGAGAGCATTCCTTTGCCCATGTAGAGTAAGCCTTGCGCTAAACGAATCAACAATAGAGGCTCACTCTCCTTATGGTAATAGCTTGCCAACTTTCTTAAAGTATCAGCCAGCCTTGAGTTGTTTGTACCAGCCCCCACTAAACCTAAGCAGATGATTGCCCGGTAGGCGATTTCTGTATCAGTATCATAGGCAAGCTTGTAGAGTAAGTCGACAACGTTAATCTTAGCGTTGGAAAGACTTAAGAGGGCCAAGGCCAAAGGAACTACTTTTCTTTTATCTGATTTTGCGAAGTGGAGGATATGGTTGAGCAACCTCATGGCCATATCGTTGCCGATTTCTTCACTGGAAGCAAGGAGTGCGATTCCCAGGATAGCAGTTTAGCTGTATTTGTCCTCACTAAGGCATTAGTGCATAAGGTTTTGTACTTTGAGGACGTTGCCACTGCCAACGTAAGCTGTACTTGTTATCAAGATGTTGATAAACTTCTTTATTGGGTGCTCAATTATTTCAAGAGCTTACAAAGTGGCCTCGCATTTATTCTGCTGGCCCATAAACAGAAGGGCGAGGCACACTCCAAAGTATTTTGCAAAGTGCTCATTTAATTGGTCAGGTGTGTCAGCAGCTCTCTCCATCAGGGTTTGGATAACAGCTTCAGCAACCTACCCATTGCATTGACCTACAAATGTTAAGCCGAGTGACAATGCAGCATAGGCACTTTACTTGAGGCTTAAGTTAGTATCAACTATCTTTGTGACGAAAATTTCTTGGAGGTCAGCTCTCGACCTGCCTGCGTAAGCCATGCCCAAACCCAAGATGGAGCACTCTTTAACAATATCATCCTTGCTGGATTGGGCAGCGTCACTAAGAAGACCGAAGGCAATATCATTTTAGTCATTGACTCCAGCACTGCATATTCCAATGCCCAAGCTGGCTCCAGCCCTGATGAATTTGCCTTAGTTATCAATATATTGCATTAGCTTCTCAGTTATAGTTTCTGTGTCCCAAGGGCAAATCAATCCAATGCTAGCAACTGCTGCGATCTGCCAGTCTTCCTTATCTGATATTTAGAGAACGAATGAATTTTTTTTATCTTTCTACTCATCATCAATCATATAAGTGTCTTTTGTTAGTCCAGCGTTAACGAAGCCATTTACATAGATGTTGAAAAGGCTGTGTGCCTTATTCTATCCTCCTTTGTAATTTTCTTATAAGTGAACCTTGAAAACTTCTCTTGGATTTTTGGGTTCTTGAACTTATAAGTCTTTAGCGAGTTCTGAGTAGAATTTAGGGAGGAGTTTATTGGATATGATCTAAGTTTCCTCTTCGTTGAGATCGGAGATGAATATTTTTTGTCTTGCGGCATTGAAAGCCAATTGTTTTTTAATAAGTTCGTCAGGGCAGTCATTGAACAGCTCCCTTATCTTGTCGTGGTCATCCAACTTTATAGCTATCCTCAGAGCAATAGTGTACTCTGAGTTGGCGACTGCAATCTCATACAGAATGGTGAGAATCTTGACAAACTCATCTTGGTCAAGGGAGTAGCCGCAAACAGCAGCCAGATACATGTGTACCTTGGAGAAGTTGCTGGTGTTGACGAAGGTCTTGATATCCTCAAGCTTGTCAACGATGAGGAGGAGATCAATGGCATCATGCTAGGCGTTGTTGGCGACGAAGTAGGGCACGATCTTATCAACTAGGCTTAGCAGTTCCTCATACGGCTCATTATTTTAAAGTCTGATCTCGTATTACCTTCCGATATCGCTGGCCAGGTTGCTCACATACTCATGGCCCCAACCAGTGAAGTCTTGATTGGTCCCTTTTAGCAGATAAGACAAGCTTGTTCGGGCGCCTTTCTCTCCGAAAATCATTGAAATTACTGAGAGGAAGTCAGCGTATTGGAGCTAAATAATCTACAATCTACCTTATCCTATGACTCTGCTAAGGAATTGAAATGCTCAGTTAGAGGAAGGTAATGAGTTTTCAAGAACTTAAATGGTTTTGGGACGCTGGTCATAGCAGTTGTAGCAGACTTAACGATATTAGTCAACTCTTTCAAAGAGGTGATTTCGCCAGAGATGAGCCTTTAGCAATGGCCGTCGATCTTCTCTTTCAGCTACTTGTCCTCAACGCTCTAAGTTAATGGCCATGTACCAGATCCTAGTCCTGCTTGAGGTCCTTCTTTTTATCCTTCTTTGGGGCTTACTTTGACATTTAAAAAATATTTAAATTTATACTCAACATAGGCAAGATTCAATGCTTTAAATTATTACATCTGCAAAAGATAATCAATGGGCAATCACAAACTATTTTACTCATCAGGGATCACAATGGTCCATTCTCCTTCCTTCCTCTACTGATACTTTGTAAAGTACGCCTCAGTTCTTTCTCTCATCTCCTCTAAGTATTCCTCATTGAAAGCGGTGAGGGATGATATATTGGATGAAAGCGTATTGACGTATTTTTAAAGATTTAGCTTGTGTTTAGAGTACTAGGTGTATTCTTTGGAACAGGTACATAAGAAAATGGTCTCTTACAGCTATTGATTAAATTTACTAATATTCAAACCTATCTATTCAAGGTGGGTAGCCCATTCCTACAAAACCTCCATATACTATTTCCTCTCAATGCTTGATGCTAACCCGTCCAGTAAGTAGGGTATCGTAATGGCCATCAGGGGACCGATAAGTAAATTTGCATTAGCGGCAGGCTTTAATGAAAATGTTTTCCCTCCTATCACTGCAAGTGTTAGCATGGCTGCAGCTGGAGCAATTGCTGTGAAAAATGAACTTTGTACAATCTTCGATGATTTCCTTAGGGCAAAAGATGAAACATTTCGAACCATTGAGAAGAACGATTAAAACCACGTTCTTTTGCTACCCATCTCAACTCCTTCTTTCTTGGCTTTTTCTATGAGTATTGGGACTTTGATATCGAAATAGAGCTCTATTCTTTAAAGAATATCCTGTGTGGCTTCTATTTGAATGAGCCACTCTGAGGCTGCATTGAGAAGGTTTTATATTTAGGTCCCTTTATAACACTACTCATACTTATTTTGTATTGGCTATTGATTTATTTGAAGTCGATCTTGTCGAACTCGTAGTTTTAATTAAACATCTTCTTTATGTAGGGCTCTCTTATCTGCTACAAGTATATCTCAAAGTATTCGCTATCCAGCCTTTCTATGAATTGCCTCAGAAAATTCAAGCCCTGCTTGAAATCCATCTCATTATTCTCCACTAACTTGCCTTAATACTCTTTCTTGAGAGGGAAAAAATACTAGTGGCGAAATTTAGATAGAGTTTTTGGCATGAAAGGAGGGTGAAGTTAAGATAGTTTAGATTGATTCATCTTCGTAATGATGGACTAGACTGCAGTTTGAACTGAGGGAGGACATTAGCCTGTTTATTTGGGTTTGTTGGCTTAGAGCATGGCTGATTTGAGGGTTTTAGCTTTTTTTAGTGGTTTCATTTCAATCTATGTTTCCATCTACGTTTGTATAGTATTGAATTATAAGCTACAATCAAAGATCAAAGAGAGACAGGTTTTAATATTTCCATGGCCCAAACTATGACCTCTACTAACTGCTGCCTTTTATTATAGCCCTCAAATCTACAACAGGCTTACTAATTTGCTCTATTTGTCTTTGCTTATGCTTAATGGGAGAGAGAATCAACTTTTTTTCACGCCAAACCCTTTTTTGGTTAAAAAATTTGGCTATCTGACTTTATTTTTACTTTGCTGAAGGTGAATCATCTTTTTCGACCTACCTAAGAGTTGGGTTTGTTTTTTTGCAAACTTTATTCAGCATCCTTTTATTTAAAGCACACTTGGAAAACTGCTTTGGCCACTCTTGCTGAATGGATTTTTACTTCTTCTTCCTCTTTAAAATTCTTTAAACTAGAATTTTGCGACTTTAGGAAGTCAAAAGTCTTTCGATATATGACGGAGAACGTGATTCAACCTCTTCGTCCTAATAATTCAGGATAGGAATGCAAAAAGAAGATTGTTGGTCAGACTAGTTCTCTTTTTTATTTCTAATTTCTTGGTCTTCACTTGTTTTTTTCGTAATCTAAAGACTAAATTTTCCTCCAACCATTTTTTTATGAGAAAATTTTTACTTTGAAGCATTCGATTTTGACAACTTTTGGGTGGATTTAGGTAAAGTGGAAGCCACCACTTAGTGTTGGGGAAAACCTCCATTAATTACTTTGGGTTTCAATTTTCTCGTGATCTTTTTGAGGTTTTAAGAACTTGTCATAGTAAATGAAGGTAAATATACATTAAGATATGTTTATTTACCATCACCTGATTGGGCTTGTTATAGTGAATGCTAATTAGCATTTGGTCCTATATATATTGAAAAGGAGGGCGCAAAGGTTGGCTTGGTGCGCATTGGAAGATAAAATTATTAAAATGTTTGTCATCATTATTATATTATTTCGCTGAGGCCTCAAACCTTAACATTCTTTTTATTGCTTCCCATACATGAAAATTAAAGCAAGCTACTCAAGATAATTGTAGTGAGTAGTAATGGGACAGGGCGTATCCTAATCATTCAGGCTAGGAA
>JACCDV010751918.1_pt1 | contig 10773 bp, 6 predicted proteins | sample 7446131 | NCBI WGS metagenome assembly JACCDV01 (sample SAMN15323448, study PRJNA562643) | freshwater metagenome | isolation source: river surface water | place: USA:Blue River Watershed | collected 2017-08-17
GAACTGAACTATTTGAGGCCTTGGTATCTAGTGCAGCTTGAGTAGCTGTTGATATCGGCTTATTTAAATCTGTTGTATTGTCTACATTGCCTAACCCAACCATCGTTTTAGTAATGCCACTTACAGTTCCAGTAAAGGTTGGAGATGCTAATGGTGCTTTTAAATCCAAGGATGCTTGAACTGAACTATTTGAGGCCTTGGTATCTAGTGCAGCTTGAGTAGCTGTTGATATCGGCTTATTTAAATCTGTTGTATTGTCTACATTATTAAGTCCTAAATTAAATTTTGCATCATTAATGTTGCTGGCATTCGTTCCACCATTTAGAATTGATACAATCCCAGTTACGTTACTTGATAAACCTAAAATATTACCCGTAACCTTAAGGCCAGATACATTAACAATTTTATCATCAATAACACTCCCATTTGATAATTTAGAAGCTGTAATAACACCATCAGCAATCAAAGGAAATGATGCAGTTCCAGTTAAATCGCCTGCTAGCTGAACTTTCCCCTTAATAGTACCTGTGGCATCAGGTGCTGCTGGAGCTTGCATTTGCCCATCAACATATGCTTTAACTGCTTTTTGAGTGGGGTATAAGATATCACTATTACCTAATTGAGCATCTGTACTTTTGTTTTGGACATCTTCTTTTGTAATTAGATTATTAGTTTTTACATAATTCTTGAGCATATTTGAAGTATCAGCTATGCTTAATTTTAAGTCTAAACCCTTAACATTGGCTGCATAAGTTGCAAAAGGCACACTCCAAAACTGTGATGTTCCCATATCAACATATTCATTTGCAGCATTCCAACCATTGATTGCAACAGATGGCTCAATTGCTACTTTTATATTAAAAAAATACGGTCCAGATGTCCAATCAATATTATTAATTGAAATTGGCCCTGAAACAACACTACCTTTACCAATAACTATTGTGAAAACGCCTGTAGAAGATGCAGTTACTTTAAATGTTTCGCTGAATACAACTTGCCCATTTGGAGAAGACCTAATGATTGCATCTTTAATATAAATTGTTCTTCCTGCAGCTGGATACCCCTGTGGATCAGTAGCAACAGCTTGAAAAAGAATTCCATCAGGTGTGGTCACTGTTTGTGCTTCATTTTTAGACAAAATGCCAAATAAAATGACAATTAGTATCGATTTAAATTTATTTTTTTGTAGCATTTTTTATAATTTAATTAGTTTAATGAACTCTGTTTTTGTTTGTTTTGATTTTACAACTAATACATAAGGGCCGGGCAATAACATAGAAGTGAATATTTTTACCCCAGCTTTAATCTCAGAAAAATTAAAATATTTTGATACAACTATAACTCCATCTGAACTAGCAAGCTCAACCAACAACTTATCATTATTCAATAATTGGTTGTAATTTTCCGCAACTATATTGATGTAATTATTGAATGGATTAGGAAATGAAGTTATATTCATAATTAAATTAACTTCTGATTTCAATTTACAAGTAGAAGCAAATATTCCTGTTTTGATTATTGAAAGATGTTCAATACCATTAAAAACATTAATACACTGTCTTGAATCAACTAGCAAAGGGCCTGTAAATGCAGTTTTACCAGATTGCTCAAATTGAGCTCCACCTATCGAATAACTCATTTTTATCTGTGCGGTAGAATAAAAAGAGATACAAACAAGCAATAATACTATATTAAAGTGCCTTAAATGTGGTCGTGAATGTTGTTCCATTGATAACATATTGCAGAATTAAGTTCTGATTAGAAATAGAAATAATCTTATAGCCCTGAATTGCAGGTGTTCCAGAAGGGAAATTTTCGTATTTTTCAACTAACGAATCCAAAATCGGCATTTGCCACTTTCCACTTGAACCATCAGCATCTATAAACTGTCCTGAATTTTGAAAGGTCTTGAAGTAACGTCTCTGGTTAAGTGTTAATGTTTGTGGCAAAGCGTTAATTAGATAACTCTCTAATTGCCAAGTTCTAGTCTTCAAAGGACCTGTTAAGTATGACTTGTTCATGTCAATAGGATTTACATCGACCGACCTTGTACATGAGTTAAAAACCATGACAATTACCAACGGGATAATGTGCTTAATAACCAATTTCATTCTTATAAATTTTGATGATCAAGACACATAAACCATAGATTTGAAATAATGGTTTAAAAAAAAGTATACCTATGTCTTCTTTTTGGCATAATTGATAATAAATTGTCTTAATTTATTGTTTTTCAACTTTTTATCAATAATACATTTATATTATTTATTGTCAACAATTAGCTAAATTTTCAATAAGTACTGTATTTTTGTAGAATGATTCAAAAATTCTACATGCTAGTAATATTATGTGTTATTGGCTTACAAGTATCAGCTCAAATACCTACAGAAAAAATACTGTTGCTTCTAAAAGAAAATGAAGCAATTGGAAAGATTAACACCCACCCTGTAAATATCAATCTAACAAACGAAGTCGAAGAAGCAATAAACCTAAATCAAACTCAACATATTCTTGTAAACAGAGGAAAAGTATACTTAAACAACAATGGCTCTAGTAAACTATTTTTGGTTGATTCAGTCAGCCTTAAACCAATGAGACTTGACAAAACTCAGTTTGAGGGATACAATTATGGTGCTGCAGTATTTTTTTATAATGACACACTTTTTAACATTGGAGGTTATGGTTTTTGGAATACAACAGGAGCTATAAGGTATTTTGATACCGTTGGAGGTGAATGGAACATTATTAAAACCAATAAAAACATTTCTTTTTCAAGAGGCGTAAATGCTATTAGTTTTTATGACGAAAACACGTCTAAACTTCATGTAATTTTTACAAAATACTCTCCAGAATACATTCAAAATAAGAATATTCCCCAAACTCTTTATTACCAATGTTTAGATATGAAAACTAAATTTTGGTTAGACAATTCCAGAATTATAAATGAATCTTTTGCATCCTCATTAGATGACTTGAAAATTCTTAATGAAACATCTGGGGGAGTTTTAATGACATCTAAAAAAAATGAAAAAACTCTTTATGTAGACTTTAGTAATAATAAAATTTTTTCTTTAGATGATCAGTTTATTACATCGTATTTACAAATATTACATAATCGAGATGTTTATCTCTCAATTTCTAAAGAAAAAGGATTTAAAATTTACGATATAACTAATGACACAATAATTAATTTCAATGTAATTAATAAAATCACTTCATCATTACCAGATAAGATTTATAGAGAAGATTACTCAAATTATATTAACTGGAGACACCTCCCCATTATTATAATATTTTTGTTACTTATTTTGATTATTTATCTTTTTTCAATAATTCATAAAAGAAAATTACTGGGCAATTTTAAAACTACAGAAAGTAATCAAATAAATAGTTCAGATTTTATAAACTTCACTAACTCCCTAAATGATGTTGAAAAAGATGTATTATCACTGTTAATTTCAAACTCATTATCTGAGAAAAAAGCTTCTGTAGAGGAAATAAACAAGGTTCTAGGCCTTGAAAAAAGAGCCTATAAAATACAAAATAATATTAGAGCACAAATTATTACATCAATTAATAAATCATTTTCTGCATATATCAATACAAAGGACCAATTAATCGAAAGAGAGAGGAGTAACTTTGACAAAAGATATTTTGATTACGCAATTAACAGAAGATTCTTGCATAAACTTTCAAATAAGTTAAAGGAATCAATTTAAGTTCTACATCCTACGCCAAGGGATTAGTTTTCTTTCTTTTAAACTTACATGTGGTAAGGCATAAATTAAACTAAGCTCCCATGTTCGTGGAGTATATGAACTTGTCTTAAACTTAGATACTGTAACATCATATGTAAGCCCTAACTGAAAATTATTGATTGTTAATCCAGCATAAGGGTATATAGCATCATCGCTTCTGAAAAACAAACCTGTACTAAAAATCTTACCCTCTCCTTCATCCATAGTGCCGTAATTTAAAATAGCACCACCAGCAAAATAGCCCTGCTTAGCCTGTGTTTGATACATCGCATTTACACTTAAACTAAATTTTTCCGATAAATAGTTTTCCATGCTAAAATGTGATACAAAACGTGCAGGCAAATAATTCCCTGTTGAGTCCGATAAAAAAGATTGTTTAGGTTTATTGTAATGGTAGCCACTCACACCAAATTCAATATCACTTTCTTCACCCCGATACCTGTATAAAATACCACTAGCAACAGACATGTATGGCTTGAGGTTTGACAAACTACTTTCTCCTGTTGGTAATGCTGTATTGAACCCGCCAGAACCAAACTGCTCACTAAAAGTTAACTGAGAAAAATCCAATCTTCTATCGCCATAAATACCAGCCAACCCAATACCAAAATTATGTTCACCAGCTTCATCTAATGCTATCATATACGATGTATTGATAGAGGCATATGTACTTTTAAAGTATCCATTTAATGATTGATCTGTCATAAAAAAACCTCCAACACCAAGCACACGTTTATCTCCCAACTGCTCCTTAAACAAACGAGAATCTATACTTAGGGTACCAGTATTATAGCTAGTGGTATTACCAAGCCATTGTTGTCGATAATTAGTAAATACGCGCAGATCTGAATTGGCATTACCTGTTAGGGCCGGATTAATGGTTAAGGGTGATGCAAAAAACTGAGAGAAATGCGGGTCTTGCGCTTTAGCAGCGGTTATCGCAAGTAAAACAATTATAGTTAAAATATATTTTTTCATGTTATTGCCTCCTATCTAATTAATACTGTTTGCCCTTTTCTAAATATGGTTATTCCATTGCCATCAATACCCTCTGCAATCCAGGTATATGTTTCTAAAGGCTGTGGCTTGAAATTATACATACCATCCCACCCTTGCCTACTATCGGAACTCTGGAACATAAGCTGCCCCCATCTATTGTATACCCTAAAAAATTTAAGTGTTACAATATTTACTAAAAACGGTTGCAATAGATCATTTTTACCATCTTTATTGGGGCTAAATGCTTTAGGTACAAAAATATCAGAGCTATCATAAACAGATACCTTAACCGTATCCATTGTGATACAACCATTTGGAGAAGTTAAACGAACTCGATACAACTGCTCATTACTCCCATTGAATATTGGTTTTTGTATAGCGCCATTATTTAACCCAGTAGAAGGCATCCATAAATAGGTATAACCATTGATAATAAATCTTGCAGAAAGAGGCGTTGGCTTATTTTTTACCGCAAGTACATTTGGATATTTAATACCCACTGGTGGAACATCTACTGTTATATTTTTTGTAATGCTAGCTAAAAGACTGCTACATAACTTAGGTGTTACCGTGAGTTTAACAACAAAAGCCCCCGATTTTTTATAGGTATACACTGGATTAAACAATGTCGAAGTTTGTCCATCACCTAAATCCCAAACATAATTTACAGATCCACTAAGTGTTGTATCTGTTTCATTAAAGAAAGAAACAGGCACTTCTATACAAGTACTGCTATTACTAAATTTAGGAATAGCAGCTTTAATGAGCGTTAAATTAACCGGTGCAGCTACTTTACTTGTACAACCCAGTGCAATAACATTTACCTCATAACTTCCGGCCTGGCTTGCTGCATAAGTAGAATCTGAAGCACTAACAATTGCAGATCCATTTAACAACCATTGGTAGGATGTCCCACCCCTTGCAGTTAGCGTTATTGAACTCTTGTCGCAAATTGTATTTTGCGTTGGCGCAATAATGGTTGCTGTAGGCAACGGATTTACTGTAACCTTAACCGCTGTTGGTGCACTTGTACATCCTGTTGAAGATGTTCCCACTATATAGTATGTTCCAGAAACAGAAACCTTATCTGGATTTACTAAAGCTTGCGTTGCATTTGCATCTTTCCAATAAGTATATGTTAAACCAGTTGCAGAACCAGATGTAATAGCGGAAGCTGTTAAGTTTACAACTTCAGGGCTACAAACAGCAGCTGGATCCGTAACTTTTAATTCTGAAGAACTTACGTCTACAACAATACTATCAGTACATGTTGTTATACCATCAGTTACTGTTACTTTATATGTTGTTTTAACAGTTGGATTTACAGTGATACTTGAGGTTGTTGCACCTGTAGACCAAAGTGCTGTTGGTCGAGACCCAGCATTGTAAAGTAATGTTATATCTATATCAGTAAGATCCTTATTATAAATGATTACATCATCAATTGAACCATCAAAACCCTGTTGTAAAAATGGCGTAAGTTGACATCCTATACTAAATGCCCCACTTTGAAGATTAACAGCATCGGTTGAAGTTTTGTAAAATTTACCATTAACATAAATCTTGAACTGACCATTTGAATATGTTTGAACAATATGCTGCCATGAATTATCTACTAAATAAGTGGCATCGTTTCCATCTGTACCCCACGGCCCATATCTTAAACTCCTACTATTATTTGTTATACCAATATTTGTGGCTCCGCCAACCGAACTATTTCCAGAAGAAAACATCCATTCTTTATCAGACTGAATTGAAGGACCTGGGATATTATTTGTATTCCTCTTTGCCCAAAAAGAAATAGAAAAAGTCTGACCAAGTGGTGTATTTAAATTACCAGTAATACTATTGTCCGAGATACTTGAAAATGAATAAGCTGATAAATCATTATTAAATCTATCCCTAGTTAATCTTGCTCCATTTACATTACCATTATTACCATTTCCACTAACATCATTTGCATTACCACAAAATGGAAAATAAGCAACAATACCATTTTGCAAACTATTTGGCAAATCAGTTTTATAGCATGCCGTATTCCCTGAAAAAGAACTATCGATAGAAAGCTTAATTGAAGCTCCTTTGCATATTACAGTATCTCTTTGCATCATTTTAGCATTCACAATACTAACAACAGATGTATCACTTGCACTACACCCACTCGCATTAGCAACAGTCACAAAATACTTACCAGAAGCTTTAGCAGTAATAGTCCTAGTAGTTGCACCATTGCTCCAATTGTAAGTTGCAAATCCTGCTCCAGCATCTAATATGCTGCTATCTCCACAAACTTTAACCGTATCTTGAAGCGGATTAAAAGACCCTATATCACTTACTGAAACTGTAATACTGTCTCTACATGTTGTAATACCATCGGTTACTGTTATAAAATATTTTGTAGTTGTTGTTGGAGAAACTGTGATTGAATTAGACGTAGCGCCAGTAGACCAAGTCACCTGGGGTCGATTCATTATTGTGCTGATATTTACATTATCTATTCCCCAACTCTCATCGGCTTGAAGATTATTCCCGAAGAAAGATAAAATTAAATTTGATGAACTATGATTTAGAGCTTTAGAGAAATTATATTTTGTTGAAATTGCTTCATTCCACATTATTGCAGGAAGATTTCGAAGATCAGCACTAGTCCCCCAAGCATTGGAACTCCCAACTGATCCAGGATAAGCTTGTACATTACTACAAGTTTGGCTACCAAAAGGATAGTTACTAAATGTAGTTCGAAATAATCCACCACCATTCACATTAATACCCCAATAATCAGGCCCTTGAATACCCCCACAATTTCCATCCCAAGAATCAAAAAGATAAAGATCCGCACTAACAAAAACACTATCATGCACTGGCAGGTTACTTGCTATGAATTGTAGTGAATCATTCATATAATTACCAGCAACAGATTGACTATTATAGTTAAGCAATCTCAAGTTGGTCCATAAATTCGATGCCGACTGAAATGCATTTTGGTGAATCGTATTCACGACCCTAGGAAAGAGAGAATCAATTGACAATCTAATACTCGAACCCTTACAAATTGTTGTGTCCCTTTGAATGATTCTAGCTTTAACAATACTAAGATAACTAGTATCAGAAGCAGTACATCCACCGGCGTTAGTTACCGTAACTATATATTTTCCAGAAACTTTTGGAGAAATCACTCTGGTTCGTGCACCATTACTCCATGCATATGTTTCAAAGCCAGCCCCAGCGTCTATAACCGTACTATCACCGCACACTTTAATAGTATCTTGAAGCGGATTAAAACCAACAATGTTTGCAACAGTAAGCGTCACGCTATCCGTACAACTTGAAATACCATCAGAAATTGTTGCAAAATAAGTTGTGGTTGTTTGAGGAGTTACAGAAATTGTTGAAGTAGTTGCTGAAGTTGACCATAAAACTGAGCTAAATGTTTGATAAGGGGTATACTTTAAATTATCAAAATGACTTGTAGAAAAAGTCGACAATTTAACCGCTCCAATATTTCGGGGAACAGTTGTATTTAGTCCTTGATACAATAGTGTACTATTAATCCAACATTTAACAGAATCCGGAGTAACCCTAATTTTCATTTTATACCAACTAGAAGCACTTGCAGGATGCGATCCAGTTGCAAATGCAACTCTAACACCATTAACATATACGCCCCAACCTACATCATCAGTTCCTGCAGGCCTGCTATCAATAGATATAGCCTCATTTGTCCAAGAATTTAAAGGCAATAAAACAGATAAATACTGATTAGATGTATTTGTACCAGTTTTTGCGTCTACCTCATAATCTCCATAAGTGTATGTTTGATCTTTTGTTCTTACTTCTGTTGGTCTTGAAATTGACAATCCATTACCACTTAATCCGGTTATTAAACTAGCTGTACCGCCAGTAACATCTAATGCAGCAATGCCTACATTGTCAAAATCAATTGTTTTGGCAGATTGACTTGCGTATGAATTAACTGAAAGCGTAAATGGCGTATTGGAACAAATAGTTTGATCTGATTGCAAAATATCTGCTTTGACTATACTTACATTAATTGTATCAGATGCGTTACAACCAGAAGCATTTGTAACTGTTACCCTATATTCTCCAGAAGTGGTAGCTGTAATTGTTTGGCTTGTAGCTCCTGTATTCCATAAATAGCTTGTAAATCCAGCTCCGGCATTTAATGTCATTAAGGATCCACACAATGAACTTTGCGTTGGAAGTGGATTGAATGTAAGAATAGCTGGGGTCGTGAAACCTGTACTTGTTGAAGTATAAATTTGTGTAACCTCGCATGCAGTTAATGCTCTGTTGTAAATTTGAATATCATCTATTACACCTTTAAAATAGCCATAATTACCAAGTGCTTCTCTAGCTATATCTAATGTATATCTGGAATTTTGGGAATTAACAGAATTTGTAATTGTTTTTACCAAAACATTGTTTACATATAATTTCAAAATGCCTCCACTCAATGTAGAAACTAAATGATGCCAATTATTAATTGCCAGTGTCGTTGGAGTTGAATAAGCTGAGGAACTAACTGAACCATTATGAACACCGGTAAAAGCATATCCTGACTGATCTACACCCAACGAATAAGCAGCATTGTTAACTCCACCGTATCCCCACTTACTAACAACTTGATTCTGGTTCCCATTTGGAGATGATCCTGAACCATAACCAGCAGCTGGCTTTATCCAAACACTAATTGAAAATGTGGAAGTAAATGTATTTGAAGCAACATTTGCGATCGTAATGTAATTGTTTGTTCCATTAAAATTATATGCACTATTTGTGTTACCAAATCTATCAGCTGTCAACGTAGCTCCCGAAACAACGCCATTAACCCCATTTCCACTCTCATCATTAGCATTACCACAAAATGGATAGTAACCAACTAAACCATCTTTAAGATTTGTAGGCAGTTGAGCTTTTGTGCAAATTTGGGCATCTGAAAATTGACTGATTAGTAAGGCAAGTATTGGTAAAATTATGCGCTTCATGCAGAATATATATTAATAATACGAATATATTATTAATATTTTACTTGTAAAATGATTGTTATATAAGTGTGTACAACTATACGCTTAATCCGCCCCTGCCTCAACGGCTTTAAACGTAAAATACTTTTGCATGTAATAGCTAAAAGCAACCACAAATACGGTTGTGGCTAATTTTGATGGCGTGGCGTACCAACCAAAAACTTCTACAAAAAGTTTTAGAAAAACGTAGTTTAAAATCAGACAACCTAGTACCACAATAAAGTACCTAAACAATTGTACTTTTTTGGCTACCGAGGTTTCTTGAAAAACCACATAACGGCTTAGGTAAAACCCTATTGGAAATGTAACCAAAAATGCCGATAAAAAGGAGGCAATGTGAGGGCTAATGGTGAGTGGACCCACATGCTGGGGCTGTTTGAGGAACAAATAATTGTAACTCACAAAAAAAAGCCCAATATCGAGTACGGTATTAAAGCCACCACAAGCCGCATACCTAAAGGTTTGATGGGGCATGATGCGCCTAAATAGCGGATAAAACAAATCTACTAGCTGTAAGATCCCTCCGCGGATATGTTCGTGCAGCTTTTGCATACTAGTGGACGAAGGTAGCCCTTAATTAATTACTTTTGCCACGGCCAATCAAATAGATTATTCATGCATCTTGTAGATCAAATTAAAAAAGCGGCTTCTGAGGCCCTATTAAGCGTATACCAGGTATCTGTACCAGCTCATTCTATATTGGTGAATGCCACCAAGCCAGAATTTGAGGGCAACTATACCGTTGTACTCTTTGCATTTGTAAAAGAATTAAAACTATCTCCCGATGCTTTAGGCGAAGCACTGGGTAATCATTTAGTGGCCACCAACCCCCATTTATTTACGGCACACAATACCATCAAAGGATTTTTAAACCTCACCATTGCAGATGCGTTTTGGTTTGAATGCCTTAATAATGCCAATAACAATACAGTTGCAAATAATGGCAAAACGGTGATGGTAGAATACTCTTC
>JACCDV010095609.1_pt1 | contig 10772 bp, 10 predicted proteins | sample 7446131 | NCBI WGS metagenome assembly JACCDV01 (sample SAMN15323448, study PRJNA562643) | freshwater metagenome | isolation source: river surface water | place: USA:Blue River Watershed | collected 2017-08-17
ATCAAACCTTCTCCAATTCCATTTCACAATGGCGCAAAAACTTCTTTACTTCGCAGGATAAGTTTTACCAATGAACCTACAAGAAAACATTTCTTTAAAACCCCTCACCACCTTTGGTATCGATCAAAAGGCTCATTTTTTTACCACGGTTAGCACGCTAACTGAATTAAAAGAAGCCTTAGTTTTTGCAAAGGAAAAGCAGTTACCGGCATTTATTTTGGGTGGAGGGAGCAATATTTTATTGACTCGTGATATAGAAGGGCTAGTAATCAAGTTGGAAATCAAAGGGATCAACTTAGTCAAGGAGGAAGGAGATCAACTTTGGGTAGAAGTAGGTGCGGGAGAAATGTGGCATGAGCTCGTTCTACACAGCATCGCACAAGATTGGGCAGGACTAGAAAACCTGTCCTTGATTCCAGGTACTGTAGGTGCATCTCCCATGCAAAATATTGGAGCCTATGGAGTCGAGATCAAGGACGTGTTTGATAGCCTTCAGGCCATGCATCGAGAAACTTTGGAAATGCATTCCTTTGATGCGGAAGCCTGCCAATTTGGTTACCGTGAAAGTGTATTCAAACAAACCCTCAAGGACCAATACGTCATTACCTCAGTGACCTTTCGCTTGTCGAAAACGCCTAATTTTCACTTGGAATATGGGGCCATTCGAGAGGTGCTTACCACCAACGGAGTCGTACAGCCTACAATTCGTGCGATCAGCGATGCAGTGATCCAGATTCGGCAATCAAAACTTCCAGATCCAAAGGAGATTGGGAATGCAGGATCATTTTTTAAGAATCCTACCATCCCAACTGCTCAATTTGACAGGCTAAAAGCCAGCTATCCCAATATTCCAGGCTATCCAAGTGCAGAGGGAGTTAAGGTAGCCGCAGGATGGTTAATCGAACAAGCAGGCTGGAAAGGCAAACGAATTGGTGACGTCGGGGTACATGCCAAACAAGCCCTGGTACTAGTCAACTATGGAGGAGGAACTGGGGAGGAAATAAAAAAGCTTTCCGAACAGATTCAGGCTTCCGTCTTGGAAAAATTTGGGATTCACCTAAACCCTGAGGTCAATTTTATTTAAATCAGGTGATCGCTTACTTCCAGCGATTTGCTGTAGCGCTGCACATTTACCCCAAACTTGACCAAGAAGTCAACGCCCTCATCTGAGCCTATCCCCTTGTATTCGGCATAGGAAAAAAGGTAGACCACTTTGGAAATCCCCATGGAAAAAATGATGCGAGCACAGGCCAAACAAGGTGCTAGGGTCACATACAAGGTAGATCCTTCTACCGAAGTATTGTTTTTGACCGCATAAAGAATCGCGTTTTGCTCGGCATGCAAGGCCAAGGAACAACTTCCTTTAGAGTCGCGCGCACAACCCTCATTTGGAAATTCCACGTCACAATTGTGCGTCCCGGCAGGAGGTCCGTTGTAACCAATAGAAATGATTCGGGTATCCTTCGTCAATACGGCTCCCACATGTTTTTTTATACAATGGGATCGCTTGGCGAGATTTACCGCCAATTCCATATAGATATCGTCAAAATCAGGTCTACTCATGGGTACAATTTGTCAAAAATAACATTCATTGCGGTAGCCCGAAACACATTGTTTAGATTCCTCGTATTTTTTTCATGAAAAAGATAAATTACCTTCACTTTCAGCCGTTAACCGAATGAAATCTTTTTCCTTTCTAAACATGAAAATCGCATCCCTATTTGTCATCCTAGCAGCTAGCTTGCTTTGGTCTTGCAACACGGCTGAGATATTCGTGGAGAATAGAGAAATCCCTTTTCAAAAAAGGTATGAAAGTTTTGTATTAGTGAATAAGGAACTAGGCATTCCAGGATTTTCAGACCCCAAATTAGATCAGAAAGTACAAGAAGCGCTAGAAGCCCGATTGCTGGCTGCAGGGCTCGTGTACGATGCCAAGAAGCCTGATTTGGTCATCCGTTACCATTCCAATGAAGACCTGAGGCAGCGTGAACGAGTGAATACCATGAACCCTTATCCTTTTTGGGGGATGCGCATGTACGATCCTTGGTTGTTTAATCCCATGATGGGCAACTTTCGCCCACAAGTAACCACCACCAAATATGAGTTACTTCAGGTCATTCTAGAGATCATTGACCCAAATCAAGAAAAATCTTTGATGATGCTCACAGGCGTTACCGAGGTTACATCGCCCAAAAGCAAAGAAAAAATCACCTTGAAGACTTTAGAAAAAACCACAAACACATTTCTTGAATTTAACTTTACCCAAAAGAACTAAGTATGGAAAAGAAGTATACCTCCTTGAAAGAATTTTACCCCTATTACTTAACTGAACACCAGAATCCTACCTCCCGCGTGCTGCATTTTATAGGCACAGGCTTGGTTTTGGTGGTACTCGTAGCAGCCCTTGCAATGGCCCAATACATTTGGCTAGCAGCCATTCCCCTAATTGGCTATGGCTTTGCCTGGGTGGGACATTTCTTTTTTGAAAAAAATAAACCAGCAACCTTCACTTATCCTTTTTATAGTCTCGCTTCAGATTTTATCCTGTTTTTTGACCTGCTTCGAGGAAAGGAAAAATTTTCTTGAGAAGTCATTTGAAGCTTCTATTAGTTAAAAATCATACGTAAATTAGGTGGTAGCAGGAAATTTGGTGACAAGAATTCAAACCATCTTAATTGAATTGGGTTAAATCGAAAAAGCAAAACATGGCAACAGCAAATCCAGAATTAATCGCCGCATTGGAACGTACTGCTTCCAAGCTTCAACACGGCGCATCTTACCAATGGGGACACATGGGCGCCTGCAATTGTGGAAATTTAGCCCAAGAACTAACGCCTTTTTCTCGGGCAGAAATTCATCAGTATGCCATGCAACGTCATGGAGATTGGAATGAGCAATTAATCGATTACTGCCCTACTAGTGGCTACCCAATCGATTTGATTGTGAGTAAAATGCTAGAAAAAGGATTAAACCTAAACGATTTGGGACATTTGGAACGCTTGTCAGATCCTGAAATACTGGCTCAAATGGAAAAAGAAAGAAGAGATTCCTTAAATAAAAATTCACGCGAAGACGTGATTTTTTACCTGCAAGTTTGGGCTAACTTATTGAGAGAAAAGTGGATTGCTTCTCAGCCGAATTTAGAAGTACTAGAAATTGAAAAAAAATTAAAGACACCGGTATTGGTCTAATTAATTTTTTGGTTTATTTCGTATCGTTGAATCATAAAAACCCTTTTAAAGAAAGTTATGGAGGATTTTGAAGAAGAATTCGAAGAAATGGATGAGTTTGAGGAGGAGGATGAGTTTGAAGATGATTTTGAGGACGGTTATGACCTCGATGAAGACAATGAATTTTTAGATGACAACATTGTCGACTTCGATGAAGAAGAGGCTGATGATGATTTCGATGACTTCGAAGACGAGGAAGAATTTGACGACGACTTGGATTAATAACTAATCCCTGCCAGACAAACCCCTCCTTGTTATTTTGAGGCTTCTAGTCTATATTTACCGCTTATTCACTGAGAAATTAAACTTATATGATCCTAGTAGATATCTTTAGTTCTCCGATTATGCCTGGAGCACAGTTGTTTTTATTGATTGTATGCTCCCTAATTGGGCTAGCTGCAGGCATATCTGCCATGGATGCGCGAAGCACCTTTTCCAAAAAGAAGAATAGCGACCATTAATAATTTAATGAAAGGAGGCCTCAAGCCTCCTTTTTTTTTATCCCTACCTATGAAAAACCAAAACTACGGGAACCATACGCGGTACTACCCTTTTCACCATTTCTTCCTCACTCCTCTCACTACTGTTTTTTTTGGATGGACCATAACTAAAATGGATTTCTCGTCCCAAGAGGCAGCTTTAGAAAGCGGTTACCTTTTTATTGGTGCCTTTGTGTTGGTTTTAATGCCCTTATTAGCTCGGATGTATGCGCTCAAACTACAAAACCGAATCATCATCAATGAGATGAGAAACCGCTACTTCCACCTAACCGGAAAAACCTTTGAAGAGAAAGAGCAATACTTGAGGTTGGGTCAAATCATTGCACTTCGATTCGCTTCCGACAATGAAGTCCTTGGCCTAATGGACCGTGCAATTGCTGAGAAGTTAACTGCAAAAGAAATTAAGCAACAAATAAAAAACTGGAAAGGCGACTACATTCGCGTGTAATTAGTCAAAAATCTTTTCTGTAATCGCTTCCCTTAAAAGCCCTTGAAATTGTTCTCGGGCTTTCTTTTTATAGTGAGTATCCGAAAAATCAAGCGGCGGCAATTCAATTTCAGCATCAAAACCCGAACGATATCCTTCTTTTCCTGAAGCAATTAATGCAATTTTTTTACCGTGTTTGTGGGCCAATTGTTTCAATTCAAAGCAAGCCTTACCCGCTTCACTTTGTAAATCGTACCTCCCTTCACCAGTAATGATCCAATCTGCAGCAATTACTTTCTCAGTCATCCCCACCTTTTCAAAAAAGTAGGGGGCACCAAACTCCAAATGACAAGGGAAAAATTGTGCTAATCCAAAGGCTATCCCTCCTGCAGCTCCAAAGCCAGACTGATCAAAAACTGGACTGCGAGATTTACGCTGGAGTAAATCCACAAAATTTGTTGCAATCACTTCAGTGTCTGCTAATTCGTCTTCGTTCAACCCTTTTTGAGGTCCAAAAACAGGAATCGCTCCATTGGTACCAAAAAATGAATTGCGCACATCATACAAACAGGTAATTAAAATCTCAGGAAGTCGAAGTGGACGTTGGATATGTTGGGTTCGCTTTAAAAACTCAGGGGAAAAAGCAGGTAGTTCCCTCCCACGTTGATCTAAAAACAAAAACTCCAAGGCCTGTAAAATACCTGCACCCAAATCGATGGTTGCAGAACCACCCAATCCTAAAAACAGGTGCTTGGCACCTTTTTGTATCGCTTGTTGAATTAGAATTCCTGTACCGAAGGTTGAAGCCAAACTGGGTTCTCTTGCATAAGTTGGCAAAACCCCCAATCCTGAGCAGGTGGACACATCCAAAAAAGCCGATTTAGAAGCTTGCTCCCAAGCATAAAATCCGGGTATGGGCTGCCCAATCGCATTTAAGGAAAGGCATTCAATCCGTTCTAAGCCCATGGAATCAGCCAGCAAGGCACAGGTTCCATCTCCTCCATCCGCCAATCCTTGGCTAGTGAATTGAGATGTTGGATACGCTTTAACCAAAACTTCTTCAATCAGATCAACTGCTTCTAACGCGGTAAATATTCCTTTATAGGCGTTGGGAGCAATCAAAAATCTCATGCCGGATTTTGCTTCATCCGAGCAAAGTAATCCTTCGCTGCGGCTTTTACTTTAGGGGCCAAATAAAGCGCTGCAATCATGTTGGGAAAGGCCATCACCGCGTACATTCCATCCACCAAACTCACGACCAAATCCAAAGAAACAACAGCACCAATTACTATCGTTATCAAGTAAACATAGTTGTAATACCCCGCCATCTTGGCTCCGAAGAGGTAACTGGCACATTTTTGACCATAATAGGAATAGGTAAACATGGTGGAGAGTGCAAATACCAGTGCCGAAACCATCAAAAGGTATTTGCCAATCACCGGTATCCCCAATTCAAAAGCCTCAAGTGTCAATTTAACCCCATCACTTTCTGTGTTTTGCCAGACCCCTGTGAGCAATATAGCAAAAGCAGTAAGTGAACAAACCACCACCGTATCGATGAAAGGGCCCAACATGGCAATTAGACCTTCTCGTATCGGTTCCTTGGTCTTGGATTGACCGTGAACCATTGGTGCTGTACCAAGGCCAGCTTCATTGGAAAATAAGGACCTTCTTGCACCTATAATGATCACCGAACCTACAGCACCTCCCATCACAGCATTTCCAGTAAATGCATCCACAAAAATGAGTTGAAACACTGCAGGAATATTTCCAAAATACTGAACAATGATGATGAATACAGAAATAAAATAGATCCCCACCATGATAGGAACCATTTTCGATGCAGCGGCCGCAATTCGCTGAATTCCACCTAAAATCACTACTGCCGTCAATAACATCATGATGGTACCGATGATCCAATTATTACGAGTAGTCTCCGCTGCTGTTTCAGGTTCCAATAGCACTGCCTGCACTACAGCAGCCAACTGATTGGAAGTAAACACGGACAACAGACCGACGATACCCGCAATACAAAAGATATAGGATAGAAATTTCCATTTTTTCCCCATCCCATGCTCGATGATGTACATAGGTCCTCCCTGGATTATCCCTGCTGTATCTTTGCCTCGATACATAATGGATAGACTACAGGTGTAGAACTTGGTAGCCATCCCCACAAAAGCAGCCACCCACATCCAAAAAAGTGCTCCTGGCCCTCCCATATTGATGGCAATGGCTACGCCTGAAATATTACCTAAACCCACAGTAGAGGCAATGGCTGACATCAAGGCCTGTTTAGAAGTGATTTCTCCCGGAGCTAATTTATCCTCGTATTTTCCTTTCAACAATTCGATCGCGTGACCCATTTTGGTGAGTGGCACAAAGCCTGAATGGATAAAAAAGAAAGTACCCCCTCCCAAAAGCAAAATCAAAATTGGAGGTCCCCAAATCCAATTGCTAAAGGTGATAATTAGCTCTTCGAAAGCACTCTTTTTCTTGGTTTCCCAAGTCACCTTGGGTGATTTGTAAAAATCTACCCCTTGAATAGTCCAGCGATCCCCTTGGATCGGAATCCGTGATGCAAACCCATCCCAACTCCGCTTCTCTTTGCTGGTCCAAGCTACTTCCGCCAAAGCAGCCAAACGTGGAAATGCCAGGTAATTGATATCGGATCTATTGGTCACGGTCTCAGACCAGAGTGGTGCCTCAACCCCTAAAATATCCGCTTTGGCAAGCCCTTTCACATACGTAGCAGGATCCCAGAGGTATGCTGAATCCAATTCAATGTAAGCTGCCCAATGCAATCCAATGCGAGAAAGGCTATCGTATTGCATATCTAGATAGGCCTTTTTTGCAGGAGAAAGTAGGACCTTATTCCCTTGATTTTTGGCTAGGATGGCATTCTCTTCCTTTGCCCAAAACTGGGCTACGTTGCCAGGAAGCAATTTTGCAGTAGCTACCTCATCCCATCCTATACTGGTTTTGCCATACTTAGAGACGATATCTTGCACCCGTTCTACAAAATAAACATAGTCATCCTTCTCGGTGACATGTGATTCATCACCACCAATGTGGAAATACGGGCCTGGAGACAGTTCAGAAATTTCACGAACTACACTGTCTACAAACGCATAAGTCACCTCTAGTTGCGGAGCAAAAGTACTCCAACCCACTTCGATGCCCGTATACATTTGAGAAGCTTGAGGGGCAGTTAAGGGCAATTGGTAATCTAGAGGACTTTTATTTAGCGAATCTAACCCTTGGCCTACAGGTAAATTTACGCCAGGGTTTAACTCAGCATAGGAAGCTAAGGCTGAATTGGTGTGTCCTGGCATGTCAATCTCTGGAACGATGGTGATGTATCGCTCTGCTGCATAAGCCACCAATTCCTTGTATTCTTCCTGCGTGTAAAATCCGCCCTTACCACCACCTACTTCAGAACTCCCCCCTACTTCTGTCAATTTGGGCCAAGACTTGATCTCAATACGCCATCCTTGGTCATCAGTCAAGTGGAGATGAAGGTAATTCAACTTCATGCTGGCCATCTGGTCGATGTAAAACTTAACATCTTCTTTGGGTATAAAGTGTCTGGCTACATCCAACATGGAACCACGGTAAGCAAATTCAGGTGCATCAGTTACCTTTCCTTGAGGTAGAACCCACTCCCTGCTTTGAACAGTTGTTTGAGTGATGTCAGCGGGGAAAAGCTGGATGAGCGTTTGCACTCCATAAAAAAGACCTGCCTCCCCGGCAGCTGTAATTCGAACACCCTCGTCAGAAATTTCAAGTTCATATGCTTCTGAAGGCCCAGATCCAGTCAATTCTAAAGTTATATCTCCAGAATCCGTGGAAACAGGTACCGCAAACCCCGTAGCAGGACGAAGGGAATTGGCTAAAAAATTACCAATCGTTGTCAATTTTTCTGAGGTACCTGCCAGCCGGATACCTGTTTCAGCAGTTACCTCAAAAGTTCCGCTTCCATCACTTATTTCCTGAGGCAATGGAATTAGGCCGGCTTCCGAGAGTGGTGCTGGCTTTTGACAAGCCCCTAAAACCAAGAGAGTTCCAACAATGAAGGTCCTGTATAAATTTTTCATAGGGATGATTTTAACCAAACTTACTTTAAAATATCAAAAATCTATTTTTCATTAATCAAATAAATAGAGATTTTATCCGTCAAAAGGTGCTATTTCCATAAGGATGGAATCCACTGAAATAATTTTTTTGAAGTGCTCCAGACTTTTTCAAGTTTTTCGACTTAATTGTTACTTTGATTGTAGACGTTTCCTTAACCCATGAAAAATAAAAAACAGTCTCACCTTGAAACCTCAAGAAGGAATTTTATCAAAAGTTCTGCACTCGCTTTTGCTGGAATCACGCTAATCCCTCGCCATGTCCTGGGTGGACCAGGATTCGTGGCTCCTAGTGATCGACTTCGCGTCGCTTCTATCGGAATTGGAGGCATGGGATACAACGACTTGAGCGGGGTACACCGAAGCGGCAAGGTAGACATCATTGCATTGTGCGATGTAGACGATACACGTGCTGAAAAAGGGAGAAAAGACCATGCAAAGGCAGCCTATTACAAGGATTACCGAATCATGCTTGAAAAAGAGGAGAAAAACATTGATGCGGTAACTGTTTCTAGCCCAGATCACATGCATGCTGTACAAGCGATGATGGCCATGAAAATGGGAAAACATGTCTATGTACAAAAACCCCTCTCCCATGACATATTTGAGGCTCGCATGCTTACCGAAGCAGCAGAAAAGTATAAGGTGGTGACACAGATGGGCAACCAGGGTTCTTCTGGTGATGGAGTGCGGAAAATGGTAGAATGGTATGACGCAGGCTTAATTGGGGAAGCTACAAAGGTTTGGTCTTGGACCAACCGCCCCGTTTGGCCTCAAGGCATTCCTTGGCCAAGTACTCCGGTGACTCCTCCGGCAGATCTAGATTGGGACCTTTGGTTGGGAACAGCTCCATACAAGGATTATGTGGGTAATCTAGTTCCTTTCAATTGGAGAGGCTGGTGGGATTACGGGACAGGTGCCTTAGGAGACATGGCCTGTCATATCATGGAACCTCCATTCCGAGTACTAGGCTTGGGATATCCCAAATCTGCCGAATGTTCTGTTGGCTCCGTGTATGTAGGGGAATTCAAAAGAGGACATTTCCCCGAAAGCTGCCCTCCCTCATCACACATTACCCTACGTTTTGACCGTCCTGGGAAGGATGATTTGGAATTCCATTGGATGGATGGAGGAATTCAGCCCACACGCCCAGAAGAGTTGGGGGCAAATGAGCAAATGGGTGATGGAGGCAATGGGGTGATTATCGAGGGTACCAAAGGAAAAATGATGTGCTCCACCTACGGCGCCAATCCTCTGCTATTACCTACCTCAAAAACCAAAGACATCCAGGTCCAAGAATCCCTTTACAGAGTATCTGGAGGAGAAAGAGGTCACTACAACAATTGGGTTGATGCTTGTATTGCTGGATATGGCTCCACAGAATTTCAACAACTCAGTTCCCCTTTCTCCATTGCAGGACCTTTGACAGAATCCGTACTGATGGGTAATCTAGCCATTCGTAGCTACGACTATCAAGCACCAAAAGGACTCCTCTCCAATCAGGTCGAATACCCAGGAAGAGGAATCAAACTCCTATGGGACGGACCGAATATGAAAATCACCAATTTCGATCCCGCCAACCAGTTTGTCACTAGAACCTATAGAGAAGGATATACCCTTTAATTAATTAAAAAAGAGGAAGTTAAGAGCTATTCTTTTGAGTTGTCTCAGAACTTAAACAATAAAAAAGCAAGCATTTTTCAATGCTTGCTTTTTTATTTTCAGCGACTTTGGAGCCTTATTGATCCAAGACGATTGCGAAGATCAAAGGAGCTACAATCGTAGCATCCGATTCCACAATAAACTTCGGCGTATCCATGCCTAATTTACCCCAAGTAATTTTTTCATTGGGCACAGCGCCTGAATAGGAACCGTAGGAAGTAGTGGAATCAGAAACCTGGCAGAAATAACCCCAAAGCGGAACATTGGTTCGCTGCAAATCTTGATGAAGCATCGGAACTACACAGATGGGGAAATCGCCAGCAATACCGCCTCCAATTTGGAAAAAGCCAACGGTACTTTCTTCGGAAGCATTTTGGGTATACCATTCCGCCAAAAACATCATGTATTCGATACCCGTTCTTACTGTATGCACGTTTTTCACATCACCTGAAATGACGTGACCTGCAAACATGTTTCCCAAGGTAGAATCTTCCCATCCTGGGACAATGATTGGGAGGTTTTTCTTAGCAGCTTCCAACAACCAGCTATTTTTTGGATCAATCTGAAAAGAAGAATCTAGCTTTCCTGAAAGCAATATTTTGTAGAAAAATTCATGGGGAAAATAGGCTTCACCATTTTGATCTGCCTTTACCCATTCCTCAAGAATCACATTTTCGATTCTTCGCATTGCCTCCATTTCTGGAATACAAGTATCTGTGACACGGTTCATGTGACGCTCCAAAAGACCTTGCTCTTGCTCTGGAGTAAGTTCTCTATAGTTTGGAACGCGTTCGTAGTAGTCGTGTGCCACTAGATTAAA
>JACCDV010254329.1_pt1 | contig 10768 bp, 11 predicted proteins | sample 7446131 | NCBI WGS metagenome assembly JACCDV01 (sample SAMN15323448, study PRJNA562643) | freshwater metagenome | isolation source: river surface water | place: USA:Blue River Watershed | collected 2017-08-17
GTAAGAAACGCACAAATATTAGGTAATTCAAATTTGGAAAAAACGGACATATACAATGTCGATTTGAAATATGAATTGTATCCTTCGACCTCTGAAAACATATCAGTTTCATTTTTTGGTAAAAACTTTATAAACCCAATCGAACAAGTTGTCGCAGATGGATCAGTTCCATCAAACTTACTTTTAACATACATGAATCCTGAATCGGCAATCGTATATGGAGTTGAAATGGAAGTAAGAAAAAGAATAAATGGATGGTTTGATTTTTATACCAACACTTCAATTATGAATTCTGAAGTTGATGTTAATGGGGTTAAAAGACAACTACAAGGACAATCCAATTATGTGATAAATTCAGGAGTAAACTTTAATAAGAAAAATAATACTTTGAACTTAACATATAATAGAATTGGAGAAAGAATTGCTGCAGTCGGATTTCAAGGATATCCCGACATTTTTGAAAATAGTAGAGACGTATTAGATATTACATTCTTACGTAAATTACCAAAAGGAGAATTGAAATTGGCGATTTCAGACATCTTCGCACAACCATCAATAAACTATCAGAGATTATCAAATCGTAACTTAATAAACACAAATAACGAAACAACAGTTTCATTAACCTTAAATCTAAATTTATGAAAAAACTATTAACAATCTTATTAGCATTAGGACTTTTCAGTTGCGAAAGAGAATTGGGGGGAGATGAAGGACCAATAAATGTCCCAACCACTACGACACTTACAGGAAACATAAACACGACAACAACTTTGACATCTGACAAAGTTTGGACTCTTAAAGGGTATGTTTATGTAACAGACGGAGCAAAACTTATCATTCAACCCGGAACTACCATAGTTTCTGATGTGGCTGAGAAGGGAGCTTTATGTATCGAAAGAGGTTCCCAAATTATTGCGGAAGGTACCCAATCAAAACCTATCGTATTTACGTCTGGTAGACCTGAGGGACAACGATCTCCTGGTGATTGGGGTGGTATAGTGATTTTAGGTAGAGCGAAGACAAACCGTTCTTCTGAACCTACAATCGAAGGTGGAATTGGAAGACCTTATGGAGGAACAAATGATTCCGACAACAGCGGTGTAATGAGATATGTTAGAATTGAATATGCAGGAATCGCAGCGATGCCGAATTCTGAAATTAACGCACTTACTTTAGGTGGAGTAGGAAACGGAACAATTCTTGAAAACATCCAAACAATATACGCCAACGATGACGCATTCGAATTCTTTGGTGGAACCGTAAATGGTAAAAATCTTTATGCATTCGCAACCGCTGACGATGATTTCGACTTTGACTTTGGTTATACAGGAGTAATTACAAACGGAGTGGCAAAGAGAGACCCACAATTTGTAGATAGTGGTGACGCAGGTAATGGTATTGAATGTGATAACGACGGAACTGGCTCAGGAGCACAACCAATAACACATCCAAAACTTTTCAATATGATTTTAGTCGGACCTAATATTTCATCAGCGTTAGCAAACCATAATCTTGGATTGAGATTCAGAAGAGCGACTCAATTCACTATGAAAAATAGTATTGTTTGGGGATGGATGAAAGGTGGATTGAGTTTGGAAAGTAATGAAACTGCTCAATTTGTTAAAGACGGAGTATCCGTATTTGAGAATAACTCAGTTGGTACGTTCAACCCTACTCTGAATTTTATCAGTAAGGCAACCACAATTTTAACAAGTGAACAATTGAAAACATTGTCACTTTCAAAAAGTAATAAGGAAATTGATATTGTGATACCTGAATTGGCAACTCCGAGTTGGACTAACGGTTGGACAAGATTTCCTTCAAAAGGAAACTAATTTAATTATCTCCACAAATTTTCCCTAACCTCCACATATTTATAGATATGAGAAATAGAGGTAGAAAATTAGGAGAATGTGTTTGTGACTATTGTGGACAATTGTTTCAAAAACCGGCAAGTGAAATCAAAAGAAATTCAACGTTGGGGAGACGAAATTTTTGTAGTCGGACTTGTGTTGGTAGAAATAACGTAAATAATTTGATGTACGTAAAAAACAAATACGATATTTCACAACATGCAAATAATCTAAAAGATGAATATACAAAGTTTAGATATCATTTTAGAAATATTTCCAAGAGAGATAAAATAGTTGATGTTAATTTAGAAGATTTGAAGTCAACTTGGGAAAATCAAAATGGAAAATGTGCGTATTTGGGAATTGACTTGGTTTTAAGTAATTATTCAAAAATCCAAAGACATCCTATATATTCTGCGTCTTTAGATAGGATTGATTCAACTAAAGGATATATTAAAGGAAATATTCAATGGATATCTAGGGCAATGAATCACTTAAAAGGTGATATGAGTCACGAAGACATGATTGAGGTAATTAACCTAATAAAAAAAACAGGAGAATAACTCCTGTTTTTTATTTGATGGTGGAGGTGTGGGATACCGCCTCCCAGTCTTACCCGCCATATCAAAAATGGACTACACGTTTAGGCCAAGGTTTGTGATACCTTCCGAAATAGATGGTTCCTATTTTGACATTGTTACCAACAACTGTGTCGAGTTCACTTGTAATAAGGTAGTCCTCTGAACGAGACCTTTTGATACGCTTCGGGTGGTATCCACCTTGGAGGGCTTCTGTTCCTAGGTTATATGCCCATTCGACCTGACGTTGTATCTACTTCTTAAGCAGTTACAACAGATGCTTCTCTAGTTAAACCTAAAGCAGACATCTTAGCAAGAGTATTGCCGTTTACTTTCTTCACCGTAGATTCAAGTCATAGATGAATTCTGACTACGTGCCCATTGATTATACAAACGTTAATCAATTCTATTTCACCCCCATTGTTTTACAAATGTAAGTATAAATATATTCAAATCAAACAACATTGATATTTATTTGTATGGTAAATTTAGATACCTTCTTAGCACTTCGTAGATACGCCAAAGGAAAAATATCTGGACAGGAACTTTTGGATGCGGATAAATTGTTCCATTCGATAAGTGAAAATTATAATTCACGTGGAGATAGTAGGATTCGAATTGATTTCAAAAATCGACATGAATTTTTGAAACAAATGGGATTTAGTGATGATGATGCATGGTTTGCATCTGTATTTACTAGCCCATATAATGATTATGAATTTATGGATCGTTATATGGCTACTGAGGACTTTATGGATGGATACTCACTTTATCACTATTTGAATGAAGATAACAAAGAAATTTTATCCCAAATTTCCAATGCAATTTTACCCATGAAAGTCGATTTTAATGATGATGAATTTAGAAAAGCATTATCAGACAAACTAATGACCAACTTCGGAAGAGAAACCAATGATTTGATTAATGATTATACTTACGAAAGAAACGTGCAAATGAGAAATTCGGCTGAAAAAACAGTTGAAGAAGATCTTAAAGCTTATTTTGATGATTTGGGGTTAGACGCATATGACGATGGATTTAGAATTTCTGTAGGAGATTTGATAAGTATGTATTTAACCGAAGGTGATATTCACATAGATGCATCAAATTTATTTGAGAAACATTTTTCAAAAGTTTATCCTCCTGGAAATTGGCAAGAAGACATTTATAATTATGCCGATGACAAAGATTTTGATATGGAAAGTTTCAACCGTGATGCTTATCGGACTTTGAATAAAATTTTGGATAAAATCGAAGATTTGGGAGTTGATGAAGACGCAACCATAGAAGATTTTACCAAAATGACTGATAGGATTACCAAAAAATTCAAACAGAATGAATATTACAATTTACCTAAAGATTCAACAAAACAAACAAGATTCAAAATTAATGGATTTGAATTTCCTGCAATGAAAGTAGTGGTAACATTACAAAAAGGATTAAAGCAAAAACAAATATCTTTGTCCGAAGAGAATTTTATTAATTTATTGTATCAGCCAACATTATTCAATTTGGATGAAATCTAATTTATTTGTATCTTTATAAGATGAAAGATATAAATTTACTTAAAGAAGTTTTAAGTATTCCAACAAAAACACATCAAGAACATCGTATGGTTGAGTTTTTGGTCAATTGGTTGACCGAGAATAACATAGAACATTATGTCGATGACAAAATGAACGTCTATGCAACTAAACAAGAAACCACAGAACTTCCTGACGATTTTTATTTTCCTTGCGTAATATCCCATACTGATACTGTACACCACATAGACACTATCAACATCAGAGAAATGATGCTTGAAAATACTCAAGGGGAATTGAAACCTTCTTTGAAAGCTTTCAATGATAATGGAATGCCAACAGGAATCGGAGGAGATGACAAATGTGGTGTGTTCGCATGTTTAACTTTATTGAAAGAACTACCGTACCTAAAAGCGGCATTCTTTGTTGCTGAAGAAACTGGTTGTCATGGTTCTAAAGCAGCAGACCCCAAGTTTTTTGAAAATGTGGGATACGGGATTCAGTTCGACGCTCCCGAAAATTGGATGATTACAGAAAAATGTTTTGGACAAATACTTTTTGATAGAGATACTGAGTTTTTTGAAAAAATTGATTCAGTTTTGACTGAAGGTATGGATAATGAGAGAATGCAATATATGGTTCATCCGTACACTGATGTTTATGCTTTGAGATCGAAGTTCAATTTTTCCTGTATTAATTTTTCTATTGGATATTATGATTATCACACCCCAAATGAATATGTTGTAATTGAAGACGTATTCAATGGTATATCTATGGGGAAAAAAATGGTTGAGGAGTTGGGATATAAATTACATTTCAAACAATCGGTTCCCAAAGGGCATTTTTTCCCTTTTTAATTTTATGGAAGAATTCAAGATTGGTGATTTTTGTGTTTTTTACGACAAAAAATTTGATGGGGGAGGGACCACATTTGGATTCAACGCCATCACTGATAGTAACATATTAAATCGAATTAAAGATTCGGGTAAAGTATTAGAAATTTGTTCTGGCCCCGGATTCATTGGTTATACTCTGTTATCAAACAACAAGGTTGATTCTTTGGTATTGTCTGACATCAACTCTAAGGTTTATCAAAGTATTGAGAAAACGAATAATCATAATGGAGTTGATAATGTTTCCTTTATTGAATCCGATTGTTTCGACTCCATCGATAGTTCTTATAAATTTGATACAATAGTTTCCAATCCTCCCCATTTCAAAACAGAAAGACCTGGTGGGTACAGAAGTGATGAAGAGAAGTTGATATCATTAGATTTGGGAATGGAATTCCACAAAAAATTTTTTGATTCAGTTCACGAGTATCTGAATCCAAATGGTAAGATTGTTTTGATTGAAAATTGTGATGGTGTAACGGAGGAAGATATTCGTATCTTATCTCAGGAACATTTTTCGGTTGAAATGGTTGACTATAGTTCCTATGGGTGGGAGGGTAAATCTACTTTCTACACAATAATACTAAATAAAATCCTCTAACTTATCGAGGTGTCTTTTTACAATAGGGTGGTCTTGGATATCTTCATATTGACCACCCGATTTTTTTATTCTTTTAATATCATTGATAATTTGTTCAACACTCATACGTACCATTTTAGACATGGAAGGGTATTGTTCAACGTAAGGGGATAATGAAAATAATTTTTTGGCATCTTCGATTGGTATACCCAATTTAATAACAATTTTCGCAACCATATCCTTGGCAAACGCATCTGCATCCAATTCCATTTCCCAATATTGTTTGTAAAGAGATTCGAAATCTTCTAAATCGAAGTCCGCCAAAGGGTTGAGCATTTTCAAATCTCCCATTTGTTCTTCGTGTCTAAGTTCGTGAAATATGGTATAAAGGAAATCACCAATAGTTTCCATGCCGAATGGTGAGCAAATAATTACTTGGTCTCGTGTTCTCACTCCTTTGAATCCTGCGGAACAAGAATTGAGAAACTTCACGTTGGTACCTTTCTTTCGAATATAATTCACAACAATATCTTCAATCTCATCAACTTTGGATTGTAATTCCTGAGGGAAAGAACTTTTGAACTTGTCTAACAATTTTGAAAAATTACTCATGAATATAAATACAAAAAAAAGGGGAATAATCCCCTTTTAATTTTACCGACCTTTCTTGACTACTTTGACAACTTCATCTTCGACTTTGATTACATAGGTTTTACCTACTACAATCTTGTCGGTCAGAACTTCTTCAGATAACAAATCTTCAACTTTGTCTTGTATCGCTCGTTTGAGTGGTCTTGCACCATACACCTCGTCATAACCAATTTTAGAGATATAGTTCAATAATGACTCATCATAAGTGATCTTATACTTCATTTCGTCAAGACGTTTCATCAACTTATTAAGTTCGATGTCGGTGATTTTCTTGATGTCATCTTGAGACAAAGAGTTAAACACGATGGTATCGTCGATACGGTTGATAAACTCAGGAGAGAAGAAATTCTTCATTTCCTTCATCAAGATATCCCTTTTCGCTTCTTCGTTACTATATGAGTTGTTGGAGAACCCAATACCAGTACCGAAATCTTGTAGTTTTTTCACACCAAGGTTTGATGTCAAGATAATCAGAGTGTTCTTGAAATTTATCTTTCTACCCAAACTATCTGTTACGTGACCATCATCCAAAATTTGGAGTAATACTGTGAAGACATCTTTGTGAGCTTTTTCAACCTCATCGAACAAGATTACAGAATACGGTTTGTGTTTAACCTTCTCGGTCAAAAGTCCACCTTCTTCATAACCAACGTAGCCTGGAGGTGCCCCCACTAATTTGGATACGGTGTGTTTCTCTTGGTATTCGGACATATCCACACGGATAAGTGCGTCTTCACTACCAAACATTTCTTTTGCAAGTTGTTTCGCTAAGTGAGTTTTTCCAACACCTGTGGAACCCAAGAATACAAATGAACCAATCGGACGATTTGGATCTTTGATACCAAGTCGATTTCTCTTGATGGACTTTGCAACCTTGATTACCGCGGCATCCTGGCCAATGACAGTACCAACAATTTGTTTGTCCAAATTTACCAACGCCTTTGCATCATCTACAGACATTCTGTTGACTGGAATTTTGGTCATGTTGGAAACAACATCATAGACATCATCCACCCCAACTTTTTGTTTGTCTTTGGACATTTGTTCTTCGAACTTTTGTTTCTCTTGTTCCAACTTATCCAACAACTTTTTCTCTTTGTCTCGAAGTTGTGCCGCTTGTTCGTAGTTCTGTTTTTTAACAACATCCAATTTTTGTTGTTTCAATTCCGCGGCCTTTCTTTTCAACTCTTCGATTGATTCAGGAATCTTCAGTTCTGTCTGCATTCTAGCACCAACTTCATCCAAGATATCGAATGCCTTATCAGGAAACTCTCGGTCAGTAATATATCTGTCCGCTAGTTTGACACAGGTTTCGATTACCTCATCAGAGTAAATTACTTTGTGATAATTTTCGTATTTATCACGAACATTTTTCAGAATCTGAATGGTCTCCACTACGGTGGATGGTTCAATCACCACTTTTTGAAATCTACGTTCCAAAGCCCCATCCTTTTCGATGTGTTTTCTGAACTCATCCAAAGTGGTTGCACCAATCACTTGGATTTCACCACGAGAAAGAGCTGGTTTGAAAATGTTGGAACCATCCATTGTTCCTGAAGAATTACCTGAACCAACCAAAGTATGAATTTCATCGATGAATACAATGATGTTTGGATTCGCTTGAAGTTCTTCAATGATTACTTTCATTCGTTCCTCAAATTGTCCTCGATACTTTGTACCTGCGACAACAGAAGTTAAGTCAAGGTTTACCAATCTTTTGTCAAGAAGATTACGTGGGCATTCACCACTTACAATTTTCATTGCTAGTCCCTCGACAAGTGCGGTCTTACCACAACCAGGTTCTCCGATAATAATTGGGTTATTCTTTTTTCTTCGAGACAAAATCTGAGCAATTCTCAAAATTTCTCTATCTCGTCCGATTACAGGGTCCAACTTTCCCGCTTCGGCAAGTTTATTCAGGTCTCTACTGAAATTGTCCAATACAGGAGTCGTAGTATCTCCAGACTTCTGTTTTTTACTCATCATTTTGTCGTCGTCGTCCATCAAGTCGTTCATAGTTTTTTTTTACAAAGTAATATCAAATTCTATTCATATCAAAATAATTTGACAAATTGTCAGAAATATCTATTTTTTACATATTATTTATGACACTATGTCAGTAAAGGTGTGCCGGCACCAAAATTGATAATTCAAAGGTACAAATAAACTTAAATAAAAAAAAATATTATGTTCGGAAACAGAAAAAATTATAACGACATCTTTAGAGCATTCGACGAAATGTTCACCCAACTTGACTTTATGAACGGTGAGTGGAAAACTCAAACTAAAGTTTCAGAAGACGGAACTTTCAAAATTACTTCGTATTACTACGATAATACAAAGTCCGACCCGACTTCAAAAAATCTAAAACAACAACTTGAAATTGCAATCGAAAATGAAGATTTCGAAAAAGCGGTTGAACTCAGAGATAAAATAAAGAAGTTAGAAAGTAACCAAAAGGAAATTACAACACTTGAGGCGGAACTCAAAAAATCAATCGAGGAACAAAATTTTGAAAAATCGATAGAAATTCGAGACCAACTTAAGAAGTTGAAATAATTAAATGTCCCCACTCAAAAGGTGGGGATTTTTATTTTTAACTGATTATTATACATAAAAAGTTTCATAATATTTATATTTATGAAACCATTTGAAAAATACTTGTCTAATCGAGGCGGATTAAGAGAATTTTTGGACACATATTTGGAATTGAGACAACATTTTCAAGAGATTAATTTTTCGGAAGAAGATCTCGAAAGACCCCCCATGTACACCGAAAGGATGATGACCCTAAGCCGTAGAATGACTAATCTTCAAAGGGGGATGAAAAAAAGTGCTGAGGATTTTGGACTTGACGTTTCTTGGGAAGAATTCGGAGAGTTTCTCCGGCCTTATATGCAAAAGATAAATGATTTAACACCACTCAAAGATGGCAATACTGAAAGAACAGATTCAAGGGACAAAGATTATTAATGAAATTAAATCTTCGAACATAAAGAAGACAGAATACGATACGGAGACAAAAAAACTTGTTGTTGAGTTTAACAATGGTGCCAAATATGAGTATGACGAGGTTCCTCATCAAATATATACGAAGTTCCGAATGGCGGAATCACAAGGTAAGTTTTTTACAACTGACATATCAAAAGCCTACAAGTACAAAAAAATATAGTATTTATATAGATGAATAATTTTCAAAAAATCCTTAACAGTTTTTCAGTTCAAGAAACTCTCAATCCGAAAGTTTGGGAAAATCCTGAAAATCCTCAGAAAGCCAAAATGGTTCCTAAGGTGAAAAATGCGTTAATGAAGATTGCTGAAGAATTCATTGATTATCTCGGAGAAGAAGTTTTTGTTGAGGATATAGTTCTGACAGGTTCATTGGCAAATTTCAACTGGTCAGAGTATTCTGATTTTGATCTACATATCATTGTTGATTTCCAACAATTTGAAGACGAGGCACCATTATACAAAGAGTTGTATAATTTGAAAAAACAAGTATTCAATGACAAGCATGATATCAAAATTTATGGATATGATGTAGAACTTTACGCACAAGATAATGAAGAGCCACATTTTGCAACAGGTGTTTATTCCGTGATGGACGATGAGTGGGTTACTAAACCTAAAAAGGTAAACATCGAAATAGATAAATCTGTATTAGAGAAAAAAATCAAAAATTGGACTGAGAAAATTGATAAGGTTATCGAATCTGAAAATCACGAAGATGATATAAAGTTGATAGATTCTATAAAAGAAAAACTAAAAAATTATCGGAAATCAGGACTCGAAAAAGAAGGTGAATTATCCTATGAAAATTTGGTTTTTAAGTTTCTAAGAAGGTCGGGACATATTGAAAAATTGTTCGATATCTCTAACAAGGCACTTGATAAAGAACTTTCTGTGGAGAGAAAATTGGAAGAGTGATACTTACACCTGAAAAAATGTGAATAACCATATATTTATAAAGAAAAAATTAAATGGCTTTTAATTATTATATTGCGTCTTCTTGTAACTCTTCCACAAATTTATATCTAAAGTCGGAGGAAAACCTTATCGCAGGGAAAACCTATGACTTGATTATCGAAGGTGGTGGTAATGGATGTTACTCTCTTGTTTCAGGATTTGAAACACCTTTGGCTTTAACTGCAACAATATTTAATGGGCCATGGAATAGCTGCGTGGAGTGTTTGGGTGATTTAACACCAACCCCAACTGCGTCGAATACTCCTACACCAACAGTAACTCCGACAAACACTCAAACCCCAACTAACACTGCAACACCAACTACAACTAGTACTCCAACGAATACACAAACAGCAACGAGAACTTCTACTCCTACAGTAACTCCAACTAACACATCAACACCAACAGTAACTCCAACAAAAACAACAACTCCGACTGTAACACCAACTAATACTTCGACTCCAACTGTAACACCTACAAATACTGTTACACCAACCAAGTCTCCATTACCATTCACGTATTATATTATAACTCCGTGTTCGGGTGGTGGAACAATTTATGCCAAATTTATAGGTAGTTTAATTAATAATAAAATTTATGATTTATCATTTGAGGATGGTAGTCATGAATGTTTTACCGTTGCAGACGGGTTTGAAACTCCTTTAGCATTAACCGTTACCATTTTCAATGGTCCATGGAATACTTGTGTAGAATGTTTGGGGGA
>JACCDV011134310.1_pt1 | contig 10767 bp, 9 predicted proteins | sample 7446131 | NCBI WGS metagenome assembly JACCDV01 (sample SAMN15323448, study PRJNA562643) | freshwater metagenome | isolation source: river surface water | place: USA:Blue River Watershed | collected 2017-08-17
CGGAGGTCATAGTTTTGTAGATACTTTCCATTTTGCGCGTGAGTGACTGTTAAACATTCTTCAACCTTTCCTAGACTGAGGACTCAAATTTGGCCACATCTCCCGAAAGATTGATAATACTTGCATTGATCCTCTCCTACAGCTACTCCTTCATTTATTTGGCCCTATCTATCATATGCAGTACTCGCTCTCAAATATAAAGCTAGACATGAAGCTATTGCTCCCCACCCTGTCCACCAACACCTATTCAGGCTATCGTCTGACTCGCGAGTTGGATGTCTATGGGTCGATCAGCTAGGACAGGATGGAGTTGCTGATGTTCTTTGCACAGATTGAGGATTTGGTTGGACTGGCCAGATTCATACTGTTTTTTATTTTCTATATTTCTTTCATCATGTGGAGGTGGGAGTGGTATATGCTTAGACACTCACTATCGATTTTATTCTTGAACTATTCGCTAAGCATCCCGCATATCTATTCCACGATATTACTCACTTAGGAAGGCGATGATCTTTTCCACCCTACACTCTATGCATTCCTGTTGAATTTACTAAGCTGTTGCTGGAAGGCGGGATGCGCAAAGAGTTATTTGACAAATTTGTCATCGATTTGATATGCCATGATCTGCTAATAAAATAATTTGGAAGTAGTAATACAGTATCATTCTGCCTGGAAATAGAGCTAGGCGAGGTGGCAATACTCTGCACTTAGTGAACCCATCAGGCTCTTCTTTATTGCTTATTGGCGGTAATCGTTATGGATGTTTGTGAGGTTGGATTGGCTTTTGATGAGGTGGTTTACTTATACTTTGAGCATCTTGTTTATCTTTGATCTATGGTACTTCTTTTCTTCAACTCTGCTAAAACTCAGCTCGTAAATATCAAAGTAAGATTCGAGCTAAGCCAAATCCATCCTTTCCTTCTCACCAGTAACCAGCATCCTCTCAACTATCTTCTTCGCTAGTGGACTCACCCAATCCTTAGGATAAGGAATGCATTCGGTGATATTGGACAGCAATGACTTCTAGTTGTATCCACCCCATGGCCTGCGTTTGAACAGCAACTCATAGAATATTATCCCTAATGACCATATATCACACTTGTATGTGTACTCCTTCCTCTATAGAAACTGCACAGGCATGTAGAGTGTGGTTCCGACCACTGAAGTATAGAGTCCATTCGATGAGGTGAATCTTGCAGTGCCAAAATCGGCTATTTTGAAACATCCATTCTTGACCAGTATATTCTCAGGCTTGAGATCTCTATGGATTATGCCTAACTCAGATAGCTTCTTATATCCCTACACCAGTTGCTTCATTATTATTGCCACCTCAGCCTCGCTTCTTATCTTCTTCATGTACTCTCGCAGGTTGGTCTAGCATAGCTCCATTACAATGTAGACTTGTTTGTCGCAGTGGATGATCTATTAGACCTTGACGAGATTGGGGTGGTTAAGCTCGCTTAGAATGTTGATTTATCTTTGGACTGCTGTGTCGTATTTGGAGACATTCTATATCCTTTTGATGGCGTAGTTCTAGTACTGATAGACACTTCCGAAAGTGCCCTTGCCTATCTGTTTGATGAGATAGTATGACCTCTCCCTCCCTTTCACCTCCACCTATTTAGTATCTTTCATCTCTGCTAATCCAATTAAAAATTATAATAAAACAACCAGCTAGCCCAACAAATAAATCATTCCAACCTAACCCATCCCTGCAATAAACTAAGCAGTATCTGATGGGTGGGGTAGAGTATAGTTGATATTGATAGGTGATGATGTATGTGTTATGGATCAGTGGAGGCAGATGGTGAGGTGGCTCATTCTTAATGTTCCCTGGCTGAGAAGGGTGAGGTTTTTAATATCCCTATCGCTGTCTTGATCCACTTCCTCATTCATTTTCTCCAGCATCTCCAGCAAGTTATGGATCATCAGATTGTTGCACAGCAGACTGGTCCTCTGCAGCATACTCGTCGACTATCTACATCACATCACCACTACTTGTTCATCATCGAGAATTGGTACTTGGGGAGGGTGAGGGTGGGCAGGGAGGAGGTCAGCACTCGCCTTATCAGCGGCACACTCCGAATTCCAAACATAATTAAATATAATAATCAGATATAAAGATAAGGAAAACATCGGCTTTGGTCATCTCAGCAAAGTGAATGCTTGGAGGATCTATGGCTAGACTGAACCCACTATGAAGTTTTGGCCGTTGGGGATGGCTCTTTTGAATGAGGCAAGCATCTACAGGATGGAGGAGTTCAGTTATGTGTAGTATCCTTCGAAGATTCTAAAACTAGTCAAGAAGGATTTAGCTTGGATTACTTATTGCTTTAGGTATTCTTAGATGTAGGTGATGTTGAGCCTGCTTAGTTTGGTGAGGAGGTGCTGCTCTTCTTCCTTCTTCAGAGAATGAAGCAAATAATCATGCTTATAGATCTACATTTTGGGTTTGGGAGTGGATTTGGTCTATGTTTTGAACTCACTTAGCATAAACTTCGATATGATATTATCATCTTCATTTGCAGCCTATCCGTTTTAATGGGTTTATCTAAAGGTCGACTAAACTTTCTTACTTGTGGATGGTTTGGATTGATTGGACGATAAGCTTGCAATAGCCTACTTGAATTTGTTCTATATAGACTATCTGACTCTGTTGTTAAGGTAATCCATGCCATTCAGAAACTAGCTTCGAATACTGCTTATTTCCCTCTCTATCTTCAGAAGCAACTCCTCTTTCTTGATAAGAATTTCTGTGATGAGTATTTCTCTATTGACCTATACCTTCTGCTGCAGTTCAACGAGATCATTCAGACACATCTTGACCTCCATGTTATTGTGGTTTTTATGTTATGCTAGGATGCAGTAGGAGCATCCTAGTTTCTTAGGGCATGACTACGAAAGACAGATGTATTTTATTGGGTTGCGGTCATGCCCAGCAATACTGCAAAACTATTTCTGCCTCTTTCTTATGAGACCAATCAGAATATTCAACACTAACTATTCGTTATCTACCCTTTTGTTCAATTTGAATGAGCTTAGTGATGGGTTGAGTTGGGGTTATTATCGTTTCGCATGTGAAGAAGAAATGTCCTTTGGGGTTTATAAGGTGGAGCGTTTAGGGGTGTGGCATTTGATTTAATTCTTGGTATCTGAGAGTCCAAGTTTCTTCAATTTTGAGTTCATCAATCAAATTATTAATAAAATTTATATAATTATGAATCACAGTAAATGGTTTTGTTTGAACTTTTGTTATAAATGATTGCACGGTGGAAGATGATCGATAAGGTCGCTATGGCCGAGTGGTTAAGGCGACAGACTAGAAATCTGTTGGGGTAACCCGCACAGGTTCGAATCCTGTTGGCGACGTTTTTTATAACCACATTTTTTGATTTATGCCCTGCAAGAAATATTTGATATTAATAAATAGGACACAACAAGTCAGATGTAAGTCTAAAAGAAGATATTCACAGTGACCAAGTGGAATGCAGTTGCCAGCTGGGTCAGCGATTCAGTCCTACTCAACTGCAGTATCTGCAAGGAGTCGCTAGAACAGATCTGCAACCAGTGCCTGCTGCTCAGTGACCCTAAGATCAGCTGTCCTGTGGCCAAGGGCCAGTGCGGACACTCATTTCACAAGCATTGTCTGGATAAGTGGTTTAGTAATCAAAAGAACCAGAATTGCTTGCTTTGCTCGGGAACCTGGAATCCTGTATGATCACCCATTGATCTGCATATTTACATGTTAGCAATATTCACAGATTGATCCAATAGGGTATCGAGCAAATGATATATAAAATGTATAAGAAGAATGTAGGATGGTTGGGGATTGTCTATATATTTTAGATTGGGTTAAAAGAGGCATATGGATTATAAGTAATATCACTAGCAACAACAATAAGGAACATGCACATAACTTGGAGATATTGATTAAAATTTAGATTATCAAACAGCTTAGATTGATTACGAACAGTTCCTTGCCCTATAGCTCAATCTGTAAAACAAAGCCATGAGATAATTCGCATAGAAAGCATCTCGTTAGAGAAAGGAGTAAAATACAACAAAGGAGGGTAAGGAAAATGTGAAGAAAATTAGGGTTATCACTCTTGCTTAAAGAGTAAATAGTATGCCGTCTTTTGATTTCGATGAACTAATCAAAAGCATTGATGAGGAGAAGCAATTACCAGATATAAAGTATAGCAATCCAAATAGAGGAACTTGGATGGCGTATTGGCACATTTTAGGTGTTTGATAATGGTGAACTTATCCTTAGTTATTTGATTTACTAATAATAACAATATTAATAATCAATGATCACTCTACCCAAGTGCATCATCCACCTCTCCCTCCTCCTCATCCTCTCCCTCTCGAGATAGCTCTACTTCTCAATGCCATACCAAACAGTACGGCAATAGCAATCCATCCAGCATCTGATCAATGTTGAAATCAATCGCTATCCCTATCTTATCGACATCACCCTCCTAAGCTAGCCGGACTATATCGTCAGTCTGTAGTAGGCATCCAGAAATAAGGCCATGGTGGATCGACCTGATTATCGTAAGAATGAGGAGAATGTGTTCGGAATAGTCGAACTCTAAGGTAAGCAGGTCCTCGATGAGAGGGTGTAAATTAAGAGAAGAATCGCTTATAATATTTACTACTATTTTAGAGATTATTTTCCTAAGCTTACTTGGATCAACTTGAACAATATCCAACAAATATAGTCTCAGGATCTAACTCAAACCAATAGTGAGGGAGCATTCAATTTTGGGCCCAAACATGCAGACAGCCAAATACTCAAGGATTTTAAGAAATATAGCAAGTTTATGCAGAAAAATGTAATCACATTCAAAGGCAATAAGAAGAACGAAAACGGTGAGATTATATTTGGCGAGTTTCCCACCAAATACATACTCAATGAGAGTGTCTGCACCACTCATTTGTAATTCTTGAGTCAGGATTATTGGACAATGATAACAAAAGGATTACAACTCCATCAAGGGAATGGTAGGAATATAGTAAAGACCGATCTGTACAAATAGATGGTAAAGGTAAGACTAACAATTTCATAAAGGACTATCATGATTCCTAGCACATCAGCCTAAACACTCAAAAGATCCATCCCTCAATGCACCTTTGCTTCTCTTCCTAATAGTCCAGACAAGAATAACTATCTATCCTGCTCCAACCTAGACCATAATGACATACAGACTCTTTCTTTCAAGTTTGCAATCAAGTAGTGTTAGTCTCCCCTTTCCGTCCCATTCAGAAATATAATAATAACGAATACGTAGACTACTTACTGGTTCGATATTGTTGTAGGAGAGTAGGATAAATACCAAATAAGCTAGAGCATCCTTCGCGACTATATGATAGGCATAGACTACAAGTAAGGCAAGTTAATGTATGGTCTGGTTGTCGAATAATCATGGATGACGAAGGAGTTATTCATCCAAATCTTTGTAACTGGTAATCTAGTGATTTTCTTAATATCGCTAGTGATAGTTTTATTCTAGAAGAAAGTGAAGGAAAGGATGAAGATAGCAATCAAAGAGTAATTCGGTCTACCTGACAAAGATGAGCCTTCTAAGGTGAATTCTTATTAGTTGGCTAGTTCATCCTAGTAGGCTCTGGGCTAATGATAACTATTGTCATACATATCGGTTACAACATTCCTCTAAAAATTAATATCAGCTAGTTATTATTCGTTTTAAGGATTATATATATTTTTCGCTTTATTTTCCTGGTATGAATTACCGTTATATTAATGTGATGTCACTGTTGAAGATTTAATATAAATAAAATATCACTTAGATGGAGCAATAATCCCAACAGATGACCTAAATAAAAAAATACGTGCAATCCTATGGCAAGGCTGACAACAAGAAGGCTATTATTTCTCTTTGCACCTCAATTGCATATGAAATCTTGGCAGTTATCCTCATTAACAACAATCTCACATTGATTGGATCCATTATCCATATGCTTAACAGCGTCAGAATATTTATCATCTTCCATGATATGGCACATCTGTCTTTCTTTTCCTCAATGAAGGCCAATATAATCTGCGGAAAGATACTTGGAATATATGAGACCTATCCTTTCAATGCATGGAGAGATGGGCATAATCACCACCACAAGCATTTTGGGAATTTAGATAGGTTTGATGTTTCTCAGACCATCCTGTTCACCAAGAAGCAGTATGAGTAAATGAAAGGAATAAAGAAGATATTAGTCAGAATATTTAGATCACCACCAGTCTATTTCTTCTTTACCATCCCTATGGTCTGGTTCATCGGACTCTTCCCAACCGTCGCCAAAAGATACGGAGTATTCAGCATGAGCTTCCTTGAAAAAATAGCTTCCTTCGTTTTGTATACTTGCATTATGCCTTTGTCCGGTGCTTCAGTAGTAAATGTCTGGATATCAATGATTCTAAGTCAAATTATTGGAACCATCCTCTTCCATCTTCAACATTCAGTCAACCTTCCTTATAGACAGCGCAAGGATAAATGGAATTTCGCTAAGGCTGCTCTTGAAGGAAGTACCTTTTTGGAGATTCCTAAGATCCTAAAAACTTTTACAAACGGAATCGAATATCATCACATCCATCATCTCAACACAAACGTTCCCTCCTATGCTATCCAATAATGCCATGAAGATTTCTAAGATGTAAACAAATAAGGCAAAAAATGGTAATCCTACAACATTAATAAAGTCAGCCTTAAACTTGCCTTTTAAAGCTTATTCAACGTCATGCTCGATTAATAAAACCAAGTCTTAGTCCCCTTCGATTGGAAGTACATATGATTTAAATTGCCCTTCATCATATCAATCAATAATTATAATAATTTATACTCAGAGCATGTAATTCAGCGAGTTGGATATCCAAGTCCTCATGAAGCTCACACTCATAACCCCAACCAACAAGAAGGTTAAAGTTACCATCCCCTTTATCAAGAAATTCTGCCCTAGAATTTAATTAGTCCAAAATGTACCAACCTATGTGCCGTTATTCCATACATTAGAACTGTAAGTCATCTCCTCGGAATCGCATTAATAAAAAGCAACAATAGATCTGTCCAAAATTGTATAGCACCCCAGCCATGAGCATTACATCATAGTCCAAACATACTGCTAATAAAAGATGGGTTCTCGGTATGCCTTCCAGCTATAATTTGCCCAGCTAATCGTAAGGACAAACTAGACGAACTATATCTAGGTAAACTTCAAGAAGATTGGCTTCAAGACAAATGATGAGAAAATAAAACAGATGAATCCCTACCTAAGGGTGGTTGTTTCTCATGGCTCAAGCTGGAACAGTAAGCAGCTGTCGGGCAGTCAGCTCATCAAATACGATTAGACAACTACACTAATCTACAACTCGCTGCTTGATACAGTTCTAATTCAGATTTATTCATAGCAGACTAAGCTATGCTAGACAAAGAAATTCATCTTTGAGTTATTAGGAGAATCAAGCCGTGTATTTGAACTATAGGGCGAGATAATAAAGGGTGGAAGTATCAAGCTATCATCTAAGACCACATGGCCAATCGTCATCATAGACTGATTTATAAATGTGGTGAAGAAAATGATATAAATGTTTTTATATTTATTATTAAATAGAATAAAAGAGGATGTATAAAAATAAGATAAAAAGCAGATTGGAAAAGATTAGTGTTGAGATCAAAGATGTCACCTTTAGGAAGAAAGAAATCTGTGTGGGTAGCAATTTGGAAACTAATAGGAAGAGTAAGTTGTCCTTAAGTAAAGATATATCTGCAAGGAATTGTTAGCATTCTTAGTAGTCATAGGAAAAGAAGAAGAGGAAGTATTTGAAAATAGTGTCTAACTAAAAATATAGCAAAGATGAATCATTTGTACTGGCCCATAATCCTACACAAGTATCACCTAAACCTCTACTTAAAAAGAGTACAATATTCGAACCGATAGATGATAATAACAATATAACTAAAAGCACAGTGACTCTAAACTAAAAAATTCTTCCCCTCTCTACCACTTAATCATATAAACCCTAAGAATGCAACACCAATAATAGCTTTCTATTCAAGACTCCCATTCGAGCATTCAAATAGAATTAAATAACAACGTCACCCTTGAATACTTAAAGCGAATCTACAAATCGTTACAAGAACCAACATAAAATTAATCTATCTCCTAATCCCATCAAGAAAATACCTCACTCATCAAGCTGCAAGGAACTTAATGCAAACAATAATTTCCAACCCAAAGCAAAAGAAATATTGACTGAGTAATCAGCCCATTTGTAGATAAACTACTTTGCTACTAAGCTAAAATAGATCCACTAAAAAAGAAAAGCAGTATAGAGAAGAATTTCATCAACCTTAGACATGCTTACTGAGAAGACCCGCGTAAAAACATAGTCACGTGAGCCCCAATACTAACCAAATTAATAATAAAGCATAAAGAAGCCCAAAGTTCTCTGCCATATTACCCCCAAGGAGAGGCAAGTTGATAAAAACCCTGCTTCAAAGATAAAATAATATAAATAATCAATGAAGTAGAAGAACACTCATCTCCGTAGTTTGATTATGAATCGTATATATTCTTGATTGATTTATAATAAATCCCAACCATCACTCCATGTCTTCAATAAAAGACCTCAAATAGTTCATGTAAAGCTAATAAGTAAAAGGCGATTCATATTGGAGATCAATCCTTTCAAGCGATACAAGGAACATCTTCCCTAAATACTAACTAAGCAAAATATAAATAGCCAAGAACAAAGTTGCCAAGACCAGACTTGTTATTGAAAATATCACCACGTTTTTATCATTGCAAATATATGCCAAGAGCATAGACAATATCTCCAAAAACTTGCCTGAGAAGGAGTTGAAGAGATAACTAAATGAAATCGAGCAGGATGTGGCCGGATGTAAAAATAATAACCACTCAAACGATTATGATTTTTAGATTTTGGAGGAGAAGGCAAAAGTATAGTTACTGTGTAGCTAGCTTGCTAAGAATAAACTTTCACCTTAACTCAAAGAAACATTGGAGAAAAGTAATAAATGGAAATAGTATCTCACCTCTAACTGCAAAATCCCACAATAATTCGATGCAATTTTAAATTAAAGGGATAAAACCAATCTAACATTCAATATTGGACTTAACCAAGTCTAAGATTTTCTTATCACTGGAACAAGCGCAAGGATTATTGAGGAAAGAGTGAAGGACGAAGTAATGAAGCATAGGTTACAACAAATCTTTGCATCTGATGAACTCTAAGTCAATTTTGACGAGGAAAATGACCCTTTTAGTCGATAGTGGTAATAGATACAGAATCGATTAAATGCAGGTTCAATATGATTAATTTGTGATTAGAGATCAGACTATATTTTTCAAAAGCGTTTTTCTTGCTGAAAACAAACGCATTAACCTTTGTTCATCTATCTTAAGCTTTTAATTTGTATCCTCAGTCCACTTATGACAACTGCAGTGTTTATAGCTGCAGATATGTTTTTAAGGGTTTTATGCAAGACTATATTTCTTCACTAAGGATAGAGGTGGCTTGCTCATATTTGATCTTTGTGTCTTTAAGGTTTTCTGTTCAGATTACATGTGCTTTAGGCCAATTTTTTTATGAATCGTTATCTTCTGTATACTTTTCTGGCTTAGCTCTGATTTAAGATGATTATTAACCTTGGATCTAACAAATTGTGCTGATTGCAACTAATTTCTTTTAGTACTTTTATCTTTCTTCCCGACTAATTCGGTAGTAACCCTTTCATCATCGTACTTCCTCTTAGCCGATGGAGTTTTGTTATAAATGAACTCTCCTGTTCCATTTGGCTTATCCTATGTAAATAGTCCTATATATGTGAATTTTCTATTCTTGTATGTGCCTATCCCTTCTTTTTTGTTCTATTGGAAAAATCCTTAGAACTATTATTAACTTATAAAGGATTTATGTTTACCGTAGCCATTTTTCGATCCATTTTTGAACTATCCTTCATAAAACTAAACACCTTATTACAAATAAAAACCTTTGCCTTCTTTTTTGTTATTTATGTATGACCCTTCAAAGATAGTACTTCCTTTGATTTAAATACCTTTCCCATTTCTTATTCCATTTTTGAATAATCCTAAGAATGTCCACTCCTCTGTGGAATGGAGTCCATACCCATGAGGCTCTCCATCTTTCCAACTCCCTGCATAATACTGAAATGCAACCTTCCCACTAGTATCTTTATTAATCCAAACCATTTTGCCCTAGCCTTATCTTTTGCTATTGATGAAATTGCCAATATAAAAATTACCATTCTAATAAATTTACACGCCCACCCCATTTCGTTAGTTTAGGAGTAATTATCCTTAGAATATCTTTCCTTTGTGACTTATTATCACACCCTTGCCGTGTCTCTTACCGTCCACTATAGTTCCTATGTATAGTTTGTTTTGATTGATTGCTATTTTGGGTCCTCCAAACAATTTGAGATCATTAAAGTTTGCCTGGTTGCAGCTTAGTGGCTGAAAATGCATGAAATACTTAGAGATTTCCTTTTGTGTTTAAGTCGTTAGTTTTACTAATTACTCTTGCCTTTTCAATATCTATATTCTTAAGCTATCTAAGAGGCTGTCATTGATTTGTCGCTTTTAGTATTACTCATTAAATCTAGTCATAATTTATACCTTTCGCTTGCTGATATCTTCATTTATTATTGGACTCTACATTCTGGTTTAAGCTGCAATATGCTTAGAATATATAAATTAAGATGTCGATTA
>JACCDV010535195.1_pt1 | contig 10765 bp, 13 predicted proteins | sample 7446131 | NCBI WGS metagenome assembly JACCDV01 (sample SAMN15323448, study PRJNA562643) | freshwater metagenome | isolation source: river surface water | place: USA:Blue River Watershed | collected 2017-08-17
AATATTGGCTAATGAGCAAATGCATATGTATTTCTTGTGGGTACGAATCGTTCATCCTGTGCTGTACAGATCGTTCCATGTACTCCACCTTGTGCTTACCGTGCTTGAAATCAATCTCTTACGAGGGATTGAACTGCTAAGAGTGCTCCCGCCCTATCTCTAATGTAGTCTATCGGCTTCAAAAACAAACACCAGTCGACAAAAACAACCACCATTCTCACTTCATCAACTCTTCCTAGTAATTGCTCTCTCATTTAGCAACAAGGAGGCCAACCAAAAGGAATATCAGAGATTGAACTCCGACCCGCCAAACCACTTCATGAGATTTAACGCACCATCAACACCATTGAAACGATAATTTGGAGGACAATTAAACAAAGGTGAGGCTCAAATATTCAATATTGGGAAGAAACATTTGGTTCAGGATTTGAAGATCGCAACTGAATGCCTTTAGAAACCATTGGATAACAAATTATGGTTGTAAAGGTAGCGAAAAAAAAATAACATCGTGATTGAGAACTTAGAATCATCTGGTAGATGGGATGATGGCTCGTCATAGGTGTCTGATGAATCGGGCTGGCGATACTCATGATACTCATTATAGCAGTTAATTGCTACCTATTTAATCAATTGATATTAATATAATCGCAATTAGGCGTTTGAATGAAAATTCTCAAAATGCTCGGAATCGTCTTCTTCTTTCTCCACTACTACTTTATGATTGTCCTTGCACTCTTCAAAAATACGATTTACTTGCTCTGGAAAGTGATTACTCAGGCGCCAACATAGAAGCACCATATCAGTCCTTTCAAAACCACTCACTCTCTCGTCTTCGCCAACATATGTAACTGCCCAATCACTCAGCCGAAGTCATTATGCACTAGGGTTTCTAAATAGATACTGTTAAATTTTAAACTGCAGATGGGGCTGAAGTTTCAGTTTGGAGACTCAGGAAGCAAAACGCATAGTTGAATAAACCCTATCCTATTTTGATGATGCATGGGCTACTCGACTGCTCAGCCTCCTGGTTTCTCCATGTCGACAAGTAGCACTCGTTTGACGCAGATCCAAAAGTTTGCCTTACATCTTGGCTGGAGAAGGATTCGATGTGTGGGTGGGCAACAACAGAGGCAATCGTTTATCTCGAGACGAAAGTGACGACTGTAAGATATATTGGGCATACAACTTCGACCACCTGGTAGAATATGATCAGCCAGCAGTAATAAAGGGAGTTCTAAGGGAAACAGGCAAGTAGAAAATTATCTATATCGGCCACTCACAGGGCTCAACACAGTTTTTACTGGGCCTTGGAATACATCAACATCTCCAATAAAAAATCGCAGCATTTATAGGATTAGGCACTGTTGTTTCCTTAGAAAATGTTTCCAACCACATCGTCTTGAAAACCCTATCCAGATTAAAATTGTTATAGCTATGCAGAATGCTCGGCTTCAATAAAATCTTAGTGCTCCCAAAAGTCTTATCAAGGGCAGTCGGGGTATTGCTATATAATAGTGGATTCCACTCTAGCTTGATGATGGGTTTCATTCGGCTTCTCTGTGGGTTCAGTGTCAGGAATAAGATCCCTGCAGAGCTATTTGGGGTAATAATAACCCACGAGCCTGGAGGATCTTCAGTTAACAATGCTCTTCATTGGGTGCAATGCTATCGTCAAGGGGGAGTGATGAAGAAATTTAACTTTGGCAAGAATACTAACCTTGTCATATATGGAAGGGAAGATCCTCCTTCTTACAGTTTAGATCACCTCAAAGAACTCCCTTTTAACACTTATCTATTTCGAGGACTCAAAGATGCAGTTATGAACGATATTGACTTTAAAAGGTTAGTCGATAAATTTGGAGAAGAAAGAATTTCAACCTATGAGATTCCAGATTATAATCACTTGGACTATGTGTGGAGCGAGAGTGCCCATCATGATATCTATGGTCTCATCTCTGAAATAGTAGAGAAGGGCTCTAATTGATATCAACCATACTTACACTCAATATTATCTTATTCCCATTTATTTCAGTAGTGATAGTTAATTCTCGCATGATACTTTGTCTTTGAGTTTGTTGAGCTAATATTTTTTTATTCACGAATTGAATGTTGTGAAATCTTATCATTAAATATGTTCAAAATACAGTCTGTCCTTCTTAAGCACTGTCTTACATTCCCCCTTTGCTTCCGATTTGCACTTCCCAAGCACAATGTGCTCTAAGTACTCCATGTTTAAGGTAGATGCCAGCTCTATCTCCCACGATGAAGGAGGGGAAGATCCTGAAATGGCTTAAGAAAGAGGGAGAGGAGGTTGGTCCAGGAGATTCTATCGCTGAAATTGAGACAGATAAAGCCACAATGACTTTTGATGTCCAAGAGAAAGGCTTCATTGCTAAAACTATCACTTCTCAAGATTTTATTCCTTTGGGCTCTCCTGTTGTTGTCATCGCCAAAAAGGCCGACGATGTCTCCCACTTCAAAGACTATGTCTTTGGCTCCACAGCTCCACAAACGTCCTCACAGCCTACTTCTCCTGCCTCAGCACCACCTGCATCTACTTCCCAGCCTGTAGCTGAGTCCACCGGGAAATCATATCCTCAACACAGTTTCTTGCAGTAATAAAGGATTAATTCAGGATGCCAGCAGTGAGTCCAACGATGACTGAGGGTAAAATTTTGACCTGGAAAATTAAACCTGGAGAGTCATTTTCGGTGGGAGATGCTCTATTCTCAATTGAGACAGACAAAGCTACAGTTGACTACTAAGCAACTGAGAAAGGGTACTTGGCTAAGGTGATAGTAAACAATAACTAAGCTTTTCCTGTTGGCAAGAATGTTGCTGTTATTGTGAAGAACAAGGATTTTGTTGGCTAATTTTCCAATTTCACTGAAGGAGCAGCTAAGGCTGTTCAGGCCTCATCTCCTTCACCAGCACCCCCTTCCGCGGCTCAATAATCAACTTCAGCTCCAGTCCAATCTTCACCCAGGGCTTCTGGCGATCGAGTGATAGCAAGCCCTCTTGCCAAAACTCTAGCCCAATAAAAAGGAATTGACTTATCTGCGATAAAAGGGTCAGGACCTAATGGTAGAATCATCAAGCAAGATGTCGAAGGATACACTCCTCCGCCTAAAGTCTAAATAACGCAAGAAACAGTCAAGTAGGAGAAGGTTGAGGCGAAGAAATAAGTAAAGCCATCAAAGCCTAAAGGGTTTGCCCCACCTGAAAACCCATTCGAAGATATTCCACTTTCCAGCATGAGGAAGACAATTGCAAATCGGCTGAGCTAATCAAAGCAAACAATCCCTCATTACTATGTTAGTTCATCGATTGAGATGGGAGCCACCAACCTCTTAAGAAACGAACTGAACAAGAACGAGAAAGAAAATGGAGTCAAAATTAGCATAAACGATATCATTATTAAGGCAATGGCTCTTGCTTTGAGAGATTACCCCAACGTAAATGTTCAGTGGCAAAACAACTCAGTGAGAAGGTTCAAACACAGTGATGTAAGTGTGGCTGTGGCCATTGAAGGAGGACTTGTCACTCCAATTGTGTTTAGAGCTTAAACCCTCGGACTTCTTGATATTGCCCGTAGGACCAAAGATATCGCAAAAAGGGCTAGAGATGGAAAACTTGATCCCAACGAATTTATTGGAGGAACTTCCACTGTCAGCAACCTTGGTATGTTCAACATCAACACCGTCACATCAATCATCAACCCTCCACAAGCCACCATCCTTGGAGTCGGCAAAACCGAAAAGAGACTATTGGTTGCCGAGGAAGGGTCACAGCAGCCATACAGAGTTGCCGAGATGATGGACATAATAGCTTCAGTGGACCACAGGGCTGTTGACGGTGCTTTGGCAGCGCAATGGCTGAACCGTATCAAGCATTACCTTTAGCACCCAACCCACATGCTTTTGTGAATGATGTTAAGAGCGTAATTGATAACAACGAGGCAATCAATAATCATTAGAGTTTAGTAGTTCCCACTTCTTCACATTAATCATTTAGTATTTCGTAAGACATGAGGATAGAATAGTTTTACCAAATCTATTACTTCCGCTCACTCACCAATTTATTCTCCTCTCCGTTCTCTTTTGCTACCTTCACCTCCTTGCTTTCTTTCACTATGGCCTATTTGGGCTTCGTCTTTTGCTTGCTTTTATGTGTCTTGACTGTTTTATTTGCATTTTTATTATTCTGGAGGGCAATGATTTTGGAATAGCCTAAGTGGATGTGGAGCTACCTTAGTTGATTTTGCCTATGAGCTACTTGAACAAATCGAGAATGACACTTCTTTCTTATTGGACCTCCCTTCGTTTGGAAATCTTGCGCTAGATGTTCACTGCCTAGTGATAGAGTTACTGGAGTGCTAGCCATTGGCCTTAGATTGATAAGATGCATTTTGATTTTTAAACTCCCCGTTGCTCTGGCTGTTCATTCTCTTCCAAATATTATTATAATGAGCCTTAATATCAAATTTGATTGGACAAATCAACTCACAAATTATTAAACAAATATTAATGCAGCACCACCTTTTACTCTCAGAAGTTTAGTCTTTATTGGGCTCATTCATTCGATTATCACATATTCCAATCTTAACACTAGCGAATTTCTTTATTATTCGTTTTCTTTTATGCCTTTGTATGGAGATTGAAAGTTATTTCAAATATGAAAAGCGAGCCTAGAAATCATAACTAATTTGGATATAAAATATAAACTTAGCGCCATATGTAAAAAAAGCAAATGCAGAAGGGCAAAGCCAACAAGAAAGAAATCAATTAGGAGATCCTAAACAAATTCCATATTGAGGACTAGGCCTAGGCCCCTAAAGAATCTCGTAAACGTCTCAAAAAATTATGTGAAGTGAATTAAAATGAAGAGGTGTTAAGTCCATCTGAAGATTAAAATGATCATCTTCTGGAAGACTTCTAGGTAGAACCAAAATACCAACAATTTGGCCTCAAGGATGACTAATAACTTCAAAAGGAAAGGGATGCCGAGGAGAATGCAAAAAAGAATAAAAAGCTCAAAGGAAACCAGCAGCTTGATAAATTCATTGAGAAGCAAACAGCAGCGACCAAGCCAAAGAAGGAAGATAAGCCAAAACCTAACGTTCAAATGACTATTCAAGAAATGATGAGGATCAAGAAGCAAAAGAAATAAGCAAGGAAGAGCAGTGACGACTTCATTGTTAGCGATGGTGCTGATGTTTCTGAAGAAATCAATGAGCGCTAATTTTAAATCAAACGAGTTGCTGCATATTAAAAGTATAATGGGAGCCTTTAAGATGAACAGAAGCTCATAGAGAAAGCAATGAGACTCAGCTTAACTGCTTCCTCTATCAAAAAGTAACAAAGTCTTGATGATTTCGCATACTCTAAACCAAGCAAAATTTCTAATAAAACTGCTATCTTGACTTATGAAAAACCAGCCCCTTAGAAATCTGTTCCTAAATCTGAAGTGAAGAAGGAGACAAAAAAAGAAGTGAAGAAAGCAAAGTCTAAGGATGAAAGGACTGGTCCTCTTGCCGACTACGTGATAGTATTTTCGGGAGAATTCTAAGGCTTTACTAAAGACCAGCTAATTGAAGTGTGCGAACAATTAGGCGCTGAGTGCCCCAAAAGCTTAGTTAAAAAATGCAATCTTCTCATCCAAGGAGCATATGTAACCGACCACTTCAAACGCAAAACTACTGTCCCAGTCTCATAGACTCAAAAAAGTAAGGAGGCAAAAGAGAGAGGCATACAAATAATTCCTTTTGAGTAAATTTAAAACTTTTTTGTAGAAAAAACCGGTGTTTAACTGGGAAATCATATGAATAAAAATAAAGTTTCCTCAAACCCTGTAAATCCTCTTAATTCCTTCTTGTTTAAGCCTATTGATAGTGCCAATTCAAAGCCTGTAGCTACTTCAATAAAACCTAATACCACATTGAGTTCCACAGCTGCAATAAAAGAATAAAAAATGGATATTGAAAAACCAACGACTAAATCATCCAATCTGGATAAAAGGCTATGGACTGAAAAGTATAAGCCTAAGAAGTTATAAGAGGTAATAGGAGAAAGTAGTCAAATAAAATCTTTAAGAGAGTGGCTAGAATGTTGGGAGGATATCCATATCCGAGGGAATAGACGTGATGTGAAATAAACAAAAGGCTGGAATGCAGCTGGCTCCATCAACTCTTTTGCAGCATTGCTCAGTGGAGACCCAGGCATTGGCAAAACCACAACAGCAAGGCTACTTGCTATGGAGTACAACTACGCAGTAACTGAGTTTAACGCAAGCGATGTAAGGAATAAGAGTGGGGTTAATCTAATGGAATCAGGGTCATACAACTTGGACATTGCCAGAAATCTAAATAAATCATTGATCATAATGGATGAGGTTGACGGGATGAGTTCAGGCGACCGAGGAGGAATCGCAGCTATCATCAATATGATAAAATCGACAAAGGTACCCATTATCTGTATCTGCAATGATCGTTCCAGCTAAAAGATAAGATCTTTGGCAGCCCACTGCCTTGATGTTAAATTTCATAAGCCCAACAAAATCATGGTTGTCAAGAGGCTCAAAGAAATCCTCATATAATAAGGAGGAAGTGGCTAAGATAGGGCACTTGAACAGCTTATTGAAACCTTCCAAAACGACATGAGGCAAATCTTAAGTTACATCGAAGTGATATTTAGGACTGTGTCTAATAAAATTACAATTGATGCACTCAGCAGTAAGGGAAAAAGTTCTAAGGACACAGCTGTTATGATCAATCACTTTGACGCCACTCGAAGGCTTCTCAATCGAACTTAGTTCAGTCGCATGCACATATCCTAAAGAAACTAATGCTTCTTTATAGATAGTGATCTAGTTCCTCTAATGGTTCATTAAAATATACTTTCTTCGACGAGAAAGACGCAAATGAACCCTAAATAATTCCATAACATCGTGATGGGATTGGACGGGATGGTCCTGGGAGACATGCTGGACAAGAGCATAAGAAAGGAGCAAAATTGGGGCTTAATGCCCAGTTACGGCTTTTTAACCTGCGTATATCCAACTGAAAAAATAAGCTAAAGCATTGGCTTTCCTGCTTTTCCTTCATGGCTTGGCAAAAATTCAAGCGAAAGAAAAATGAAAAGATTATCAAAGTAGTTTAAAAATGCCATCCTGCCAGCCACCTTTATCGGCAATTGGAAGTTAGCTAAAAGTCTGTATGTGCCTTTCCTGACGCGATAATTGTCTGAATTATTGAGCAAATAGCAAATATAGGAAGCAGTATTACTAATGGAGCAATACAACCTTACTCCCACTATTATTAATGAGCACCTGTCCTCCCTTTTCAATTCCTTTGATAAAACTGATAAGAGTAATCCCTTGTCTGAAATTCCTTCAGCCATCAAAGCTAAATTAACTCGCCTATTTAATAAGCGGCACTAGGACGCTAAGCTTAAGCAGCAACCAACCAAAGGCAAGGCAAAGGTGTAGCACTCAAAATATAACCCAATAATGTAGGAGCTCTAATAAGAGATCTAAGAAGAGCCCGAGTAGTAGTAAGCGGAAGTGGCAGTGGTTGCAAAGCCAAAGGGGAAGAATAAGAAGAAATGATATGAATTAAATAAATATTCCTTTATCCTATTTTTTTCTTTGTGACTACAATCATTTTAATAATAATAGCTGTTATATATGTTAAGCAATAGTCGTGAAGACGAACTTCTTCATAAACTCAAAAATTGCATTGGAGCTCTCCAGAATTCTAATGCTCACTTCCAAACCTCCAAAGTTATGCCCAATAACTATAGCACTCTTAAAGAAAATTATCAGCAACCCATGATGAATGTTGGAAAAAATATGGGGAGCAACATAAACACAAAAAATAGTATAGCCAATCCTTATCAGCCTCCTGAGAGGCAGCCTCTCCTCCCTTCAAATCATTCAATCTCAACATCTTATTACCCTCCTCCCAATCCAACATTCCAAGCCCCTCCCCACAAAATAGAAGCCAATACAATTCACACTCAACCTTACATCGAGCCCAAGCAGAATAGCAAGAAATGGGACTAAGCTAAGGCTTACGAGGCAACACCACGAAAGTATGAGTTGTAAGGGAGGAAGATGGAAAAGGAGTAGAGATACAAAGGGTTTGAGCTGTAGGATAAGATGAAGAACAAGCAGCAGTAAGTGAGAGGGGAAATTTCGAGAAGGTACTCCCTCATGCAGCATGAAAAGTCAAATAATAAATATGGGTAACCCAACAATGCCACAAGGATCGCTCCAACCCGCAACTATCAGCAGCAAGTAGAGGAGAGAAAAGAGCTACTGGAGAGCGCCCTCGAAAGGAGAGAAAGAACCCCAGCCAATCCGAAGAGGGAGTTGATGGGGGTTGGAAGCATTCGAAAGTAAGTCAATAATATCACTTCAAGAGATCCACCAAGGCCCAGTCCTTCAGACGTAATCTTTTCCTCCAGGAAGCCAGAAAGACCAATGATGATCAAGTAAAATTTGCAGCGCGCCTACGAGGAGTAGAAGAAATAGAGTGCAAGTGAATGCTCTGCTTTGGCCAAGTTGAGGAAGATAAGCGAGCTCAACGAAAAGATAAACGACAGAATAAGAAACATCATAAACGTATTCGAGTAGCATAAATGTTGATCCTAATATTATTTTTAATCAATAAAATCTAATTATCAACTTTTGATGAAATCCTTGAAATTTCTCTCCATCTTTGAAACCGTATACTTAATATCAACCAATATACCCAAAAGCGCTGGTTGAGTTTGTTCTCCTCCATCATTCGCTCAACGAAGTCTGAGTCTAAGGAGAGAACTGGGATGCGGCTACTTTGCTCAGTATTCCTGGCAGCTGCGAGCAAGTTGAGTTTGGGGTGTAGGTCTAGATAAAGAGGGATATACTTTGGTAGCGAGCGATATACTGTGTTCTATAGGTTTAGTCGAGCTAAGCGACTGATCGATACACCGCATCCTTACGCTTATCCTTCTGCTCCTCTCCTTGCTGAACCACCTTCTGTCTCTACCTTAAGGCTTGGGCTTTAAGGAACTTAGCTGCCTACGATTATCGTGCCTATTGTTCTTTGTTTAATTGGAGGTATTGCTTGATTCTCTCAGATTATTCACAATTCTTTTATATTTCGATTCTTGCTTTCTATCTTTATTATGAGTATTAAAGTTTCTACTTTTCTTTGCCCCTTCGTTAGTGTATCTTGGCTGCTAATTTTTATGAAGGAATAAGCTCTATATTTTTATCGACAGGAGGTATTGATATTTCTGATGGATTATTGCTAATGATTTTAGTTGCTTTTATAAACTCCTGAGCATTTCTTTTGTTAGCAACTGTTTTTCTATTGCCCCAACAGTCAATTTTGGCCTACACTTTTGCCTTGTTCTTGGGCAAGTTTACAGTACTTCGGTTATTATCTTCCTTTTACATCTTAATGTTTTTTTGAGATTTAGTGTTTTCTTCCTTGCTTTTGGATTAAGCCTTGGGCTTTGGCGGGATCTCCATTGGTGATTTGGCCTACTACTTTTCTTTGATTTACTGCTACTTCTTTTTTTTCTTTTCCTCTTCAATAGCCTTTCGAGGGTCATACTTTTGCCTCTTCTATAGCTTCTTCTTCTCAATTTTTTGGAGCTGAGCCTTCTTTTCCTCATCTTAAGTATTATTTTAACCACTTTCCTACTCAGCTTTATTGTACTTGGGAGGAGGCAAGTTCGCACTTTCTTCATTGAAACTATACGCTCCTTTAGCTTGGATTGGCCTCTATTCACCAATATTTGAATTGTATGAGCCTTTCGCTTGGATGGGTCTTTCGTCACTGCTTGTGTTAGTCGTGACCTGTGAAAGTGTTGATTAATGTTTTATTTAATTTTGAGGAATTTGCTATTGTTGATTATTTTCTTCAAGGTTTCTAGCTTTACGAACATTATTTCTCATTTATCGAACTCTTTTCTTCTTCTATGGAACTTGCTATTGGCTTACCTAAGGGACATACTCAGCAACTTGTAGTTATGCTTGGTTATACTGATTTTATTTCATTGACGCCACCTACTTTTTATCACTCCATTTCTTGACCCTCGTCCGAACAACTTCTATCTTTGGCTCATACACCCATGCTCCTGTTTAGTAGAGCTCACTGAATTGAAAATGAAAGTGCAGTACTTAATTTTTGAGGCTATTTTTTAGGTACTAAAATCGCCTAAGATTGAATGTATTAGTTTGATTATGTTCTGTTTTTTCCACCTCTCCTTTTTTGATTTGAATGGATTTGATTTGTTACTTGACCTTGATACAACGCATGATCCTCCTCACCTTCCAACCCTTCACCGCTGCATCCATTAACAACATAAACCTCTTAACCCTTCCAAAGGCCACATTGTATCTTTTCCGAGTCAAATACCCCTTGAATACTGATTGAATTTTCTCGGCACACATGTTAATAAACTCAATTTAGAGCAGTTCGTGTTATGTTTTGTTGGGTTTGAGCAAAAGGGATCGGTAGGGCCAATCGATATCATTGCTGCTGTGCATGTTTTGGGCCTGCTTGGTGATATTTTGGACAAGCATCTGATAGACAGCTGACCTTGATATGGGTGTAAGTACTTAAATCTGCCCATGAAGGTGCGATAGTAGTACTTGCTTACAATCTTGATTGCTTTGTTGAGGTGGTAGCCCCTCTGCTCGACCCTCCAGTCCACAACTTGTCTCACCTCATCCTATTATTCCTAATATGGTTACATATTAAATTCAAAATCAT
>JACCDV010583153.1_pt1 | contig 10765 bp, 6 predicted proteins | sample 7446131 | NCBI WGS metagenome assembly JACCDV01 (sample SAMN15323448, study PRJNA562643) | freshwater metagenome | isolation source: river surface water | place: USA:Blue River Watershed | collected 2017-08-17
CGACCTCGCGGCTACGCTGGCCGATTGGGCTCAAGCGAATCAGCTACAGGCCATCGTCTCCTACCGCCCGTTCATCGGACCTTGGCTCGCCGAAGCCCATGCCCTCGAAGCCCGCCTGGCTGCCACCAGCATCAAAGTCATCTGGCGCCGTCGCGCCTGGGATGCCCAACACTTCCCGCACGCCACCCGCGGCTATTTCCCCTTCTGGGAAAAGATCAAGGCCGCCGGCTGAAGCCTTGCTAAATCGAAGGGGTCATTCCGTTACCGAATCGAACTAATACTAAAAATAAGTTTTATCCCAGGTTTAGTATCAGCGCGTAACGATAACGCCCTGACCCCGTGTTCGGCCCCTTTTGAATCACGTCAGTAGCGGAATCCTAACACCCGTTCGATGAAAAAATTCGGCATTTCATTGAAGATGGTGATGGCCACACGCTCCAAGCAGAGGGCCGCCAGCTCTCCCCGGTTGTAATAAAAATGCAAGACTACTTCCGGCGAAATCGGGAAGCTGCTGGAGAGGTCGTAAGCCGCTCGCGAAGACCAACTGATGAAAAGATCACCCCGATCTTTTGAAGTCATGTTTTTGCTGCAGACAATCGGACCAACCATCAATTTAGCAGGACCACCAAGCTGGCTCAAACAGGGCAAGCCAGGCTTCCGCTGCGTGATGCTAGGACGGCGTCTTCCCCCCACCTTGTAGTAGCGATTCAGTCGCAAACCAGAGAACGCTCCGGTGGCGGCCTCGAAATCCAATTCAAGCTGGGCACTGAATTCATCGTTGAGGGTGAGCGTCAACAAAGAGGCCTGCTTAGATTCCGACCTGACTTCGACCACCGGCCCCCATCCTGCCGCGATATGAAAAGGACCTGGGATGACCTTGGGCTCAGCTAGGAGCAATGGGTTAGGCTGCAATTCGCTCCAATCGTCGAAGACTTGGCGATACAGGGCATCCGGGTCAGCAATCCGTGGGAAATGCTGACGAAGGAACGCCGGGAAAGCATGTCGGAAATAGGCGGCACCCTCCTTCAGAATCGGCGCCAAAGTGAGACGATTGCGGAATAACGTATCCGACCGGCCCTGGATATAATCCACAGGATCGACGTCGAACAGGTTGGTCCGCTCCAGTGCGATGGAAGGCTCAGCGATATACATGCAAGCACCCGGGCAGGCGCCCGTGAGCTTAGGATAATCGGTCAGCCGTCGGTAGTGACTGTAGTATTCTTGGCGATGCTCGTACATCGACTGATCCATCACCGAAGTGAAGTACAAGGAGACGGCATAGAATGGACGGCGCTCCAGGGGAATCACGTGTAGCGCCAGCTTAGGGTCCACGAGATAGTTCATCGAAATCGAGTACGACTCCGGTAATCTCATGTAATGCTTGCGCTGCCCTTCTGGCATGGCCGCAAGAAAGGCAGCCAAGTCGGCCTGGAAACGACCTTCAAAGTATTCCTTAAACGTGACCGTATTCATTAGGTTGATAAATCTCTAATCCCCCAGGTGAACGTGCAAGCGCCATCGACCCGTGATCGCAGCCGAAAAAGTTACAATGAACAGGCTAGACCTGGCGAAGGTCGAATAACAGGACGCAGAATACGCCGCCGAGACCATGGAGCATCAGGCTGGCCACTAGCGGCACAGATCGATGGTCAGCCCATCAACACAAAGCACGGTGACACCTACTCACATTGTATGGAAGGCTCAGTCCATCCTGCCGGCTCGCCACTTGATATCCTGCCTGTCGCACTAAGCATAATTTCCGGCAGCAATACAGCAGGACGCGCACACCAGACGAGTAACGCAATAATCGCAAATAAACACAGGGTCTCAGGACGCTGAAAAGCGTCCTGAGACCTAGACTGGCTGGAATAAGAATCAGGAAGCCTTATTGGGCTTCTCCCACTTCCAAACTTGGACTGCCAGCGAAGCGAACTCAGACGAACGCTTAGCAATATCTTCTCGGGTCCACTTCGTTTTGGTCTTCAAGTCCGCATTGATAGCAAAGGCAGAGTCAGCAATGGTACGCTTCTCGGGATCAGAATGCTTTTGGATCTTCTTAGAGAACGGATCATTCTTGATGCACATATTGATCCCAGCATCAAGTAAGGTAAGGTTACCAATCAGAGAGGCATAATCAGCGTCCTTCTCCTCGAGGGCGGTGATACCGCTCTCAGCGTATGCCAAATCGGAAGGCTTCTGCGGAAAGAGATGCTCCACGTGAACCTTGCTAGATCCGGCTGAGATCTCGGATGAGCTGGACATTTTTTCGTTCAGCTTAACCAAAGCGTAACGGGCAAGCTTTGATACGTTCGCAGGCCTCCAATTCGGGAAATCTGAAACGAATTTAGCATCATCAGGCACCTTTAAACCGTAGAGCTCATTAGCAACGTACGAAAGCACATCGGAAGACTTTCCCGCGGAGTACATTAGCGAGACATGGGTAGCCAGTGAAGCGTACTTCGTCTCAAGCACATTTGTCACCTGCTTGGAAACTGTCCATCGGATGGTCAATGAGATGAGAAGGTTACAAACAGATTTCAACGTATCCAAGTCTCCCGAACGGTAGATAGAGAGAAGAAGCGGACGACAAGTCTTCGCACCGAGCGAGTTCAGGTCATCAAGCAGAGCGTCACAGTCAGGCTTTCCGACGGAAGCGCCGATAAGTTTCTCCAGACGAACCGCATCTTCCTGGAGATCTACCATGACAGATTTGACGAAACCGGCCTTGGCGTTCTGATTAAGAAAGTCGCGGTAAACCTCGAAAAGCCCGTCTTTACGGACGAACTCATGGCGAGCGGCCTCAAGTGCCTTCGAGCGGGCTTCTCCGGCAGCCGTTTCAGCGCCTTTAGGCAAACGGTGGTAGCCCGGATCCGACAGCCACTTCGTCCTAAAGAACGAGACTGGGTCTTTTGCGATCTCTTCATTGGACATCAAAGAAGGCCATCCCGACTTCACCGACTCCTCATCGGACTTGTTTCCTGAACAAATAGCGAAGAGCTTATTCTTGATAAGATCAGCGGCAGAGAGCTCAAGGCCTCGACTGTTGAGAGTCTCGAAAAGTCTGAAAGCGGCCGACTCATCCTGAGCCTCGATAACGACCAAGCTGAGATTATCCTGAAGAGATTTGAGTACGGCGACCAGGACGCTGAAAAGGTCGAGTCGTGCTGCCAGCGCCTGCGCAACGATCTGCGATTCGATTTTGCTTCGGATCAGGCGATACGCAGCAAGGACTTTAGATTTCGCGACCTTGTTGCGGGCGCCGCTAAACTTTTTCTCACACAAGGAGTCGAAGTCGTGCCACGGAGCCGACATGACGAAGCCGTAAATATGGGCATCGTCAGGTTGCGGCTTCAGGATAAACTCACCATCGTCGTTGCCCATAGGTGCAGACTTATAAAGCGGCAGGCTAAACGACGAAGCCTGCTGAATTAGCTTATTCTTGTCAGCCTGACTGGCTTCTCCGTCAGAAATAGCCTGCACAAGCCTGGAAGCCAATGCCGCCTGAAGCATCGTCAAGGTCGTCATTCTCTGCTGACCGTCCAGAATACTGTAGCCCTTCTTAGCCAACGGATCCGCATCAACGCGGCAGAAAACCATCGCTCCCATGAAATGCACATTGAGGGAGGATAGTGACTTTAAGTCAGTAATCTCAGCCGGAATGATATCTTCAAAAAGGAGGTCGATCTCATCAGCACCCCATGAATAAGAACGCTGAAAAGGTGGGACCGCCAAGTCGTTGTATTTGCTAAGCAGTTGCTTGAAAGTGAGCTCTTCTGCGTGGTAGGTCTTGGACATGATGAGCAAGGAAAGCCCCTAGCCCAATCGCGATCAAGATCTTAACTCATATTATTCATATAAAACACTCTAAGATAAGAAAGCTAGAGCGGGCTTAGCACCGAGAACATACAGGGCGTACTTGGCGCGGGACATGCCGACGTAAGCCCGGCGGCGGTCTCGGGGAGAGTCGAGCTTGTCCAGGTCGGTGAGGACGACGACATGACTCTCCATACCCTTGAACTTGAAGACGGTGGAGGTCCGGATGGTCCCTTCCTCGTAAGGTTTGGCGGGATCGAAGGGCACGGCCTTGAGGCCGGCCAGCTCGGCGGCCCCGGCATAAGACTCCTTCCCTGCCCCGCGCAGGCTCAGGACTACGATGTCCTTAGGCAGGTGCTTCGGGAGGACGTGCTTGGCTAAGACCAGGTTGAGCAGCTCCAGTTCCCGGCCGGGCGGATACGGGGCGCTGACCACCGCCGGACCCGGGATACCTGAGGTCTCGATGTCTGTCCGCCCGATGACCTTGGCCACGGCACGCCCGATCTGGTCGGTATTACGCCAGTTATGGACTATCATGGCCTCGGCACCCGCCTCGAGCGCATGCAAGGCCTCTAGGTGCCCGCCTGAGGGGGGATTTGGGGCTTCGGGGCTAAGAATCTGGTCGATATCCTCAAACCACCGCCAGCGGCCCTTGGAGAGGCCGCCCTTGAGCAGGGCATCCATCAGGGCGAGCTTATCGCCGTCGTCACGGAAGTCCTGTCCCTCATCGACCACCAGCAGGTCGAACTTACGGTCCTCAGGCAGGCTTCGGGCAGCCGCCAAGGCATCGGTGACCCTTTGACGGTAATAGGCAGGGTCGGTCGAAGTCTGGTCGCCCGCGTTGCCGATCAGGCGGTCACAATGGGAGTAAAAAGACCCGGCATCGATCCCGGGTACCCCTTCCGCCTTCGAGACATCGGCCAAAAATGACCCAAGGTGGCGGTTGAAGCACATCAGTCCGATCCGCGAGTCGGCGCGCGCCTTTAGCTCACGCCGGCAAGTCTCGAAGGCCAGCAGCGTCTTGCCCGACCCTGGGCCGCCGATCACACGCAGGCGAGGATTACGCTCCATCATGTTGAGCGAGCGCATCTGTTCGGCTGAAAGCTTCAGCAACTGCTTGTCCATCTGGTCGGCCGAGAGGCTGGGAATCAGCCGCAGGTCCGGACGTAGGAACTGGATCGTCTGCGCGATGATTTCGGGAGTCATCAGCGGCGGCTCATCTTGATCAGGGAACTTTTCCTTGAACATCTGGGCCGAAACGGCGACCTGTCGCTCGACGATCTCGAGCATCGAGGTCGATTCGAGTTCGCTCTTTCCGATGATACGTCGAGGGTCGCCCTCGATCGTCGTAGACTCCAAGTCGACGTCGGGCAGGATGATCGCGTAACCAAAAAGGCCCTTATGACCCAAGGACCCAGGACCGAACTTATCTTTCAGGTAGTTATAGATGTCGAAGGAGTTGAATCGGGCCTGATGGAAAGGAGGGGTGATCTCATGCTTGCCGGACTTATTGGTCGTAGACCATACCCCATCGACGCACTCAATGCCCCCGCCCTTCACTTCTAGGACCAGGCGACACTTGGGATGCAGCAGCACGAAATCAGATTCCACGTCCGAGCCGGGGCGGCCACCGGGCAAGGCCCTTCCGGGGATATTCAGGGAATGGATCAGCACGTAATCATCGGGCAGCTCACGGCGGAGGCGCTCGAAAAGACGAGACTCGGACTTCACATGAAGTCTCTGAGGTATAGTATCTGGGATGCATCGAGCCATAGGCCTATCTGTGCATGCTAATAAGAATAACGGCAAGTACCGCTCTCGATGTCCAGCTGGTCAGAGCACCTCGAGGACCTTCTTGGTCGGCAATCCGGGGTAGTCGCCATCCCTGATCGAATAAGGCCCGTAAAAAATCGTCTCATCGTAAGTCTCCTGAATCAGCTGGGTCCGGTGTGAGATGATGCTGAACCCTCCATGGACCGACTCGAAGGAATACGTCGTGACGGTGAGGGACCCCTGTTCCTCTGCGGTACGACGGGCGATCTCGGACACAATGTCCATCTCCTCGTTGCTTAGCGCTATCTTCGACTTCCAACTGAAGCTGTAACAATAGCGCCTAAAAGCACGATCCTCTTCGTCGTCCAGATCCAGCATCTCGACCTGCGTGGTCGTGACAAACTGCTGAGTCTCTTCAGAAAAACTGCCAACACCCGACATGGCTTTAAGCAGATCCTCGGGGTTGAGGTGAGAATAGGCATCGGTCTTGGACTTGCAGTCCAAGGCGATGATATCGATGACCTGCCGGCTCGTCTTCCCCTTAAACGCCCCGGGGTCGACCCCTGCAGCGGGGTCCTGGATGATGGTCAGCGACTCCAATCGCTCCAGGGCTGCCTTGGGCAGGTCCTTGGCCAGGCGAAGATCGTACCAGCAAAGGTGGAAGGTAGAATCGCCCCCCGGCGCCGCCCAGCGGGATTTGACCACCCCCATCTCCTTCACCAGAAAATCTAGCTCACCGGTGAAGCCAAGATGTGAGATAGAGATCTTCTTAAGAACGCAGTAGCTTTCGACCTGCTCAAGGGACTTGGCAAGCTCGGCCGAAAAGGAGGAGCCCTCTTGGCTAAGGTACCCGATCAAGCCAAGGCCGGCCTGAACATGTCCCAACAGAGGTCTGCCCTTGGGGTCGAGGATCATTACTTCAAAATGAACGGATCTTTCTTATTAACAATACCATAAGCATATTGCGGCATGACCGTTTCCGGGCATTAATGAGGCACCCCTTTATTATAAAACAATGCCCCTAGACGAATTTACCCTGAACATCCTCCTCGAACTGGCCAGCAAGCACCAGAACATGGTCGGCGACCTTCAACGGACGCGGACATTCCTCGAGGAATACCTAGCCAAGAACAACAGAAGCGAAGCCGAAGTAAAGGAGTTCACCGATGCGGTAATGAAGCGCATCGAAGACAAGATCAAAAGCCTCTCGGAAGACGGTCCGCCGATGCCGATCCGCGAATCCTTCGACGGTTGGTACACTGGACCTGGCAGCAGCAGCCCTCTCTGGAACCGCTACAAGAAAACCCTGGAAGCCAAGCGCTGGACTAAGGAGCTGATCGATCAGATGGATCGCTCCACCACGAACATCGTGGGCATGATGGCACCGCCAGGCGTTCCTAAGTTCGTCTACAAAGGTCTAGCAGTCGGCCGCGTCCAGAGCGGCAAGACCGGCAACTTCATCGGCGTTCTGGCAAAGGCCGCCGACGCCGGATACAAGATGATCATCGTACTAGGAGGCGTCACGAACACCCTTCGCTACCAGACACAAGACCGTATCCAAAAGGACCTCATCGCGATCGATGACCCCAGCTGGACCTGGCTCACGAGCGCCATCTGCAAACCTGGAAGCCTGGAAATCCTGCCGGGGGACTTCGGACAGGTCAGCCCCGCCGCCGGTGAAGCCGTCATGGCCAGCCAGAAATCGATCGGGGTCATCAAGAAGAACAAGACCATCCTCAGCGACCTGAAGGCTTGGATCAAAGCAACCTCCGCCCAAGCAAAGAGCCAGTGCCCCGTGCTCATCATCGATGACGAGTGCGACCAAGCCTCAGTAAATTCAGCCGACCCCGAATCCAACCCGACGACGATCAACCGACTGATCCGTGAGATCATCGGCATGCTGCCCAAGGTAACCTACGTAGGCTACACCGCCACTCCGTTCGCTAACGTATTCATTGATCCGGAGGTAGAAGGCGACCTCTACCCGAAGGATTTCATCGTCTCGTTGCCGAAAAGCGAGTTCTACTTCGGTCCCGAACGCATCTTCGGTCGCGACCCAATCACCGGAGAGACGACAGGACAACCCGGAGCTAACATCCTCAGAGAAATCAGCGACGAAGACGTAAAGTGCGTGCGCCCTCCAAAAGGCAAGAGCGCCGGGCAGTCCTTCAAATTCGAAGTGCCCCCCACCCTGCACAAAGCCATCGTCTACTTCATCCTCAACTCGGCGGCCCGTCTCTGGCGCGAGAAGAACGTCCTCAACGAGGCCGGGAACGGCGAATTCAAGTCGATGCTGATCAACACCTCTCAGCTCAAGCGGATCCACTCCATGACGCTGGAAAAAATCCAGCCTCTAGTGACACAGCTTAAAGCTGATTTCGCCGCCGGAAGGACGGATGCGTCATGGTCTCAGCTCTGGTCGGAAGAAATGGAAAAACTTAACAGCGAAGCAGTGGGATGCAGGAACGCCAAAGTCACCTACGAGCAGCTCAGGTCTCACCTAAAGGACACCCTCGATCGCATCGAGGTGATCAAAAGCAACAGCAGCGGCGAAGAGGTATCCAACCTCAACGAGGTCTACCATTCCAATAACCGCGGAAAGATCGTCATAGTCATCGGTGGCAATACCCTCTCCCGAGGCATCACCCTCGAAGGCCTGACGGTCTCATACTTCGTGCGGGAAGCGAGCGCCTTCGACACCCTGCTCCAGATGGGACGCTGGTTCGGGTACCGCAAGGACTACGAAGACATGCCCCGCGTCTGGATGACCGCCCAGATGATGAAGGACTTCTTCGACCTCGCCACGATCGAGTTCGAATTCTTCAAGATCCTCGAGCCTTACGTGCTTGGGCTGAGCCCCAAGGAAGTCGGCCCGAAGATCCGCCAGCACCCGGACTATCTGCCAACGGCAAAGTCGAAGATGCGGAAAGCCATTGAGTGCAATATCAGCTACACTGGGCACCTCATCGAGACGACCTACTTCCCTCGCGAAGACTCCGATTGGCTCAAAGCAAACCTGGAGGCCGGACGACAGCTGGTGGCGAACCTCGGAGGCGCGTCGGCCTTCGCGGATAACGGACGCTCGAGCTTCGTCAAGACAGGCGTATCGCTCGAGAATGTCATCGGATTCCTCAAGCAGTATAAGGTCAACGAACGCAACAAGCGCTTCTCGCAGTCGAACGTGATCTCTTACCTCGAAACGGCCCTGAAGGACAAGCATCACCAGAAGTGGAACGTCGTCCTGCGCAGCAACTCCCGACCGGGATCGGGCACGACCGACATCGGCATCTCGCTCAACAACCTGAACATCGCGCCCGTCGAAGCATACCCCGACAAGGACATCGCCTACATCAAGTCCCTACGCTCTCCGACGGACGTCATCTGCGACGCCACGCTCGCCCAGGCGGCCGGCGCGCCCAAGGCACGACGCGAGGACGAACTGATGACATTCCGCAACACCTACACACCCAGCACAGGACTGCTCATCCTCTACCCCCTCAACAAAGACGCCGCGGGCGACGGCAAGGACCGCAAGAACATGAATGCAACGGACAACTTGCTCGGCTGTGCCATCTACTTCGCCCAAGGTGAAGGCAGCCCTCACAGCTACCTGAAGGTTCAGCAACAGTGCGACGCAGCGCCCGACGAACCGTCCGACGAGGACGAAAACACCCCTAACGCACCCCAAGCATGAAAGACTACAGCAAGCTGACCAGCGAAGTTTCGCTGGCGATCTCCGCCCTCAGCGGAGCTAAACCCTCCGCAGGCAAAAGCACTCGATCCCCTATCAGCGGGACAGACGTCGCAGGCCGGGAATACCAGATCGGCAAAGATCACAACGGTGCCTTAAGCCTTCGAGTTCCTTGCGACTACGCGGGCAGCAGCGCAATGCCGCTCTGGCAGACGAGGCTGATCAGCGTGACAAAAGAGTCGCGAGAAGCGAACGGCGTCACGGAAGGATGGATCATCGTGCACTTCAGTCGCCTCGTACCAAGCGAGCAGGTAACATCTCTCTCGGCCTACATCATCGACGCAATCGAGCCCACGGGGACTGACTCTGAAAAGACCGTCCTCGGGGTGCTTAAGGAATGGAAGAAACTCTTCGTCGAAGACTCGTCCGCTTTCGGATACGAGAAAGTCGTCGGTCTGTGGGGCGAACTTCACATCCTCAACAAGCTGATCGATATCAACGAAGAAAAAGCCCTCAGCGTCTGGACCGGCCCGATCCGAGGCAGCCACGATTTCGCCGGCATCGATTCGTCCATCGAGTGCAAGGCGACGACCAATAAGATCGTGAAGAACGTCCATATCTCGAGCGTCTATCAACTGGTGCCGCCAGGCCTCGACGGCACGCTCACCTTGGCCTACGTACAGATCGAGGAAAGAGCCAGAGATGGCAAAAACCTCACCTCCTTCATCGAGGAGACCGCCAAGCGACTTACTCATCCTGACGTTTTCTTCGAGAAACTGAGCCACCTCGGCTACGAGCGAAACGTGACGAAGACCGCCCATACCGAGACGGCTTTCGCTCTTTGCAAGGACAGTTACTATGATGTGGCAGGAGACTTTCCTCGCGTCGTCCCCACCAGCTTCGCCGGTGGAAAAATCCCCGCCGACGTCGAGGACATCTCCTACACCATCGACCTGCGCCAGTCGGACAAACACCTCATCTCCCCGGAAATCATCCAACTCCGAATCCAACACCTTTTGAAATGAAGCTTTTCTCCGAGAAGATGTCCCCAACGGGGACGATCAACCTGGACGCTATCCAGAAGCTCTTCACTATCACCGAGCTCGACGACATCTCCGTCTTCGTACGCGAGACGGCCCAGAACTCCTGGGACGCGCGCAAAGACAAGAACAGCAAACTCGACATCGATCTGGACTACAAAGTCGGCAAGATCTCGCCAGAACTTCAAAGAGCATTCGACAAGACCTTCTTCGCAGACGCTACCGCTGACATTAAAAACAAGCTTCAGCGATACACCCGCGAAGGCCAGACCTACCTGATCGTTCAAGACAAAGGTACGGTCGGACTAGCAGGCCCCACCCTTGCCACCGAGAAAGGCATCAGAAACAACTATGTGGCATTCCTGCTCAATATCGGACAGGAGCACAATGACGCGAGCGCCGGCGGCGCATTCGGATTCGGGAAGTCGGTCTTCTTCCGGGCCAGCAC
>JACCDV011061964.1_pt1 | contig 10764 bp, 15 predicted proteins | sample 7446131 | NCBI WGS metagenome assembly JACCDV01 (sample SAMN15323448, study PRJNA562643) | freshwater metagenome | isolation source: river surface water | place: USA:Blue River Watershed | collected 2017-08-17
CTAATCGTGATGCATTTTCTTTTTGTTTCATGCTCAGACCTTTTCTACACGGTAGAAATAGGAGTGTTTTGATACGTGAAAGAAATATGGTGAGAACGGTGTACTAGATACGGAGCAGGGGGACGCTTTTGTTCCACAACTTACAAACTAGACATCTATCTATGACAAAAACACAAACATTAGTGGTAATTCCAGCCCTCGGAGTACTTATGCTTCTTGGAGGCGCAATAGCAGGATACACGGGGCTCGCTTCAGCGCAATCTGGTGGGATGATGGGGGTGACACAGGGCACTCCCCACGTCGGGGGTGTTATTACGGCCATTAACGGCTCGATGATTACGATAGCAGCAAACCCGAATCATGGCGGTGGCACGAATACCATCGAGACTTCCGGTGCGACGTTTACGAAGGCTAGCGCACCTGCAAGCCTTTCCAGCTTCGCTATTGGCGATAAAATCCGGGCAACTGGCACGTTAAACGGGACCACGCTCACTGCAACGGCGGTTACTGATATGCCCGCATTTGGAATAGGTGGTCGCGGCGGTCACGGAAAGGGTCATGGTGTTATGGGAGAAGTTACCGCTCTAAACGGCTCTACCATCACCATCACCGGTAAAGATGGTCAGTCGTATACGGTAAATGCAGGCTCTGCGACGATTCAGAAGATGACTACAGGCTCACTCTCTGATATTGTCGTCGGCGACACTATCGGTGTTCAGGGAGCAGTGTCCGGATCAAGCGTCACGGCGACGATGATCATGGACGATGTGCAACAGCACACGATGAAAGCGAATCAGCAGTAATTGACTCTCTTACACACGAAAGCCCCCTTGAGGGGCTTTCGTCGTGAAAGAAATACAACCTCAATTGTGTACTATATGCATGTGGATACCACTCAATCAGATGAACAGTATGTCCGACGCGTACAGGGTGGCGATTCTGATAGTTTCGGGATTCTCATCGAAAGATACGAGGCTAAACTCCGCCGCTACAGCAGGCGCTTTATCGCACGTGAGGACGATGTTGATGACATACTCCAGAGCGTTTTCATTAGTGCGTACCAAAACATCCAGAGCTTTGACGCGTCGCTTCGTTTTAGTCCGTGGATATATCGTATCGCCCATAATGCGTGCGTCAACGCTCTTCGATCGAGTGGACGAACTGTTAGTGATTACGATTTTGATACAATTATTGCTCATCATGTGTATGAAGATCCTGCAGAGCGAGAGCGCGATCTTCGCGACACCCGCACTCTCCTCGATTCCGGCCTAGACAAGCTTGACCCGAAATACCGTGAAATTCTCATTCTCCATTATTATGAAGAGCAGGCATATAAAGATATAAGCGACATCTTGCAGATTCCGATGGGTACTGTTGCAATTAGAATGAAGCGTGCGAAAGAGGCTCTCAAAGAGGTAATCAAAGACAAGGTATGAACAATCTCAAAGATACAATTCTCAAAGAAATTAAAACTGGGGAAGTCTCTATGACACCGCGGCTATATTTCACCGCGAAGTGGATGGCACTCGCGGCGACGGTACTCGCGGTACTCGTGGTGACGATATTCATATTCAACTTCATATTTTTCAGTCTTCGCATTAATGACAACAATGCTCTGCTCGGTTTCGGATCTCGGGGAATTGGTGCATTCATCCGATTTTTCCCGTGGCATTTACTCGCACTCGACATCGCCCTTATTATTTTTCTACAGTGGCTTCTCAGGCACTTTCGCTTCGGCTATAAGATTCCCGTCCTCTATCTCATTGCGGCTCTTGTATTCGGCGCATTCACGTTTGGTTTTGTGCTCGATCGGGCGACGCCCTTCAACGATCGCATGCATGATGGTCGTGGGAAATTACCACCACCCATGCGCGGGTTTTATGAGGGTGCACAAAAGGGGCATAAAAGAGGAAGTGGCCTCTGCCGCTGTACGATTCTTGCAATTGAAGGCAACATGCTGATCGTTGAAGACACGCGCAGTGCAACGACGACACTTACGGTACTGTTACCTGAAAATGACCGACGCGCGACGACAACCGATCTTAAAGTCGGTGACATCGTCTTCATCGCAGGCGAGGAGAAAGACGGGGTAATTACTGCATTCGGTGTGCGTAAAGACGGCTTTGGCCGCAACCGTAGTTTCAAACAGATGGACGCAACTTCTCATCAATTTTGAGAGACTAATTCTAATTCTGACAATCGTATCGGACAAGAACACCTCCTGTCGAAAGCGCTTTTGCTTCGAGTAATCCAAGTTTGCGGGTAAACGTTTGATCTTCAAACAGGCGTCGTCCTTTTCCGAGAATAATCGGCGCAATACAAAGCCGAATTTCATCAAAGAGTCCAGCACTCAGGAGTGAGTGAGAGAGATTCGCGCTCCCAAAGACGTACAAGGGGCCATTTCTTCCGTATTTCAATTCCGCGATTTCGGTAACGGCATCGCGGACGATCGTCGCATTGTTCCAGTCAGCTTTTGTAAGGGAGGGCGAACACACGATTTTAGCAATCGAATTCATGAGTGGCGCTACCTTGGCGTCGCTGGCATGGGAGGTATTCGACCAATAGTCGGCCATTCCGGCATAGGTTTTTTCTCCAAAAACGAGCATATCTACTGCTTGAAGTTGCTCGAGACTGAGCGCCTCAAGCACTGCCCCCAGACGAGCTCGTGAAATGAAAGATCCCACGGCTTTTCGCCCTCAAAATACCCGTCGAGCGCGAAGTGACTTTGTACACCTTTCCCTTAGAATCGTACGTTGTCCATTTTCCCACCGGTTCTCCCATCTTAAACTCACCCGATCTCTTTCGTGTTCCATCTAAGCGAAACCATTCCCAATGACCATGAGGTTTTCCATCCTTAACTTTTCCCTTAGACCACATCGTTCTCCCATTCGCATGGTACTTAATGGTAAATCCTCGAACGACTTCAGTTTTTTTCTTTTGAAGAGCCATAGCGTTATTATTTCGGTATATCACACGTAATTTTTCGTCGAGTTCTATACATCACTATCATCGAGACAGTAAAAATACCAAACCCCAGAAGCTGAGCTCCAGAGCTGTCATCGTTGCCTCCATAGATAATTAGAGCAATCCCGAGCGCACCCCCAAAAATTGATGGCAATAGTTTTTTGAAACCTGAAGTGACACGCATATCGCTATTAAATCATACAACAAACGCAGATTTATCTTTTTTTTTCAAAAAGAACGAAAACCGCCCGACCGAAGCCGTGCGGCTTTCGACGGGCGGCATAAATCTATTTCACCGCCTCAAGTGAAATAAATTCTAAACCTGCTTCTGTTGCGGCTTCGCGTGCCCATTCTTCGACTTGCGAGAAAGGGGTCGCTTCGTCCACGTCCACGGTCTGTGTCTTACGGTATACATCGCCACACTTGAATGGGTTGCTCTTTGGGTCGCGACAGAGCGCCTTATACCGTTTCTTTCCTGCGGGAGGATGGGGAGGGAGTAGTTCGTCCGCCATTGGTGGTCTCCGTTAATGTGCACGTCCGCGGCTACCATAGCAAGTATGCTTAACAATTCCAAGTCGGAGCGTTGTTGTACTTTTCTTGAAATTGTCGTTAATGAGACGGTGTAAACTCGACTGTCCACTCAATGCCATACTTGTCCCGAAACATGCCGAAAAAGGAACCCCACGGACTCACGGCCATGGGCATTTCTGTAGCGCCTCCTGCTGAAAGTCCGTTGAACAATCTTTCTGCTTCCTCTTTGCTATCTGCAGTAACTGCAATTTTGCTTCTGTTTTCTGTTTCGCTTACTTTTCCCATACGAGCCGGAATATCATTGGCAATGAGCACACTGGAGCCGATAGGGAGCACGATCCGCATGATTTTTTCCATCTCATTTTCAGGGACAGGAAATTCAGGGCCTGCCAAGTCTTTAAAACGCTTGATCTCGGCGAATTCGCCGCCAAAAACGGATTTATAAAAGTTAAACGCTTCTTCGGCATTGCCGTTGAAGTTAATGTAAGGATTGATGTTTACCATATGAGGATCATAACAAATGAGAGACGAGGAACGAAATTCCCTGGTCACGAAGGAATATACGATACATGCCCGCCTGTCGTTCCGACTTTTTTGATTTTTCCGCGCTTTACGGAGAATTGGGGAGGAGAATTGGGGTCAGGCACCAGCATAATTGTTTGAGCAAGGTGACAACGACACCAAGAAAGCCATTCTGGGGTGCCTTGGTTCGAACCTCATCGTCAAAGACCAAAAACTCAATGTAGACCTGCATCCTTTCTTCTTGAGCGTACTTGAGAGTCGCGAAAAGGTGGAGGCAGAACTCGTTTCCGTTAGAACCTCTGAAAGTGGTGCAACTAAAAGACAAAAAGGCACTTCCGTGCCTTCTCGTTCGAATCTGCTCACCCGATGGAACACCTTTAGAACCTTAGATTTCACTAAGACGTATCCAGCCGTTGATTATACTGTAAAAGAAATCAGGCAGTTACTTTTAATACGTTAGAGGGGTAGGGGGTACTTGCCCCACCATGCGTCAATGTAATCTATCTAGTCGTAACAAAATTTCATCAGTCTCACACCAATGTGATACATCCAAAGCAGAACAGTTTCTCTAGTTAGAGCCAAACAGCTGCTTCAACTCGTCCTTCTTTTTAGGGTGTGTAAGGGCTTTAAGAATCAGCGGCACGATTTCTCGTTCAGCGAAATTATTTTGAGTGCCTATCTCAAGAAACTCATCGAAACTGACTGGATATAGTTCAATTTTCTCCCCCGCATCAAGGTTCAAATCTGCGACCTTCGTTATGCCCTTGGCAATAAATGTGTAAACTGCCCAGTCTATTTTGCCGACTGGTTGTTGGGCATCCCAAAGTACAAGTTCACCCGCCTCGTATCCTGTCTCTTCGAGCATTTCTCGTCGCGCCGCCGCTTCTGGGTCTTCTCCCGCTTCCATACGTCCGCCAGCACCAGCTATAAACGGAGGTGCAGCGGGCTGTTCTTGTTTTGTGAGTAGAATCTTCCCATCAGGAAGCACAGGAAAGACGATGACTGTATCTGGCCGCTTGATTCGTTCAAATGTCGCCTTTGAGCCATCAAACATTTCTTGCTCCCACTGGTACACATCAAATAAAACACCCTTAAAAGCGAGTTTCGCTTCTGGGGGCATTGTGATTTTAGGCTTTGGCCGTTGAATGCTCATATGTTTTGGTCTAGAAATGTCTTAAGTGCGTTCAGGTCTCGTGTCTCCGGGTCATAGTGATAAGAACTGATGCCGACTGACTCAGCACTTTTAACCGCATCGAGGTTATGTTCGAAATACACTACATCTTTGGCTGAGAGACTGAAGTGTTCCAGCATCTTTTGAAAATACATCGGGTCGGTCTTTTCGGGGTCGTGCTTAAGTGTGAAGACTTCGTATGGCATTTGGTTTAGGCCGAACTTTTTGAACTGTTCATCATTTGCGCCAGTTAAAATAATCTTACGATTTGGATATGTCTCCAGCAAATCGTGCATTTCCTTGAATATCCCTTTGCCCTCAATTACGAAAGCGTCCACCGCATCCACGAGTATGGTTTTCATAATGTAAGTAAGTCAATCCATTTCGAGAAAATCTCTTCTATCTCGGCAAGGTGCTTTGGGTCGCGGAACGTATGTGGCGCACCTTTGATAATATGTAGCTCTTTAGAGCCAGGCAGAGCATTAAATAGCAACTGTTGATGTTCGGGCGGTGTCGAATCATCATCGTCGCCGACAATGAATAGAACTGGCATTGTAAGTTTCGAGGCTTCGGGAATGAGGTCATATTTTAAACGGTCAGCCACATGCGACCATTTAAGCCGCTTTATTCTACCTGGCTCGCTGACACTCTCTTCGACACGCATGCCAGTTCTCTCCCACTCATCAGCAATTTTCTGATGTTTATAGGTTTCTACACTAAGCTTGCCTGATACAACTGAGGAAATTGCCGCAAGCGCGAGTACTTGCTCAGGGTGTTTTTGTGCATATAGCGCCGTGCAGATGCCGCCGAGACTGTGGCCAGCGAGTGCAAACGGTTGCTGATACCAGTCCTGCGATTTCGCCCATTCGATGACATCCTCCAAGTCTTCGTAATAGTTTGTAGTTGTCGCGTTTTCGTATTCTCCGTCGCTCTCGCCGAAGGTGTTTGTTGTGTCAAAGCGTACAGCGGTAAATCCTTTTTCGAGAAATGCATGTGCAAAGACTTCGATGTGCGGCTGTTCTTTGAATCCACCCAGGCCATGCATCACAAACGCAAGTCCTTTTTGGTTCTGCACCTTCTCTAAAAGAACCACCATGTTCTGTCCTTTTCGATTGACAATGGTAAGTTTTTCCATAGTTAAAGATGCTACTTTATCGAGACAACCGTAAGCCCTTTTTCTAGTATCTCTTCTTTTGGCCAATATAGTTCGTCAATTTTAAACTTACGGACGTAGGTAACTTGCTTTGAGATTTGGCGTCCAGTGTATTCCTTCTTGTTTGCATTCCATTCGCGCAGAAGAAGAGTATCGCCTTCGGCAACCTCAAAATCACCAAGGCGGAGTTCATACGTTTTCTTGCCCGACTCAATAGCTTCGAAGTATTCGGGGAGTATTTTCTTTTCAATGCGAGCCATATAGGGGTTCAGTACAGGCATTATACTAGGCGGAATGCGTATAACCATCATCGGGCATCCAGGGAGTGGGAAGTCAACTTTAGCCCGTGCAATCAGGGAAAAACTCTCGATTCCGCATATTCACTTAGACCGATTCTGGTTTGATGGTGGGGGGCGCTCTGGCGAACATGATACGCCTGACATTGAGCGTGTCCGCGCGTATGTTCGTGAGAAAGTACTGGAGGCAATCGCGGCTGATTCATGGGTGTCAGACGGCTTCTATTCGCGTGTACAGCCCGAAATAGCCGAAAGAGCAGATACAGTTATCTTCCTCGACATCCCGCTAACGAAGCGACTCTTGAGTCACGCTAAACGTATGCTGCAGCCTTCAACAAGACACAAAGAATTGAGTTGGTGGGACGAGTTGAAGTTCTTTCGTGAAATCATTAGGAGAACCTATTCAAGAAAACCAAAATATAAGGCGATTCTCGAAAAGTTCGCAGATAAGGTAATAACCCTTCGTTCCTGGAAGGAAGTTGATACTTACCTTACTGATTTGAAATAATACTTAGAAAGCAGGGCGACGATGCATGTCGGTAATCTCGCGATTGTAGACGAACTTCTCAATAGTGTTTAAGAACTCTTTGATGTCTTTCAAGTCCACGGCCTCGCGGAACAAGATGTCAGAATCGAACGCTGTAATGTGGTCACGCTTGTCGAAATCAAGGTACATTTCCCACAGTTCCTTATGGAGCGCTTCTTTGTACCGTTTATCGAAGTATTCTTTTTCAACCTCTTTTTGAGCCTGTTCGAGGAAGCGTGTGTTAAGAGAGATAATTTCCGCAAACGCCTCAGCTTCAAGCTCTTTTACTCCTTTTACACGCGCGAAAGTCCCCACCTTGGCCAGATGCACGAGCATTCTAGGTATTCGATATTCGTTCACCTCCTTTTTCAGACTAGTAGATATTACAGAGGAAATCTGTCCGATGACTCGCTTTGCGAACTTGTAATATCCGAGTTCAATCGCTCGTAATGCGATTGCTGTGAGATTGTCGATTCCCGTAAGCTCAATATGATTGCTTCGATTATTATTCGGCTGTTTTTCGTATGAGTACCAGTAGACCGACAACAACCAAATGAATTCGTCCAGTATGTCCTCGTATTTATCTTTGTCTTCCTTTTCTCCAAATATATTCATTGCAGCCATCACGATGTTCTCAATGCTCTGCACGATGAAGTGCAACAGGAATGAATCGGTCTCTGCAGCCTTTTGCCCAACGTCTCGATAGAAGTGGAATAAATCCATTACACCGTCGTCATCGAAGTTTTCTGGCGTGATTGCTAGCATCGAATTGATAAACGCTCTTGGTAACGAATTATCATTAAGAATGCTGAACGCGGCGCTCAAACCTTCGCAGTTGACGGAGATGTTGAAGCCCGCTTCGAGGTAGAACTTTGAAATTGCTTTGAGTTTATCGAATATCAACCGTCGAGACACAGAAGACTCGTACGGTTTTACCCTGCGGTTATAGATTTGCACTATGGCGCTTACTGCTTCATCCACGATATAGAACTTGTGGCTTACGATACCTGTGAGTGCGAGTTGGTATATATCGTCGATTATCGTCTGAGTTGCAAGATACATTTCTTTCGGGAGTGTCGTATCTATATCTCGTAGTATCCGAATTGCATCAAGTCCAGCATCATCCAAGCCTGCACGAATTGCATCTTGTGCATTTCCTTTCAGATACCCAAGCGCCATGTTGATAGTCGAACTTTCTCCTTGTTGGGTAAGTGAGGGGTAATTAATCGCCTGAATCACAATGACTTGGAAGCATCGCAAGTTCTGCTGCGTTGTAGCCAAATCTCGGTCGCCGATACTGATGCGGTTAAGCGCAGCTAATTGTTCGTATATATCCACCAAGAAACCGTTTGACCGAGAGAGAGCAATGAACATCTGTGAGGTGTCCATAGAGTTTTTCCTGGCTTGAAAGTACCTTGCAACCGTGTATGCAATTGCCGTAAACCCCGCTATGGTCACGTCATACTTCCGACGCGGAATGTATTCGCGCACAATATCGAAAACTTGTGCAATATCTGCGCGGACAGGATTGAGAATTGATGGCGCTTTTTGAAACGTGCCAGAAATCATCATTGCCCGCTTCTTCTGAGAATCCAGCTTGTTATCTTCGTCGAGGTCGAGGGTGATGTTGCCGTCATCGATTGCCTTTTCAATGTTTGTGGACAAATCCTTCAGATACTTCGATGAGCGATTAAAGATTTTCTGAATGCGTTCGATTGGATTAACAAGTTCGACCGTGTGGATGAAAATGCGCCACAGTAAGTAAAATGTGGTTACAAGGAAGGCAAATGCCATGATGTACGAAATAAAGGTGAAGTAGGAGAATGCGGGTAAAACCGCGAAGAGAAATACGAGTAAACTGAAGATACAAAGAAGTATGAAAGTCCATCGATAGGTTTTGTCGTGCCGATACTCGCGCAAAATCGCGGTAGTTCCTTTTTCAGCGGCGTGTTGAATGCTGAAGATGGCCAATGAGAACGTAATCGCGATGATACCGACGATGGCGGCAGCCATTGTAATGAGCAATTCGTTGTGAGCGGCATGGAAGACCATCATGTAATGATTGGAGCTTTCCAACCAGCGATTCTCAGGCGAAAGGAAAAAGAGACAGAGGAAATAGGTGCCTCCGAAGCCAAACAGGAACTCCAGTACCCATGCAAGCAGGGTCTTCGTCCATCCCCATACCTGCCATTGCGTTTTGAGCCACTCCATCATGTGGTGCGCATCATACGCTCGTGAAAAAATCCTCCAAGCATTCTCGTTTCCGAGGGGATCTGCTCAAAAACTTGCCTAATGCACCAAATGTGCTATAATTATCAGTAATTGAAACTGACGAGGTGTGGTGGCGAAGTTGCGAGCCGCTCGTTGGATGTCATTAAATCGAGAATTGGGGTCAGGCACCAGCATAAATATATAATCGTGATGTAATATTTCGAAGATAGGGTTCGGTCACAAATATTTTCCTGTCAACTCCACGGATAAGAAATGTCGCTAAAGCGAACCAGGCATTTCTTGTTGAATAGGTACGCTCCACCGAGCGTTCAGATACGTAGCAAGAAAACTCGCCGCCCAATATGTCTTCTCACCCAGAGGTTCGAATTCAATCCACGGAGAACAATGGTACGACAAAACCCGTCACAGGGACGGGTCAGTCGTTAACAAGCTCCGCTTGCTGAACACGTTCAGAACGGTGTCCTGGGCGGATGTTTCAGTTACGATGCCTCAATTCGCTGGAGGATAAGGGTCATTTCCGTGTGAGTTTCGCCATCCAATTTGTCCATCCCGGTTTTGAACAAGTAGCTCAGCCTGCTTATTGATCGCTATCTCTCGTGCACGTTCGACTGCATCAGCTTTAGATGCAAAGACACCCGCGGCACGATCTGCGCCAGCGGAATGCACCTTCCAATCAGCTCCCTGAGGACTTACCCAAACTTGATTTTTTTTCATATCATTTTCCTAACGAAGTAATGCGGGTGGAAAGAATGGATTGCAAAACGTCACGACAAACGGTCCGCTTCGCGCGATGCAGACTCGCTGGGGTGTGACAATGAAGCATTCGATCCAATGCACGCCGGTGTAGAGTGATTGTTCAGTCTGATCGAGGCGCCCCTTGAAGAACCTGCCTCGTAAATTTCCGACTTGTTGAGCGTGATCTCCGGTGTTTACTACCTGCCAATACACGTCGTAAGAGTCGTTCCTTGGAAGGTTCGGCTTGGCCTTGAAATCGATCTCACAATTCGCGGGGACCAATCCACCCGATGTTATTCTGCGCACTCGGCGACGGTTTATTTTTTTGCCGCGAGGAGGGCGGAAAAAGAGGTCGGCTACGACACGAACCTCACACGGATAAGTGCCGTGGTCAATGACGCCAATATCGGCCAATGTCTGCTTGTGAGAATGATCACCCAGTCGAATGACGGGAAAATTCGATCGAACAGAAATGCTGGTACTTGTTGTGCGTGCAGAAAGCAGACTCTCTATCAGGGCATTTACCTGACTATGTGAGTTAGCGGTCACGAGCGCTTCAAGGTGCTGTGTTGCCTTGTGAATCTCCGCATTAATTTTTACGCGCTCCGCTTCAGTCAGTGCGGCGACGTATGAA
>JACCDV010335895.1_pt1 | contig 10762 bp, 8 predicted proteins | sample 7446131 | NCBI WGS metagenome assembly JACCDV01 (sample SAMN15323448, study PRJNA562643) | freshwater metagenome | isolation source: river surface water | place: USA:Blue River Watershed | collected 2017-08-17
ACAACCTCGGCACGTATATATTTCGTCTTGAAATCAGTATGGATTGCCGTGCCTGCCTCGGGACCCGAACTGCCGATGGGTACTGTCCATGCACGTGTTTCCTGCTCACCTGTTGTGAAATAGGTCATCAAACCGAGCAGTGTATAACCAGCCGTGATAAGCGCGTCAATGCCATTGTCGAAGACACCAAACTCTCGTCGAAATTGCGCCTTATCGTCATCAGCCAACTGCGATAACTCTTGTTCAACGTTGGCATCCACAACAACGTAGGATGCACCGAGAGATGCAATATACTGAACCACATCAGTAAAACGACTGTCATGCATGTCGTCCAAGTTGTTACCGCCAGACTTCTTGTTGAGCACGTATAAAATAGGCTTTGATGTGAGAAGGTGCATCGCATACACAAAAGGCTTCTCTTCGTCTGTGAGCGAAACAGAAGAGGCAAGCTTACCTGCCTCAAGTGCCGCCGCAACACGCTCAAGAATGGGCTTCTCCACTATAGCCGCCTTGTCCCCTCGCTTTACATCGCGTTCAAGATTTCCTAGACGCTTTGTAATCGTTTGCTGATCAGCAAGGATGAGTTCCAGATTGATGACTTCTATATCCTGCTTGGGATGCACGCGCCCCGCGACATGGATAATGTCATCATCTTCAAAGATGCGCACCACTTCAGCAATGGCATCTACTTCTCGAATGTGAGACAGAAATTGGTTGCCCAATCCTTCTCCCTCTGAAGCGCCTTGCACCAACCCTGCGATGTCGACGAACTCAACAACAGCAGGCAACGTGCGTACTGAGCCGGATAGCGCAGCCAGTGCATTGAGGCGAGCGTCAGGCACAGGAACAACCCCGACTGAGGGGTCGATTGTGCAGAATGGATAGTTTTCAGCAGGAACTGCCTTCTTGGTAAGGGCGTTAAACAATGTCGATTTACCAACGTTGGGCAGTCCAACAATGCCGATCTTTAATTGCATAGCTGTGAGAGTAGCTGATTTGCCTATAAATGGAAAGGTGCGGCTCTAGGATTGCCAGTACTCCTTGGACTCTGACACAGATCTCGATGATTACTTGCCCACTAACTCACGCAATTCACGTTCATACTTCTTCATAACCATCATAGTCGTCATCATCTCATCCGCTCCAGCTTTCGTCTTGGCCTGTATTTCTTCACCAATCTTCTTAAACAGCTCAGGGTTCTTTTCTACAAGAGCCATTATCATATTGCGCTGGTCTTCTGGTACGTCCTTTAGCTTGTATTTGAGAACCTGCTTGGTCAAAAATTCTTTTAGCATATTTCGAAAGTATACCGTACGATCCGACATTTTCGCTCTTTGACAAAGGTGTCAAAAGTATGTTAAAGTTGCCCACTTTTCAACTTATGACAACTATCACACAAACATACGTCCAGCGCTGGAATAAAATTGATCCTGCATTCCGTCACCTCATTATTGGCGTCCTCGCTATTGCAGTGCTTTCCCTACTGGGCGGCTTACTCTTTCGAGGTGATGCAATCGAGTCTCCTCAGGTAGGTGAGCAGAAGCGTTCTGTGCAGCTGCGCACAGTCGGCGAACTCGCAAATGAGCAAGGTATTCTCACCATTACTGGCACTGTCGTCTCAAGAGACGAAGCAACGTTGATACCAGAGGCGCAAGGTAGGTACACACGCGTCTATGTGCAGCTCGGTGACTCAGTACGAGCAGGCGATGTCATTGCTGAAATCGACAATGCACGTGAACGAGCAGTTGTGCAGCAGGCTACAGGAGCCTATCGCTCTGCATTAGCGCAGGCAGATAAGGTATCTGGAGGTGCTCGAAGTGAGCAGATTACTATCCTCGAGCTCTCTCAGGAATCTGCAAAGAATAGTATTGCCACAACGCAGTCTGCGGCTGTTGGTACCATACTCTCCGCATATGCGACAATCGACGACGCTGTTAACAAGAGAACGGATTCGATTTTTTCACAACCATCTTCTGACACACCTTCCTTCTCCGTATTGACGTCAAACTCCAAGTCAGCGATCGAAGCTCAGAACCTTCGACGTTCCCTTCTTGCAATACTTGCTGAGAATGCGCAATCTGCTCGATCTATTACAGCTGATTCTCGACTTCTAGAGATCATCACGAAGACCGAGAACGATTTGCGCACCACGCGCACATATCTTGATGTGCTTATTGAGGCTTTAGCTGGAGGTATCGAGTCATCATCTGTGTCAGCGGCGACTATTGCCGCTGCGAAAGCCGAGGCGATTGGCTCGCGAGCCGCTGTGTCAGGGGCAGTTGCTGCACTAGCAGGAGCTCGTGAGCAACTAACACAGCGTGAAGCCGCATACCGCATTGCGGTAAAGAATCTTGAGATTGCTCGCGCTGGCGGACAGATCGAAGACGTGCAGGCGACCAGAGGAGGACTTGAAGCAGCTGAGGGTGCTCTTGCTATTGCACGAGCAAGTCTCGAGAAAACAATTATACGAGCCCCCTTCTCAGGCACCGTTAACAGTTTGACCGCAGAGGTTGGCGCTTACGCGACACCACAAATACCAGCAGCGACTATTGCAAACAACCAGGCACTTGAAATCGTAGGCGCTATCACGGAATTCGATCGCGGAGGCTGGACTGTCGGTTCTTTCGTCAGTGTTAACGGTACTTTCGACGGCGTCGTTACTCGCCTCGCACCAGCCCTTGATCCCGTAACGAAGAAGATAGAGGTGCGTATTGGACTTACTGAGCCTGCCCCAAGCATCACGAATGGTCAGGTGGTTCGCATCGAGTACTTGCCAAAGGTCGTTGCTGCTAATCGCGACATATCACTACCAATTGAGACATTGAAGATTACACCCGATGGTACATATGTACTCAGCGTTTCAGATGAGGGGCTCATTGTACAGAACGAAGTGACTCTCGGCGGCATACTTGGTGAGCGAATTGAGATCACCTCACCGCTTGATGAAGCACTCCGAGTGGTGGTTGATGCTCGTGGCCTATCTGAAGGCATGGCCGTATCTATAGACAACTAAGTATGGTGAGCTTCTGGGCATTTTTCATAGAGAAAAAGCAGTTTACGCTGCTACTAATGATCGCTCTCATCGCAGGCGGCATTGTTTCTGTGTTTGCCATACCTAAAGAGTCTGCCCCCGAAGTGGAGATTCCCGTCGGTATTGTTTCGACAATACTGCCAGGAGCTGCAGCGCTCGATGTGGAGAAGTTGGTAACTAAACCTATTGAAGATGAGGTTGCCAATATCCAGAACCTCAAAAAGCTGACATCGACCTCTCGCGACGGCGTTTCAAGTATCTCAGCAGAGTTTGATGCATTTGCTAATCTTGATGAAGCCATCGCTGACCTAAAAGACGCTGTCGATCGAGCAAAGGCTGAACTACCTGCGGATGCTACAGACCCTCAGGTCATCCGCATTAATTTCGCCGATGAACCGATACTGATTATTTCTGTCAGTGGCGAGTACGGTCCAACGGCGCTTTACAACCTAGGCGAGTCTCTTAAGGATCACATTCGAGGAATGCCTGGCATTTCCAAGGTAGACGTGACTGGCGTGCGTCAGCCCGAAGTAACTGTAGTGATTCGCAAGGAATCGCTTTTGCAGTACGGCATATCGCTCAACGACGCGGTGACGGCGCTACGCATTAACAACGCCTCGCTTCCAATTGGTTCAATAGTTGTGCGAGATATTGAGTATGCGGTGCGATTTGACGGCGATTTTGAATCAGCAGCGGACGTGGAGAATACGCCGATTACCACACGAGGTGGCAAGACCATCTATGTGCGTGATGTTGCTCAGGTCTATGATGGTCTTGAACGAGCCACATCCTACTCACGTGTCTCTTTGAATGGTGAGCCTGCGGAGAACGCACTCACGTTGTATGTATATAAGAAGAAGGGCGAGAACGTCATTACAACTGCACGCGCTGTTCGCGCCGAACTCGAGACATTGCAGGAGTCTATGCTCGCGGGCGCATCAGTTACAACCACCTTTGATCGTGGCGAATTGGTTGAGAAGGACCTGCGTGAGCTGTCTCAGGTAGGACTTGAGACAGTCCTTTTAGTGATGCTGTCACTCATCCTCACTATTGGATGGAGAGAGTCTTTGGTGGCTGGCCTTTCTATCCCTCTCTCATTCGTCATTGCCTTCATTGGCTTGTATGCGTCGGGCAATACGATCAACTTCGTTTCCTTGTTCTCTTTAATACTTGCGATCGGCATTCTGGTGGACTCGGGCATTGTGATGACTGAGGCAATCCATACACGCTTCAAGAAGTACGGAAACGCAAAGAAGGCTGCCATTGAGTCACTCCGAGAGTATGCATGGCCTCTTATAGCAGGAACCATGACCACAGTTGCAGTGTTCCTACCACTCTTCTTCCTCTCTGGTATCACCGGTAAGTTTATTGCCTCAATCCCCTTTACGGTCATCTTCGTACTGCTGGCATCGATATTCGTTGCGCTCGGTTTTGTGCCAATCATCGCCATTATGTTCACCAAGAAAACGATGAACTGGCTGGAGGTGCGGCAAGAACACTACAACGACATTGCACGTGAGTGGTACAAGCATTTCCTCAGAACCATTCTGCGTCAGCGCCGTACACAAAACTACTTCCTTGGAAGCCTTCTCGTTGCTTTCATCTTTACCATGACACTGCCATCTCTTGGTTTGGTAAAGACTATATTCTTCCCGGGCGGTGACAACGACTTCATATACATCGAATTGGAAACCCAGCAGGGCACCGCCCTCAGTGACACAGATCTCATGACAAGATCTGTAGAAGAGATCCTCTATACACGCACTGACATTGAGTCGTTTGTGACGACCATTGGATCAGGTTCAACCTTTAACCAAGGTGGTGCAGGCGCAGGCTCAAAGCTTGCCAACATAACGATTAATCTACCGAAGGACCGTGACCGTACCAGCACAGAGATTGCGGAAGACATTCGCGCTTCGCTCATACCTATCGACACCATCGTATGGCGTGTGACTGAACCACAGAATGGTCCGCCCACTGGCGCCCCAATCGTACTTACACTTACTGGTGACAACCTAGACAATCTGGAGCGATCTGTTGCACGTGGACAGCGTTTGCTTGCCTCCGTTGACGGTGTTCGAGATGTCACCACCAGCATGAAGGACGACACGGCTGAGTTCGTGCTGCGTATTGATACGGATAAGGCATTCCAAGTGGGACTCACACCACTCCAGGCAGCACAGCTACTTCGCACAGCAATAACTGGAACAGATGCAACAACTATTCGCCGAGACGCAGACTCAATTGATGTCACTGTGCGACTCGACCTTAATAGTGCTGACACTCACCCTGACAGAACACAGTACGGTACGCTAGAGGACATAAAGCAGATTGTCGTGCAGACCCCTCGAGGGCAAGTACTTCTTGGATCCTTTATTACCGCCTCATTTGAGAAAAGTAATACGAGCATTGCACGTGAGAACCGTGAGCGCGTTGCTACTGTGTCTGCACAAGTTGAAGAAGGCACCACACCGCTGGACGCTACAGCTGCGTTTACCGCTCGACTCTCGGAGCTCAATCTACCGGACGATGTGTCACTGAAGATTGGTGGTGACACTGAGGATGTAAATCGTACCTTTATGGAGATGTTCCTCGCATTGATCGCAGGCTTACTACTCATGCTTGCTATTCTCGTCCTCGAGTTCAACTCATTTAGATACACGTCCTACCTCCTCCTTACTGTACCGCTTTCGCTCATTGGCGTGTTCATAGGACTCGCACTGACAGGTGAACCTCTCTCGTTCCCTTCTATGCTTGGCGTGATTGCACTCGCCGGTATCATCATTAACCACGCCATCATTCTGCTCGACTCGATGTATCACTTGATACGCGATGCGAAGAACATGCCACTCGAAGACATTGTGGTTGAATCTGCTGCCATACGTCTGCGCCCAATCTTCCTAACGACCATCACAACCGTGCTCGGCATGATACCGCTTGCAGGCGCTTCAGATCTGTGGGGACCTCTCGCCTTCTCTGTTATGTTCGGCCTCATGTTCGCAATGGTGCTGACACTTGTCTTGATTCCTATACTGTTCTATCGCTGGCCAGGCAAGAAGTTTGGTGGAGGTACTTCAGCTGACAACGACGCGCACACGTCTCCATTACCACTGCCGATGCAGTAGATTCCGTCATACAAAAAGCGCCGAACAATGTTCGGCGCTTTTTGTATGACTCAGCTTGCTACTTATAGCAGAACGGTGACCGCGTTATGAGACACCTCAACAACGCCACTTTGTATTGCAAAATTCTCTCGCGAACCGTCTTCCTGAACCACCGTCGCAGTACCCGGCTTAAGTGTGGTCACGAGTGGCATGTGGTGTCCAAGAATTGCCAATTCACCGTCTATGCCCGGCAAGCTCACTTGCTTAGCGGTGCCTGCATACAGTGTGTCCGTAACAGTGGCGATGGTGACGTGCATAACAATAGTTACTACTTACCAACCTGATCTACACCTCCCTTCATGTAGAAATCTTGCTCACTCTTATCATCATGCTTACCGTCGAGAATCTCAGCAAAACCACGAACTGTGTCTTCACGCTTCACATACTGACCCTTGAGTCCTGTAAAAGGCTCACCTACGAAGAATGGCTGTGAGAGGAAACGCTGAATCTTACGAGCGCGATACACGATCTGCTTGTCGACTTCTGACAGTTCTTCTATACCAAGGATAGCAATTATATCCTGCAGGTCCTTATAGCGTTGCAAAATCTTCTTCACCTCAGTTGCGACGCGGTAGTGCTCAGCACCCACAACATCTGGATCGAGTGCACTAGAGCCTGACTCTAGAGGGTCGATCGCCGGATAGATACCAAGCGATGCAAGCTGTCGTGAAAGCACTACTGTAGAGTCTAGGTGAGAGAAGGTTGTCGCAGGAGCAGGGTCTGTGAGGTCGTCAGCTGGCACGTAGACCGCCTGTACAGACGTAATTGATCCTTTTGTCGTTGACGTGATTCGCTCCTGTAGCTGGCCCATTTCCTCCGCAAGAGTTGGCTGGTAGCCCACAGCGGATGGTACGCGACCAAGGAGTGATGACACTTCCGATCCTGCCTGAATAAATCGAAACACGTTATCCATGAAAAAGAGGACGTCTTTGCCCATATTGTCTCGGAAATACTCTGCCATGGTGAGACCTGTGAGTCCTACACGCGCTCGGGCACCAGGGACTTCATTCATCTGTCCAAACACGAGTGCGGTCTTCTCGAGCACACCAGAATCTTTCATTTCATGGTAGAGGTCATTACCTTCACGCACGCGCTCGCCGACACCAGCGAAGACTGAGTAGCCGCCGTGTTCAGTTGCGACGTTGCGAATGAGCTCTTGAATGAGCACTGTTTTACCTACACCTGCACCACCGAAGAGGCCGACTTTGCCACCCTTAATAAAGGGGGTCATGAGATCGATTGCCTTGATACCGGTTTCAAACACCTCTGCCTTGGTGCGCTGTTCTGAAAAAGGAGGGGCGCTGCGATGAATGGGAGAGCGCGTTACTGTTTTAGGGAGCGACTCCTTTCCGTCTACGGTGTTGCCCAATACATCAAAGAGACGTCCTAGGGCCGCCTCGCCTACCGGCACACTAATAGGAGCGCCAGAACTGACTACAGGCAAGTCACGGACCAGTCCTGAGGTCTCACTCATAGCAATGGCTCGCACTCGATTGAGCCCGATATGTTGCGCAGTCTCAAGCGTAACGGTCTTGCCTTCATGGGTCACTGTGAGTGCCGTGCCGATCTCCGGAACATGCTCCTCAAAGTGAACGTCGACGACTGGACCTATGATTTGTGTGATCTTTCCTGTTTGCATAAATGATACCTTACTATTAATGAGACATTGCCTCAATCCCTCCGACAATCTCCGACACCTCCCTGGTAATGAGTGCCTGGCGGACACCGTTGAACTCGTGTGAGAGATCTTTTGCCATTTCCTTGGACTTGTCTGAAGCATTCTTCATAGCCACCATGCGGGCGGAATGCTCCGACGCCTTCGCTTCGAGGAGCGCGTGATAAAACATAACGGAAACGAGGCGTGGTAGAAGTACTGACAAAACAGAGTCTGCGCTCGGCTCGATACTGTATGAAGGGACCGCTGCTGCAACATGCTTTTTTTCAGCATACTTCCCCTTTACTGGCACAATGCCTTCGACAATAGTCGTGAGTGATGCTCGTGAGAGTGGTAGTAGTTTTCGCAGTACTGGCTCTTGTTCGAATGTAGACTTGAAATTTGTGTACAGCACATAGCACACATCGATTTTGCCCTCCAAAAACAGAGACGTGGCTTCCGCTGATACAGCTTCCATGTCAGCAATCCCTACAGTGTCCTGTAGATTGAGGTACTCCTTATGGACAGTGTAGCCTCTGCGTTGCACATACTCGTAGCCCTTTTTGCCAAGACATATAAATGAAAAGACATCGGTAGGGTGCTCCTTTGTTTTGAGTACATGCTCTAGTTCTTTCAGAATGGAACTATTAAGAGCGCCTGCCAAGCCCTTGTCACTGGTAACAAGAACAATAAGGGCGCGCGACTCAGTGCGCTCCGTAAGAAGTGGATGCGAAGAAACCTCCTGACTACCCGACAGTCGTGACAGTATTGAGAGCGCCGCTTCTGCATAGGGTCTCGCAGTAATAGCACGCTGCTGACTCGCTCGCATCTTTACTGCAGACACCGCCTCCATAGCCTTGGTGACCTTATTGGTGCGCAGTGTCGCGCGTATTTTACTTTTGAGTTGCTTCAGCGACATGTGTTATGACTTTTGGCTTTCTGCCCATGTTTTGCAGAGCGCATGCAGTGATTTCTCAGAGTCTGGACTAATGTCTTTCGATGCCTTTATTGCATCAACCACAGCTGCACCATTGGTTGTTATGTACGAGAGAAGACTGTCGGATGCGGTACGTACTTTCTCAACAGCTATGTCTGCAAAGTAGCCATTGATACCTGCAAAGATACTGATCACCTCTTTCTCGAAAGAGAGCGGTACGTGTTTACCTTGCGTGAGTACTTCGGTTAGTCGACGACCACTTTCAATGCGCTTCTTGGTCTCTGGATCGAGATCTTGTGAGAATTGCATGAATGCCTCAAGCTCACGAAACTGTGCAAGCTCCAGACGGATCTTACCAGCCACTTTCTTCATAGCCTTTGTTTGAGCTGCGGACCCCACGCGAGACACAGAAATACCGACGTTGATGGCGGGACGGATACCTTTGTTGAACTGGTCAGCCTCGAGGTAAATCTGACCATCAGTAATCGAAATAACGTTGGTTGGAATGTACGCTGATACGTCTCCCTCTTGTGTTTCAATGATCGGTAGCGCTGTTAACGATCCACCTCCTTCGTCAGCAGAAAGTTTGGCTGCGCGCTCGAGAAGTCTCGAATGTAGATAGAAAATGTCACCCGGATACGCCTCACGTCCTGGAGGTCGACGCAAGAGAAGAGACAGCTGTCGATATGCAACAGCTTGCTTTGAGAGATCGTCATATATCACGAGCGCATCCTTACCTTGCTGCATGAAGTATTCCCCAATCGCAGCACCGGCATATGCAGCTAGAAACTGAAACGCTGCTGGTGCAGACGCTGGAGCAGTGACCACGATGGTGTATTCAAGGGCGCCACGTTCAGCAAGCTCTGCAACTATGCGTGCGGTCTTAGAATCCTTCTGGCCAATAGCAACGTATATACAAATTGGACGCTCACTAGGTGACTCAGACTTCTGGTTAATAATTGTATCAATAGCAATGGTGGTCTTTCCTGTTCCTCGATCACCAATGATGAGCTCACGCTGCCCTCGTCCAATAGGAATCATGGCATCGATTGCCTTGATACCGGTATGAAGTGGTGTGTTAACAGCCGAGCGCTCAATAACGCCATAGGCCTCGCGCTCAACAGGTTGCATGCGCGTTTTACCTTGTATAGCTCCCTTGCCGTCTACGGGCTCACCGAGTGGATTGACTACGCGGCCCAGAAGCCCCTCTCCAACCGGAATTGAGAGGACAGACTTTGTGCGCACAACACGCATACCTTCAACGACACGCGCTCCATTACCGAGCACAATTGCCTTCACCGTATCCTCTTCCAAGTTGAGCACCAAACCGAACAGTTTGTCTCTCGACTCTGTGCCCTTACTGACCGTTGACTGTGATGAGAGGTCAAATTCGATCATTTCAGCGAGCATTGCCTTTTCGAGCCCTGCTATTTCAACAATGCCATCGCCGACAGCAGACACCACCCCAGACTCCGTGAGGTCTGTATCCGGACGTACCCGTGCCAATTCTTTCTGCAAACGATCTATGAGTGGGTGCTGCATACGATTTATACTAATGAATTAAAAATACTGATGAGTTTGGAACGGTAGCTTTCATCGACAAACTGTTTGGCATTGCCGAGTGTGTATCCACCAACGATACGAGGATCAACTACGATGCGATCCACCTGCTGATGTCGGAGTGATGGCGATTGCAGTAATGCCTCTCGCGCATCCTTTTCGTCAGAAGCTCGTGCAAGGGTCAATGTATTCGAGTGAACAGTGACATTGCGCGCGACCTCCCGTCGAACTTCTCGAATTATTTTAGGTAGCAAGTTGAGCTCGCCATGTTCCTTGAGCACATCCACGAGTGCTGCCACCGCATCACCTTCCTGTGCAGGGTCGGTGGCTGCAGACACAACAGCGACAGCGTATGCATATGCCCTCTGCATACTAGTCTAGCTTCTTGCGAAGCAAGGATTCAGCCATTAATACTG
>JACCDV010049024.1_pt1 | contig 10759 bp, 12 predicted proteins | sample 7446131 | NCBI WGS metagenome assembly JACCDV01 (sample SAMN15323448, study PRJNA562643) | freshwater metagenome | isolation source: river surface water | place: USA:Blue River Watershed | collected 2017-08-17
GGCATCTCGCTGGGCCACCCCGTGGGCGCCACCGGTGCCATCCTGGTGACCAAGGCCATCTACGAGCTGCAGCGCACCGGCGGCCGTTACGCCTTGATCACCATGTGCATTGGCGGTGGCCAGGGCATCGCGATGGTGATCGAGCGCGTCTGACCTGACCGGCTCCTTCCCCCATGCCAAAGCGCCTCCTCGTGAGGCGCTTTTTCTTTGCCTGTGTACAGGCGCGAACCCCCATTCCCGCGAAGCCCACGGGCTCATTTGATAATAATTCGTATTTGCAATTAAGATGCGTGCACACGAGGTCGAGCGCGCCAGTCACGGGCCCGCCCCCAAAAAAGGAAGCCCCGATGTCCGCAGGACTGACCGACACCGACGTGTTGCCGCAGCGTTGGCAGCAGCACCGCATGCACATCCGATGCGGGCTGTCTCCGCATCAGTCCTGGCGCATCGCGTCCTACCTGCAACTGGGGCAGCAGTTGATCGAGCGTGGGCACGCCAGCGCGATCAACGTGCAATTGCGCATGCTGCAGACCCTGCTGAGCACGGCCGGTGACGCGATGCTGCCCACGCCATGGCGCCAGGTCTGCCTGCTAGAGGCTCAGGCGCCGCTGGCGTGGCTGCGCACCGAGCTGGGCCTTCACGACCCATTGGCCCTGCAGGCCGTGGAATGCGCTCACCAGCGGGTGCAACGGCGCCTGCAGCACGGCCCCAACAGGAAGGACTGACCCATGCGCCACGACCGTTGGCAAGCCGCCATTGAATGGATCCTGCTCGCGTTGGTCATCGTGTCGACCTGGGTGTTCGCGCCGGTGCAAGCCTGAAGTCGCAGCACCGGCCCACCAGGACAGAGGCCGGATCAGCCCGCCACCAGCTCACGCCCTTGAAGCCTGCGCACCTGCCGGCCACTCCAGGCAACCAGGTCGTCCACCCAGGTGAACACCACCGGGATCACCAGCAGGCTCAGGAAGGTGGACGTGATGAGCCCACCGATCACGACGATGGCCATGGGCGAGCGAAAGCTCGGGTCCACCCCCACGCCCAATGCGATGGGCACCATGCCCGCGCCCATGGCGATGGTGGTCATGATGATGGGGCGCGCGCGCTTGCGGCAGGCATCGACCACGGCCTCCCAACGCGAGAGCCCGTGCTGGTTGCGCGCGATCAGCACGTAGTCCACCAGCAGGATCGAGTTCTTGGTGGCGATGCCCATGAGCATGATCAGGCCGATCATCGAAGGCATCGACACCGCCGTGTGCGTGACCCACAGCGCGAAGATGGCGCCCGGCACCGACAGCAGCAGCGCGGCCAGGATGGTCACCGGCTGCAAGAAGCCCTTGAAGAGCAGCACCAGCACCACGTAGATGCACAGGATGCCCGTCAGCATGGCCAGGCCGAAGCTGGAGAACAGCTCGGCCATGGCCTCGGCGTCGCCCACCGGCTGGATGCCCACGCCAGGCGGCATCTGCTTGAGGCTGGGCAGGTTCATCACCGCCTTCTCGACCTCGCCCAGCGGCAGCTGGTTGAGCTCGATCTCGAAATTGATGGTGCGCTCGCGGTCGAAGCGGTCGATCTGCGCTGGGCCGCTGTCGATGGACAGCTCGGCCACGTTGCCCAGCGGCACCGGGCCGCGCGTGCCGGGCACCGGCAGGCGAGCGAGCAACTCCAGGTCGGTGCGCGCTTCGGGTGGCAACTTCACCACGACCGGCACCTGCCGTTGCGACAGGTTGAGCTTGGGCAGCGTCTGGTCGTAGTCGCCCTGCGTGGCCACGCGCAGCGTGTCGGCGATCGCCGCGGTGCTCACGCCCAGGTCGGCCGCGCGGGCCGCGTCGGGGCGCACCACCAGCTCGGGCCGCACCAGGCTCAGCGACGACACCACGCTGCCGATGCCGGGGATGGTGCGCAGGTCCTTCTCGACCAGGGCCGCGTGCTGCATCAGCGTGTTGCCGTCTTCGCCCGAGAGCTTGAAGACGTATTTCTCGGCCGAACCGCCGAAGCCGACCTTGATGCGCGCGCCCGGCAGCACCGCCAACGAATCGCGCAGCTCGGACTCGATGGCCTGCTTGCTCAGGCCCTTGCGCTCGGTGCGGTGAGTCATGTTGAGCGTCAGCGTGGCCTTGGTGACGTTGGCCGCGCCGCTGGGCGCGAACGGGTCGGAGCCCGCCGCGCCCCCACCGATGGCGGTGTAAATCAGCTTGACGTGCGGGTGCTTGCCCACGATCTCGCGGGCCTGCTCGGCCAGCGCGAAGGTCTGCGCGTAGGTACTGCCGGGCGGCAGCTCGATCATCACCTGCGTCTGCGACAGGTCATCGGGCGGGATGAAGCCCGAGGGCAGGCGCGTGAGCAGGAAGAAAGAACCCACCGTGAAGGCCAGCACCATCAGCATGGTCTGCCAGCGGTGCCTCAGGCACCAGCGCGCCCAGCCCAGGTACACCGTCATCCAGCGGGGCTCGGGGTGCTCACCCTTTGGCGGCTTGAGCATGTAGGCCGCCATCATGGGCGTGAGCATGCGCGCCACCACCAGCGAGAAGAACACCGCGATGGCTGCCGTCCAGCCGAACTGCACGAAGAACTTGCCCGGCACGCCGTCCATGAAGGCCGTGGGCAGGAAGACCGCGATCAGCGTGAAGGTGGTGGCGATCACGGCCAGGCCGATCTCGTCGGCCGCTTCCATCGCGGCTTCGAGCGGCCCCTTGCCCATGGCCAGGTGGCGCATGATGTTCTCGATCTCGACGATGGCGTCGTCCACCAGGATGCCCACCACCAGCGACAGCGACAGCAGCGTCACCACGTTGATGGAAAAGCCGAACAGGTGCATGACCCCGAAGGCCGGGATCACCGACAGCGGCAAGGCGGCCGCGGCCACCACGGTGGCGCGCCAATCGCGCAGGAAGAACCACACCACGATGATGGCCAGGATGGCACCTTCGTAGAGCAGGTACATCGAGCCGTCGTAGTTCTCGACCACGGGCTCGACGAAGTTGAAGGCCTCGGTGAGCTTGACGTCAGGGTGCTCGGCGCGCAGCTCTTCGAGCGCGGCGATCACACCCTGCTCCACCGCCACCTCGCCGGCGCCCAGCGCCCGCACGATCTCGAAGGCCACGACCTTGCGACCATCGAGCATGGCGCCTTGCCTTTGCTCGACCACCGTGTCGCTGACGTGCGCGATCTGGTCGAGCCGCACGCGGCGGCCATCGCTCAAGGTGATGTCCATGGCGGCGAGTTCTTCCGCGGAGCGCACCGTGGCCACCGTGCGCACCGACTGCTCGTTGCCGCCCAGGTCCACGCGACCGCCAGAGGCTTCTTGCTGGACGTTGCGCAGCTGGCGCGAGACATCGGCCGCCGTGGCGTTGAGCGCCAGCAGGCGCGCCGGGTCGAGCTCGACGCGCACCTCGCGCGTGACGCCGCCCACGCGCGAGACCGAGCCCACGCCCTTGACGGCCAGCAGTCGCTTGGTCACGTTGTGGTCGACGAACCAGGACAGGGCCTCGTCGTCCATGCGGTCGGAGGCCACCGTGTAGGTCAGGATGGGCGTGCCCGCCACGTTCATCTTGGAGATGACCGGGTCGCGCAGGTCGCCAGGCAGGTCGGCGCGCACGCGCGAGACGGCGTCGCGCACGTCATCGACCGCTTCCTGCGTGGGCTTTTCCAGGCGGAACTCGGTGGTCACGAAGACCGTGCCGTCCTGCACCTTGGTGTAGATGTGCTTGATGCCTTGCAGCGTGGCGATCGAGTTCTCGATCTTGCGCGCGACCTCGGTTTCAAGCTGGGCCGGCGCCGCACCGGGCAGCGAAGCCGTGACCGTCACCGTGGGCAGGTCGATGTCGGGGAAGTTCTGGATCTTCATCCCCGAAAAGCCCATCAGGCCCACGACGGTGAGCAAGATGAACAGCAGGACGGCGGGAATGGGGTTCTTGATCGACCAGGATGAGACGTTCATGAACGGCCTCCCACCACGCGCACCGTGTCGCCATCGGCCAGGAAGGCCACACCGGCGGCGACCACCTGCACGCCCTCCTTGAGGCCTTCGAGCACCTCGATGCGCTCGCCCTGGCGGCGCCCGACCTTGACCTTGACCTGGCGCACAGAGGACTGCGCAGCCTGCTGCCCCGACTGCGCACCTTCCAGCACGAACACATACGAGAAGCCATCGCGCAGCAGCACCGCGGTCTGTGGCACGGTCAGCCCGCCTGCCTGGCCCACGGCCAGCTTGCCCGCCGCGAACATGCCCGCGCGCGCACCGGCCTGCGTGGCCGAGGCCGGCAGGTCCACGTAGACGATGCCGTTGCGGGTGCCACCATCGACCGTGGGCGCGACCATGCGCACGCGGCCTTCGACGGGCTGGCCGCCGGGTGGCGTGGCCACGGCCTTCATGCCCGGCTGCACGCGCAGGAGATCGGCCGATGGCAGCTCGGCACGCCACTCCAGGCGGCTTTGGCGGATCAGGCGGAACAGCTCGACACCGGGCTGCACCACGGCGCCCACGGTGGCCGAGCGCGCGGAGATCACGCCGTCATCGGGCGCGACCACGCGGGTCTGGCGACCACGCAACTCCTGAGCGGCCAGTTGTGCCTTGGCCGACTCGACACGGGCCAGGGCCGTCTGCTCCGAGGTCAGCGATCGCTGGGCCTCTTGTGCGCTGATGGCATCGGCTGCGCGCAGGTTGCGGGCGCGGTCGGCGTTGGACTTGGCCTCGGCGGCCAGGGCCTGGGCCTCTTGCAAACTGGCCTGAGCGCTGTGGATGTCGGCGCGCACGGCTTCGCTGGCCAGCGTGGCCAGCACCTGGCCCCGGCGCACGCGCTCGCCCACGTTGACGAGCACGGCGTCCAGGCGCAGGCCCGAGAGCTCGGCGCCGACCACGGCTTCCTGCCAGGCGGCGATGGCGCCGTTGGCGCTGAGCTCCAGCGGCCAGTTTGCCTGCTCGGGGCGCACCACCTGCACGCTCAAGGAGGGGCGCGCCGAGCGCGCGGCAGAAGCCTTGGCCTCGGCGGCCACCGCGGCCGCGCTGGGCGCCGGGGCCTCCTGCTTGGCCGAAGCCCGCGACGACTGGTACCAGGCCAGGCCGCCCAGGGCCACGATGGCGGCCACGACGGCGCCGCGCTTGAAGGTCAGTTGCGTGTTCATCTCTCGCTCTCTTCCTCAGTTCTTCGTCGGCAGCGCGGGCGCTTGCACGGTTGGCTCCCCCTGCCCTGCGCGCCGCGCACGTTCGTGGTTCACCAGCGCCAGGCCAAAGCCCACCAGGCGGTCCAGCACCCGCTCCATCGCGCCCTCGCCATGCAGCAACCCGGGGGCCAGTCCATCCATGAAGGGTCGCGACATGCAGTAGTCGTGCACCATGGCCGACAGCGCGAAGGCCAGCTGGTGCAGGTCGTCGTCCGGCTCGCTGGCACCGGTGTGCCGCGCCAGCAGCGCCACCAGCCGCTGGTGAACCGGCATGATGTGCTGCGCCACGATGTCCTGGAACGAAGCGCTGGGCTCCAGCATCTCGCGCAGGTACAGGCGCATCTCCACGTCTGGCAGTTCCCCGGCTTGCTGCAGGCACAGCAGGCCTGACATCACCCGGCGCACGGCCTGCTCCAGCGTCAAGGCGGGGTCATCAAAGCCAGCCAGGGCCTCGTTGGTCATCTCGATGGGGCGCAGCAGCACGGCCCGGTGCAAACCGGCCTTGTCCCCGAAGTAGTAGTGGATGGCGGCCACGTTCTGGCCGGCCGCCTGGCAGATCTCGCGCGTGGAAGCACCCGCATAACCCTTCTCGGCGAAGATGCGGGTGGCCTCTTGCAACAGGCGCTCGCGAGCGCGCACGCCGCGCTCCTGGCCGCTTTGGCCGCCCTGTTCGTCCGGCACCTCGGAGCCATCCGAAACAAAATCAAGCGCTTGATTGATTTTCATGGTGGCGCATCGTAGACCAGAAAAACCCACGCCGGCAAGGCTGTCCGAATCCCCCATCTGACAAGAACGTCAGTCAAACGGCAGAATGCCGTCCATGCAGTTGATCCCCTGGTCCCACCCCACGAGCGCCGGCTTCACCCTGCGCGGCTGGCACAGCGCCCCCAGCGGCCGGCCCCTGCTCCACTTCATGCATGGCAACGGCTTTTGCGGCCGCACCTACGAGCCCATGCTGGCGCGCCTGGCCGAGCATTTCGACCTGTGGCTGTCGGATGCACAAGGCCATGGCGACAGCGAGCACGGCGGCAAGTTCGTCGGCTGGAACCGCAGCGCCGACCTGGCCGTCGAGTCCATCAAAGCCCAAGGCCAGGCCTTCAAAAGCGTGCCGTGGTTCGCTGCCGGCCACAGCTTCGGTGGCGTGCTCACCAGCCTGATCGTGGCCGAGCAGCCCAAGCAGTTCCAGGCCGCCGTGCTGCTCGACCCGGTGCTGTTCACGCCGTCGATGCTGCTGGGCGCTTCGGTGGCCGAGCTCACCGGCGTGATGCGCCACACCCCGCTGGCCCGCCAGGCCCGAGGCCGCCGCGACCACTGGGCCAGCCGAGACGAGGCCCGCGCCAACCTCACCGGCCGCGGCACCTACAAGGGCTGGGCCAACGAGGCCATGAACGCCTTCCTCACCCACGCCCTGGCCGATGCCGAAGACGGCGTGCGCCTGAAATGCCGCCCCAGCCGCGAGGCAGAGATCTTCGGCTCCATGCCCGACCGCCTGTGGTCGCTGCTGGCGCGGGTGCGCACGCCGGTGCACGTGCTGCACGCCGAGCACACCTTCCCCTTCGTGAGCGAGTCGGTGGCGCGCTGGACGAACCTCAACGACCACGTCAGCGCCGAGCAGGTACCCGGTGGCCACTGCTTCATGCAAGAACACCCTGCCGAAGCCGCCCGACAGGTGGCCGCCCGGTTGCTGCCCCGGCTCGATGCCGTGTCCGCATGAGACCGCTTCACCGACGGCGCGGTTCAATCCCCTGAATTGATCCGTTGGCGCGGTGTTCATCAGCACGAGCGAGGCACCTGAAGGAGGCACCATGCAAGGCATGAAGCTCGCCGAGTTCCGCCCGATGCACCCCAAGCGCCTGACACCAGCGCCTGGGCGCGCGGGCGCGCTGACCTGGGGGCTGCTCTTGGGCGCCTCGGTGCTGAACCTGGCTGGCTGCACCCTGCGTCCCATGCACCAGGAGCAAGAGACCCAGATCGACAGCGTCACGCTGAGCACCGCGGCGACCGCCGGTGTCGGCGGCACACCGTTTTGCCTGCACCTGCGCCACGGCAACGGTTTTTTCGTGGCTTACAGTCGCAACCGGGTCGAAGCCTGGGTGACCGATGGCCGCTGCGCCGACCAGGGCCCTGCGCGCGTGGTCGATGCCATCCGCCTGAACTGGCGAGCCGACCTGCGTGACGCGCAAGAAGGCCGCCAGTGCATGCAGACCGAGCGCTGCACGCACACGGAAGACAACGTCGTCGAAGGCAAGTTCTTCCGTTGTGCAACGGCCGCTGCCCGGCAGGGCAACCAGACCGCCTACATCTCCAGCGACGAAGCACGCTGCAACTGAGGCCGGGTCTTCAAAGCATCATCGCCGCGGCCACCAGCAGCAGCGCACAAAACGCCTGCCCCAGCACGCGCTCCGGCAACCGGTGCGCCAGGGCCACGCCCCACGAGATGCTGAGCAAGCCACCCACCGCCAAAGGCAGGCCTCGCGACCAGTCCACCTTGCCCGCCATCGCGTAGGTGAGCAGCGCCACCAGCGCGCCCGGCACCACCGCCGCCAGCGACAGGCCTTGGGCCGTGGTCTGTTTGCGAACGCCGAACACCGAGGTCAGCGCGGGCACCGTCACCAGGCCACCGCCGACGGTGAACAGGCCAGAGAAAACGCCGCTGACCAAACCCAGCGCACCCAACCCAGGCCGACTCAAAGCAGGCTGACCGGCCGACAAATGGCCGGATGGGCCGGCCCGCTCGCGCCGACGCGCCCCCCAGTGCAGCAGCAGCGCCAGCCCCACCAGAAAGACCACGAACGCCCAGCGCAAGCGAGCCGCGTCCAGGTGCGTGGCCCAGTGAGCCACCAGCCAGGTCGAGCCCACTGCCGCACCGCCCAGCCAACAGGCGTCCTTGAGGTCGATGGGGTTGCGCTGCTTGTAGCGCCAAAAGCCCAGCATCACGTTGGGCGCGATCATCACCAGGGCGGTGCCCTGCGCGAGCTGCTGATCCAGCCCGAAACCCAGCGCCAGCACGGGGATGGCGATGAGCCCGCCGCCGATGCCAAAAAGCCCCCCCACCGCGCCCAGCACCACCCCCAGAGACAGGTCGCTCAGCAAGGACAAGGGGGACACCGACCACAGCGCGGGCCACGTGAGCCAGGCAGGCAAGGATTCAAGGTTCAGCCAGGACATGGCCGAAGTCTGACGCCCACAACCATTGCAACAAAGCAGGCAAAATCAAACCATTCTTGCATTGAACGCAAAAATGAACAGCCCCACCGACCTCGCCTTCTTTGTGACCCTGGCCGAGTCGCGCAGCCTGTCGGCGGCAGCGCAGGAGTTGGGCCTTTCCACCGCAGCGGTGAGCCGGCGGCTGGCGGCGCTGGAGTCGCGCCTGGGCATCCGCCTCATGCAACGCACCACCCGGCGCACCTCGCTCACGCAAGAAGGGCTGCGTTACCTGGAGGAAGGCCGCCGCATCCTGGCCGACATCGAAGCCCTGGAGCAAGACGTCTCCAGACGCAGCGCCACCCCGCAAGGCCTGCTGCGCGTGAACGCCGGCTTCGGCTTCGGGCGCCACCACATCGCACCAGCCATCGCCGACTTCGTGCGCCAGCACCCGCAGGTCGAGGTGCAGCTGCAGCTCACCGACCGCCCCATGCAGTTCGGTGAAGACGGCGTGGACGTGTGCATCCGCTTCGGCGAGGTGCCCGATGCCCGCGTGACCTCGCGCAAGCTGGCCAGCAACCGTCGCCTGTTCGTGGCCACGCCCACCTACCTGCAGCAACACGGCACGCCCGCCGCACCGCCTGACCTCAAACGCCACCGCTGCATCGTCATCCGAGAGCGCGATGAAGCCTATGGTCAATGGCAATTGCGTTGCGGCGCGCTCAAGCAGACCGTGAAGGTGCAAGGCCCCGTCTCCACCAACGATGGCGAGACCGCACTCGACTGGGCCCTCCAAGGCCTGGGCATCCTGCAGCGCTCGGAGTGGCATGTGGCGCCCTACCTGCGTTCAGGCCGCCTGGTGCAGGTGCTCACCGAATGGGAGCTGCCCAGCGCCGACATCCACGCGGTGTACCCTGCCCGGCGCAACCTCTCGGCCAAGGTGATCGCGTTCGTCGATCACCTGAGTGCGCGATTCGCGCCCCAGGCTTCCGCCACGACACCTGCGCCCTGGTGAACTCGACATGACCGCCCTGCTGCCCGCCGCCCAGTTCGCCCAGGCCTGCGAGGTCCTGCCCCTGGTGTCGATCGACCTCGTGCTGACCGATGACGACGGCCGACTGCTGCTGGGGCTGCGCAACAACGCGCCCGCGCGAGGCTGGTGGTTCACGCCAGGTGGACGCATCCGCAAGAACGAGCCCCTGGCCGAGGCCCGCCGCCGCATCGCTGCCGAAGAGCTGGGCCTGCCAGAGGCGGCCTTGCGCCGCGCCACGCTGATGGGCGCCTGGGACCATTTCTATTCAGACAGCGCCTTCGACGCGAGCATCTCGACGCACTACGTGAACCTGGCGCTGTGGCTGCACCTGACGGCCGATGAATTGGCCACGCTCACGCTGCCAGCAGGCGACCTCGAACAACATGCGAGTTGGCAATGGATGCCGCTGGCGCAAGCCGCGGTGGACGAAGGCGTGCACCCGCACGTGCGGGTCTACGCGGGATGGGTGCTTGGCGAGCAGCGGTTGGCCGGGCCTTTGGCAGGCTGATCATCAGGCAACGCAACACAGGAGAAGGCGATGCAACGACATGGCATGACGCAACAGGATCTCCACGCCTTTTTTGAGTCGTTCTGCCACGACTTCTCCAGCTTCGACGGCACCGTTGTGGCCCGGCGATACGCCACACCCTACCTGGCGCTGAACGCAGAAGGTGCGCTCATGCACTTCAACACGCCCGATGAAACCGCCCGCTACTTTCAGCAGCACCTCGACCGCTACCGCGAACAAGGCTGCCAGTCCTGCACCTTTGAGGCGCTCGCGTCCACCCCTCTGGGCCAGCAAAGCTGCCTGACCTCGGTGACCTGGCGACTGCACGCTGGATCGGGGCGCCTGATCAGCACCTGGCGCGAGTCTTACAACATGCACCTCGGGCCCCAAGGCCTGTTGATCTACGCCTCGACGGATCACGTCGAGCCTGGCCGGTCGAGCCCTTGAACCCTCGTGGGCGTCATCGACATCCGAAGCAGACTGAAGCATGAAAACCATCGCCCTCTACCTGGCCACCGCCCTGGCCGAAATCATCGGCTGCTACCTGCCCTGGCTCTGGCTCAAGCAAAGCGGCTCGCCCTGGTTGCTGGTGCCGGCCGCCATCAGCCTGGCGGCTTTTGCGTGGCTGCTCACGCTGCATGAGGCGGCATCGGGCCGCGTCTACGCTGCGTACGGCGGGGTGTACATCGCCGTGGCCATCGCTTGGCTGTGGGCGGTCGATGGCATCCGCCCCTCTGCCTGGGATGTGGCCGGGGTGGCCGTGGCCCTGGCGGGCATGGGCATCATCGCGTTCCAGCCGCGTTGATCTGCAAGCCCAGAAACAACAAAGCCCCGGAGGTCATCCGAGGCTAAGTTGTTGATTCTATTGGTGCCGGAGAAAGGAATCGAACCCTCGACCTTCTCATTACGAATGA
>JACCDV010157877.1_pt1 | contig 10759 bp, 8 predicted proteins | sample 7446131 | NCBI WGS metagenome assembly JACCDV01 (sample SAMN15323448, study PRJNA562643) | freshwater metagenome | isolation source: river surface water | place: USA:Blue River Watershed | collected 2017-08-17
AGGCTGATATCGTCTTCTACCATGAGGATTTTGATTTTCATGAGCGTCTATAAAAGCCAAGAGCCTTGGTAAACCAAAGCTCCTGACTATTAACCTAAACCTACTACTAGTCCTGCAAAGTTAAGCGGTTTTTTAATATAAGGTTACGTCGGTTTGTTAAATTTTTCATAAAAATATTTTAGGCTGACACATTGCCATTTTTAGAATGCCTAACTTTACTTTAATGAATCAAGCTCACATACTTATAGTCGATGACGAAGAAGACATTCGAACATTGCTACATTATAATCTTCAAAAAGAGGGTTTTAAAGTCGATGTTGTGGCCGATGGACTAGCCTGTTTGGAGTTCGTTCAAAAAGAAAAACCCGCGCTTATTTTACTCGACGTCATGATGCCACAATTAGACGGAATTGAAGTTTGTGAGCGCATCAAAGCAGATCCTATCAATCAAGATATCCTCATTTGCTTTCTAACAGCTAGAAACGAAGACTACAGCCAAATTGCCGGGCTTGATGCCGGCGCCGATGACTACATAGCCAAGCCCATTAAAACCAAGGTTTTGTTGTCGCGGATACACGCCATGCTCAGACGCAGCCAACACAACAAACCAGCAGAACCCGTCAAGCCGCTGTTTCACATCAATCGCGAAAAATATTTACTCGAAAAAGACGGTCAAGAAATCCAATTGCCACGCAAAGAATTCGAACTCCTTGCTTTATTGGCCTCTAGGCCAAACTTCGTATTCAAACGAGAACAAATTTTAGAGAAAGTGTGGGGTACCGAAATCATCGTCGGCGACCGCACCATTGACGTCCATATCCGTAAAATCCGCGAAAAAATAGGCGAACAATATATTTCCACGATCAAAGGTATTGGCTATAAATTCAATGAATAATTTTGGCCCGAATCTTGCTAAGTCAGCAGCAATAATTCAATATTTATGAAGAAATCAGTACTTTTTTTAGCCGGCTTTTGCCTTCTTTTCAATAGCGCTTTTGGACAAGCTCCAAGTGCAGCTTTTGCGCCAATTAAAGACCACCTCGAGCGCTGGGACGACATCCGTGGCGCGTGGTTAGCAGCAGCTATCCAAGCATTGGCAGCAAATAAACAAGTTCCAGACCGCACCTTCCCAGAAGATTTCACACCCTACGAAATGCTGAGCATGATACCTGCAAAAGAGCGTCAAGATCTGCGCCAGATGGTACTCGAGAATCAACGAGTAGCTACCACGGGCAGCAGTTCAACCACCGATATCGGTCTATTTACAGCCATGCTCGAACACAGCTTTTGTTCCCGTACTTACGGCAGATCCTACGGCGACCCTCATCTTAAATCCTATGACCGCGCTACCTATTCTTTTCAAACTGTTGGCGAGTTTGTCTTGTCCAAAAATTCAAATGGTCTTTTTGAGGTCCAAACGCGTCAGCGTGCCCAAGACGACAACTTTTCCTTAAATGCTGCGGTGGCCATGAACGTAGCCGGCGACCGCCTCTGTTTTTATGCTGGCGACAAACCTGACGACATCCAACAAACGCCACTTAGGCTCAATGGCCAAGCTATTCAATTGCAAGGCCGCAGTTATTATTTACCACACGGAGGCGTGGTGCGTTTGGATGGCCGCAATTATACCATCGCTTGGCCAACAGGCGAAACAACCGTTGTCGATGTCCGCTCTTCAGGTGCTCGTGGTTTTGTAAACGTAACCGTAGGTATCTTTGACTGCGACCGCAATATGTATGAAGGGTTGTTAGGCAACAACAATGGCTTTGCCGACGACGACTTCAATAGCCGCACCAACATGCCGCGCCCGAACAACATCGCTGCCTTATCCTTGGCATCTGCTTACGCCTTTGATTCCAGAGAAGCCTCGCAAATCAATAGTTTGGCAGAGCAAGAGTTTCAGGCCTACTTAGCGAAGAATTTTGCCGAAGATTGGCGCGTTACCGACCTCAATACGCTCTTTGACTACCGACCTGGTACCACTACAGCATCTTACACAGACAGAAGCTTTCCAAGAATCTACATGAATGTTTCTCAAATGAATGCGCAAAGTAGAGAACAAGCACGCCAGCGCTGTTTGCAAATGGGTGTTCCTTCCGACGAAATGGGGGGCTGTATTTTTGATCAAGGGTATTTAAATATTCCACCGAATGTGCCCCCAACGCCAATTGTCCCAACGCCTACAACAACCGTTCTGAACAAAGGGGAGCGTGCGGCACGCAACATCAATGCGCATACCTTTTCAGAAGGTAAATATCCAAATGACCGACCTCAAACAATTGATACCAAACCGGCAGGCACCACTGAAAAACCTGGCAAAGGAGGTACAGAGCCAAACCAAACCACCTCTGGCCCAGATAGAGGCGCTAAAGAACCTTTTGCTCCTGCTGAATCCAAACCTTCTACACCGGCTTTTTCAAAACCAAGTAGTCCAGTTTCACCGAAGCCTTCCGCTCCAATCAATACGCGTCCAAGCTCACCGTCGACTCCTGTAGCGCCAAGACCATCTGCGCCTGTAACTCCCAAGCCTTCCGTTCCTACCATCAAAGGAAAAGGATAGTGCTCTGTTATCATGGAATTGAATGAATGATCTGATCCAAAACGATGAATATAAAAAAGGGCCCGCAATTGCGGGCCCTTTTTGTTGGAGAGCGTTTCTAGTTTTGTAACGCTTATTGCTGCATTTTGATAAACGGAAGTACCTGACCATCTAAGTGTAAGAGGTAAGTGCCGTTTGCCAATTGGCGCAAGTCTATTTGCTTGTTGAATTGGCCTTTTTGTAGACATTGACCAGCTTGGTTATAGATTGTATAGCTTCCTGAATACGCACCTTGGATAGTTAGGATGTCTTGAACAGGGTTAGGTGAGAGTGTTAACGCTACAGGTGCTGCAGAACCAATGCCAGCGCTTTGTACATCAAATTGCGTGATGATGTTGTAGTAAAGTGGTGTAGATTTAATCGGGCAGTACACTTGTAAAACGAGGTTGTAGGTACCTGTTGCAAATGGTGCGTAGAAAGCGTAGTTGATGTATGTAAATGCACCTGTAGTGTCGGTTAAATACCAAACTGTGTATAAGCTGTCTTGGTTAGATGGGTTGTTGCCAAATGTAGCTGAAACCATGTAAGCGGTGTCGAGCATAGACATGTCGATGTCACAATTGTAGATCCAGCTAGACTGCAATGTACCGGTGATCATGCCGCCTGTTGCAAGGTTTCCAATAACGTTGATGCTGTCGATGTTTCCGCCGCCGTTGTAACCTACAAATTGGGTAGTACTGAATGAGCAACCATTGCTATCTGTGACAACTGCAGAATAATTGCCTTCGCATAAGTTATTGATTGCGTATGTTGTTGATCCTTGACTCCACATAACATAAAAAGTACCGCATGTTGCACAAGAGATGTCTATTGCCCCGTCGCAAGCACCTGGTGCACTGCAATCAGTAACAGTTACGGTAGGATAAAAACCTGCGCAAGGGTTGGTAGTTGTGGTGTCGTATAAAATGTTCGCATTTTGACTAATCGTGCAGCCATTGGCGTCTGTAACGGTAAGGTTGTAAGTGCCTGTGCACAAGTTGTTGAAATTTGGAGCGCCGGTTACAGGTGCGCCAGACATTTGGTAAGTGTAAGGTGCTGAACCTCCGTAAACGCTAACTGTAATGCTACCGTCACAAACGTTTTGGCTACTTGCCATGGTTTCGGTAATATTCATGCCGAGTCCGGAACAAGGGTTTGGCGTGCCAGTGCCTATTGTAAAAGGCGACGTAAGGACCATGCCTCCACCCATTGCGTTGACAGAATAAGTTCCTGCGCAAAGATTATAGATGGCATTGCCACCATTTTGAATGAGGGAACCGTTCATGTACCATTGTACAGATGTAAAATTAATTGTGTTTGAAGAGTCGATCATGGCGAAGCCGTCGCATAATCCTGGGCCGCTGCAGTCAACAGTAATGACGTTCACGACAAATTGTGCACGCGCGTTGTTGAAGCTAAAAAAGCTGAGCGCAAGCAATAAAATTGGTAAAAGTTGTTTCATGATGGATTTTTAAATTTTGTTCAAGACGTAAATTTCGTCAAAAAGTTGCTTGGTATAGCCAAAATGGAATGCGTAATTTTGAACTATGAAAAAAATACTGCTACTTGTATTCCTTTTGTCTTATGTATTTGGCTTTCAAGCGCAAATAGATAAAGCTCCAAAAATTGTTGTTGGCATTGTTGTCGATCAAATGTGTTACGACTACCTCTATCGTTTTGAACACCTTTACACAAGCGGTGGTTTCAATCGTTTGTTGGTCAAGGGTACGAATTGCCGTAACACCCAATACAATTACGTCCCAACTTATACAGCGCCTGGTCATGCTTCCATTTACACGGGTACAACCCCTGCAAACCATGGTATTGTTGGCAACGACTGGTATGTCCGAGATCTGCATAAAACGGTAACAAGTGTTTCTGATGAGCGCTATCAAACCGTTGGTAGCACAAGTGGAGGTCAAGCAGCACCTATGAATTTGCTGACCTACACCATTACTGATCAGCTCAAATTGGCTTCACCCAAATCAAAAGTTATATCGCTTTCAATTAAAGACCGCAGTGCTATTTTGCCCGGGGGGCATTTATCCGATGGAAGTTATTGGTTCGATTACCAATCGGGTGATTTTGTAACGAGTACTTTTTATAAAGATGCCTTACCTGAATGGGTGGAGCGCTTCAATGCGAAATTTGACCCAGTAAAAGATTTGCGCCCATGGCGTTTGCTCTTGCCGGAAAGCACCTATTTAATGACCGACGCAAGCCCATATGAAGTGGTCTTGACCGGCAAAACAGCGGCAACCTTCCCCTATGACTTCCCTGCCATGATTGCTGCAGGAGCTTCCGCTACCTCTCTTTTTACCATTTCACCACAAGCCAATGAGGTCTTGACAGACTTTGCCATTCAAGCACTTGAACAAGAAGATTTAGGCCAAGATCAGTTTACTGACTTCTTGTGTCTTTCCTATTCAACCCCCGACATCGCAGGGCATGCATTTGGTCCTTATTCTCGCGAATTGGAAGATATGTATGCGCGCTTAGACCGAGATTTACAACGCTTGTTTGCCAGTCTCGAGACCCGTTATGGTAAAGACGGTTTTATCCTCTTCTTAACTGCCGATCACGCAGTGGTGCCGGTTCCTGAAATGTTGGTCAAAATGAAAATGCCGGGTGGGTATTTCTTCATGCACGATCGCCTACAAGTGCTCCGCGACGACTTCATCATGAAGTACAACGCCGATTTACTCGAGCACGAGACCAACCAAAATATTTACCTCGATCTAAAGAAAATCGATTCGCTGCACCTTGATATCGATGAGGTTGCCGAATTTGCAGCCAATGAGTTGCGCCAATGGCCAGAAGTCAAAACAGTATTAACGCGCACGCAACTACGTTCTGGATCTGCAAGTACCGATTACTGGGGTGAGCTATTGCGCAATGGTTACGATGCCCAAAGAAGTGGTGAGCTTATCTTTTTGTTGCAGCCAGGTTATCTCGCCAAAGACCACGACGAACCTAAAGCGCATCAAGGCACCTCTCATGGATCAGCCTTTAATTATGACGCACATGTTCCACTTTTATGGTACGGTAAAGGCATTCCTCAAGGTCTTTCGCTCTATGACCCAATTCAAATTACGGATATCTCAGCTACGCTCGTGCATTTATTGAACCTGCAAAGACCAGGGTCTATGACAGGTAAACCTATTTTACCGCTCTTGCAACCTAAAAAATGACCAACGAAAGCCAATTTTTCCTCGACCATCTAGGCCAAACAAGTCCTTTTCCTTTTCTGATTGAAGTAGAGCGGGCAGAAGGCGCCTATATTTATGACAAAAACGGCAAAGCTTATTTGGATATGATTGCTGGTGTTGCCGTTAATAATATAGGGCATCGTCATCCAAAAGTAGTTGCGGCCTTGGCTGCACAATTGGAAAAACACTTGCATGTCATGGTGTATGGCGAGTTTGTTCAGGATGCACAACAAGCTTTCGTAAAAGAGTTATTGGCAGTTTTGCCCGCCTCATTGGATGGCGTTTACGCTGTCAATTCAGGAACTGAAGCTATTGAAGCCGCACTTAAATTGGCCAAGCGCGTTACCGGCCGCACTGAGCTCGTTGCTTTTAAAGGGAGCTACCACGGCAGTACCCATGGCGCCATGAGTGTCTCGGCCAACGAAATCAAGAAAATTGCATTTAGGCCTCTGTTGCCAGATGTACGTTTTCTTGCGCACAACGAAACAGCACAACTCTCTCAGATCACTACCCGCACCGCAGGCGTGATCATCGAGACCGTTCAGGGCGATGCCGGGGTGCGGCGGCCTTCGGCCGCCTTTTTGCAGGCGCTGCGCGCCCGCTGCACCGAAGTTGGCGCCTTGCTCATTTTTGATGAAATCCAATGCGGCATGGGCCGCACCGGCACCATATTTGCCTTCGAACAATTCGGAGTTGTACCAGATGTACTCACACTCGGCAAGGCGCTTGGTGGCGGCATGCCAATTGGTGCACTTGTAGCTGCGCAGCAGCACTTGAACCAATTTACGCATGCGCCCATGCTCGGGCACATCACCACCTTTGGGGGGCACCCGATGGTGTGTGCCGCAGCTGCTGCAACCGTTCAGGTTTTGCGCACCGAAATCAACTGGGCGCAATTGGAGCAGCGCGCTGCTGCTTTTGCTGCGCAAATTGCTGCGCATCCGGCAGTGCAAGCGCACAGAAGAGTCGGTGCCATGTTTGCATTTGACCTCAAGAGCGCTGATCAAGTAGAAAAAGTGGTCAATACATGTTTAGAACAAGGGCTCATCACCTTCTGGTTCTTATCTCATCCTTACAGTTTTAGGTTGTCACCGCCCCTTAATTTAACACAAGACGAATGGGATTTAGCCGTGAAAGTTATTATTTCGGCTTTGGATCGTCTTTAAAACGCATATTCTTTAGCAATCACTTATCTTTGTACGCTAATAAAAATTATGAAGGTTACAGATCACTTGGCAGCAGCCAAAGACACTCTTTTTTCGTTTGAAATTTTACCTCCATTGAAAGGTAAAAGCATCGCCTCCATTTACGCAGGTATTGACCCACTGATGGAATTCAAACCTAAGTTTATCAACGTGACCTACCACCGCGAAGAATTCATCTACATTGAGCGCGAACACGGGCTTTTAGAGAAAAAAGCAGTGCGCAAGCGCCCAGGTACTGTAGGTATCTGTGCGGCTATCATGCACAAATACGACGTCGATGCCATTCCACATCTGATTTGTGGTGGCTTCAGCAAAGAAGAAACCGAAAATGCACTCATCGATCTTCATTTTTTAGGTATCGATAACGTTTTGGCTTTGCGCGGCGATGCCGTTAAGTCTGAAGCTAACTTCAGGGCGCATCCCGAAGGACACGCTTATGCAGTGGAGCTCATTGAGCAAGTAAATGGCATGAATACCGGCGCTTATTTTACAGAAGGCCAAGGGCAAGACCCTACCAATTTTTGCATTGGTGCAGCAGCCTACCCAGAAAAGCATTTTGAAGCCATGAACCTAGAAACAGACCTCCAATACCTGAAAGCCAAGGTAGATGCAGGCGCAAGCTATTTAGTAACCCAAATGTTTTTTGACAATCAAAAATATTTCGATTTTGTCGCGGCATGCAGAGCAGCAGGTATTACTGTTCCAATTATTCCAGGTCTAAAGCCAATCAAGTCCATGGCGCATATCAGTTTTTTGCCTAAGTTCTTTCACATCGATTACCCGACAGAACTTTCCAAAGAATTGCTCAAATGCACCACCAATGCGCAGGTAGAAGCACTTGGTATTGAGTGGGGAATCGCACAGTCTAAAGAATTAAAAGCAGCAGGGGCGCCTTGCATTCATTATTATACAATGTCCAATTCAACTTCAGTGAAGCAAATTGCAGCTGAAGTTTTTTAACTTAGTACATGAAGTATCTCGTATTTTTTGGCTTGTCGATCCTAACTCATCTTGTTAGTGCACAGTCTGTCAAGCTGACCAACGCAGTTGTGATCACTCAATTTGACAAAGAAGAGGACCGCTATGCCATGCAGGCCCTCATGACAGATGTCCTAAAAAACTATCAAATTAAGGCACTTCCTGTCATGAACGTCCTCAAGCAAGGCGAAGATCCGCAGCACTTGTTAAATGATTCCATCCAGCAAATTTTAGTTCAGAAAGGTTTTGACACCTATTTGGTTGTCAATGTACGTGGCTACGACCGCACTTTTAAACCGAGTGACGATACCCAAACATTAGCCGAACTCCTCGAGACAACCAGTATTTATCAGATTTATAGAGACGAAGCGACTTCTGTTTCATTTGAGTTTTCTATTTACAGAGCTGGCAAGCTCGTTTCAAGACAAGTATTGCGTTGCGGAAATGTATCGGACCGAGATTCCGTACTCAAAAGATTGCGCAAGCGTCTTCCAAAGAAAGTTATACCATCCTGGATTTCCTAGTTCAGGACTAGTTTTCCATTCGGTATTGCTTTTCCATCTCTCTGTCTTCTGGAGTGCTATACACGCCGCATTTGGGTGGCGCTTCAAACAATTTGATCACCTTAAATTGTGCTTGAATAGGCCAATATGTGGAGCTGAACCAATGCACATTCGCATTGAAGCCTTGCCAAGGTGCCAACGTAACAATAGGGACCGAAACGCCCGGAATTAAAATCCAGGCTTTGTTGAGGCGAATACCAATCCCGATTTGGTAATTGAATTGCAGCATTCCGGCGGCTAAATTGGGTTGAAACAACTGAGGCACAGGGTGAGCAGTAAAAAGATTTTGGTAACCGAGTGTATCTGCTTTCACCTGAAGGTCGTAGTTGAGCCCCAGACTTTGGTCCAGGAAATGTTTGCGCACCTTTACAACTACTTTTTTACCAAAATAAATGAGTGAGTGCGCTCGGATGCTCCCATAAAGATAACCTGTGCGCATTTGGCCTTCACCTGTACTTGTGCTGTAAATTTCGCCTAAATCATTTTGGTTTTCGAGTAAGGTTGTTTCCAAAGCATTGAGCTGACGGTAACCAATTCCCCAGTCGAAATAATCCATAATACGGCTCTTTCCCAAGGCTTTGATAGGTGTACCTTTCCATTTCGGAAAATGCGCGAGGCCAAATTCGGCATAAAAACCAAGTTTGGCTTCTGGGGTAATGGTGTAGTCACCGCGGTCAACCTGATTGACGAGGAGGTCGCCTCTGAGTGGCTGATTCACGAAAGAATAGGTAGGGCCCAAAGAAAATTGGTAGCCGTGATTTCTTACCTGGAGGTAGTCGTTGCCTTTTTTCTTTGATTTTTCAAAACCACCCTGTCCAAAGAGTAGTGTTGAACTGCATAAAAAGAGGAAGAGTATTCTCATGTTTGAAAATTAAATGAACTGCATTGGTCTAGGATGGCTTGCATAACTTCAGGGGAGTCCCAATTTGCTTCGATTTGGGGCTGGGCCATGATATCGTCCATGATGCTGCGTTGTTTTTTTCCTTGTTCGTAGGCCACAGAGTAAGGAATGTTACTGAAAGTGACCTGGCTATATAACGGCAACCATTTACTTGGATACAATTTGTTGAATTTAGCTTCGATTTTCTTGCGCAATAAAAAGGAAGGATCGGCAACGAGGTCGCGCATTTCGATGTAGTTGTCTAGGGATAGATCTTGAAGCGCGTCGCCATTTGGTTTGCGCAGTGGGCTGTATTCGGCCCAGATGGCATCCCAGTCGTGGTTGTGTTTGAGCATGAGCTCATTGAGTACACGGCAGTCTTCGAAGCCGGCGTTCATGCCCTGTCCGTAAAAAGGCACGGTAGCATGTGCGGCATCGCCCATTAAGCCAACCTTGCCCGCAGCCCAAGGATAGCAACGGATGATGGCGAGGTTAGAAAGTGGGTGGTCTTCCCATTTGTCTGCGATGTCTGGCATCATGTCGTGGAAGTCAGGGAAGATGGTTCTGAAAAAGCGATCGACATCGGCTTTGGTGTGGAGTTTGTCAAAGGCGAATTCGTGGTTTTCGTGTGGCATGAAAAGCGTGCACGTGAAGGAGCCGTCTTCGTTGGCCAAGGCGATCATCATGAAGCGCCCGCGTGGCCAAATATGCAGCGCGTTTTTGTCCATTGGGTAGCTCCCATCTGGCAAAGCAGGAAGTAAAATTTCACGGTAGCCGTCGGCAATATAGTTTTGGCTATACTGGAAACGATTCAATTTTTGCATGGAGTTGTAGCGAACTGCACTAAAGGCACCATCGGCAGCAAAAATAACATCGGCTTTTGCTTCAAAGGTTTCGCCACTCTGGGTATTGCGCAAATATGCAATGGCGTTGTCGAGGTCTACTTTCAAACACTCGGTTTGGTAGTGAATAGTGGCATTGCCATGTGTTTCGGCGATATCCATCATTTTGGCATTTACACTACCTCTCGATACTGAAAAAATAGCTTGTCCTTCTTGTCCGTATTGTTGGTAAGTGAGCTGCCCGCTGAGGTCGTGCATCATGCGGCCGTGCATCGGAATGGCAATTTTGCGAATTTCGTCGCCTACACCAACGGCATCTAGGGCTGTCCAGCCACGAACAGAGAGCGCCAAGTTGATCGACTTTCCAGCACTAATTTCAGCTTTTCGGATATCTGGTCGGCGTTCAAAGATGGTTACTTTATAACCTGCTTTTGCTAAATAAACGGCCCAAAGCGAGCCAACCAATCCTGCGCCAATAATAATGGCTTCTCTATTTTGTGTCAT
>JACCDV010764319.1_pt1 | contig 10757 bp, 10 predicted proteins | sample 7446131 | NCBI WGS metagenome assembly JACCDV01 (sample SAMN15323448, study PRJNA562643) | freshwater metagenome | isolation source: river surface water | place: USA:Blue River Watershed | collected 2017-08-17
CATATTATTAAAAGCTACGGACAAGAAAGTTCTGAGATGAAGCGCTTCGGGCTGCAGAATGATGGTTTGCTCGCTTACTATCTAAAACTGGTTAGAGCTAGAACCTATATGGGACCTTTGATGAAAGTCATTGCTAGTGCTGGTTTTATACTTTTGCTCTACTTCGGTGCTAGAGCGGTTTATCAAGAGACTTTCACTATTGGTGACTTCGCTGCTTATAGCTTATATATAGAGCGTTTAATCTGGCCGGTGGCAACTCTGGGTTGGATGGTAACTATAATCTATAGAGCTAAAGTTAGTGGCGTTAGGATTGCGGAATTATTCTCGTTTCAGCCGATGATCTTAGATAAGCCAGATGCTATTAAAATTACTACTCTCAATACTGCTATTAAACTGCCGTATTTAAAAAACGAACCTGAAATCAAAGCCAACGAAATGCTCGCCGTGGTAGGCAGCATCGGTTCGGGCAAATCTACTCTGGCGCGCAAACTACTTAGACTTGAAGATAGTAAGCGCGGAGAGATTCTTGTCGATGGCATTGATATTACTGATATTAGTCTTGAGTCCTTGCGCTCAGTGATATCTCTGGTGCCGCAAGATAGTTTGCTGTTCTCAGCGAGCATAATGGAGAACATACTCTACGCCTGTGATGAGACTGATCCCGAGTACGCACGTAGCCTCGCTAGCCTAGTAGCGATAGACACTGAGATAGAGAATATGCCTAAAGGTTACGATACTCTTGTCGGTGAGCGCGGTGTTACACTTTCTGGCGGACAGCGCCAGCGTCTCACTATCGCTAGAGCCCTTGCACGCAAACCTAAAGTGTTAATTCTCGATGATGCTTTAAGTAGCGTTGATGACGCGACCGCCGCAATTATAGTTTCTAATATTAAAAATTTACGCAGAGGTCTCTGTACTATATTCATTACTCACAAACTAAGCCTCGCTGAGCAGATGGATAGGATTCTAGTAATCGAGAGAGAAGGAGCATATGCAAGAAGCTAAAACTAGAACTAATCTAAGTATGCTTAAGCTACTGGCGCCTTTTATAGGTCCTTACTATAAGCAAGCTATATTAATTCTATTGCTGTTGCCACTTGGCTCGCTCGCTTATTCTATTCAACCAACTATTATGCAACGTGCTATCGATGGTCCGATTAGTGCTTATGCTAGTTATTCTTCGCTTAGTGTTTTTCTGATCGCTCTAGCTCCTTACCTTGGGATATTACTGCTTGCTATCGTGGTTAATTTCTTTATTCAGATCAACATGCTCTTCACCATTAACTATTTGGGGCAGCATTTAGTCGCTGATATTAGAACTAAACTCTTCGATCATCTTGAACATTTACCGATGAAGTTTTTCGATAAGACTCCAGTTGGACGTAATGTTACTCGCATCACCAATGACATGGAGCAGTTGGCTGATAGTTTTGCTGGTGGTTTGATACTTACTATTGTTGATCTAGTGAACGCGCTTGGGATTATCGCTTTTATGTGCTATCTCAATCTGCGCCTAAGTTTTGCGGTGATATTCTTGCTCGTCCCTATGTATTTTATTGCTAGATATTTTCAAGAGCAGTTTAGGGTGGCTAACATCAAGGCGCGCGCTGAGCTTTCTCATCTTAATTCGTTCTTGCAGCAGTGTGTAGTAGGGATAGATGTGGTGCAAGCGCTCGACGCTTCTAAACAGAGCATGCGCAAGTTCGGTGAAATTAACCAGAGATATTTTAGGGCTAACGACGATAGTATTAAAGCCGACTCCGCTTTCTCTGCTGCTATTGAACTTGTGGCTATAGCTACTATTGCTTTGCTTATATATCTTTCTAAGGAGATTTTATTTTCTGGTTCACTTATTAGCATCGGAGTGATTATTGCTTTCTTGCAGTACGCCCAGACTCTTTTCGATCCTATTCGCAACTTAAGCGATAGATTTAGTATTATTCAAGCGGGTTTTACTGCTGCTGAGCGCATCTCTGAGCTGCTAGAAGAGCCTATTTCTATTGTTGATGTTGATTCTGATCAAGCAGTTATGCTTGAAGATCTCGCTAGAGAATTTGGCGCAGAGTTTCCGACTATAGAATTTAGGCATGTCTATTTTAGTTACGGCACGTCACCAGTACTTGAAGATTTTAATTTAGTGATTAAACCAGCTGAGAGTCTAGCTCTAGTTGGCAAAACTGGATCTGGCAAAAGTAGCATAGTTAAATTACTAACTAGACTCTACGAACCGCAGCAAGGTGAAATTCTAATTAATGGAGTCAATATCAAACGAATTGCTCTTGAGGATTTGCGTAATTTTATTAGCGTGGTGCATCAAGACTCTTATATATTTTCTGGCGACCTTAATTCCAATATCGGTCTTGGGCGCAGTAACGTAGATATGGCTATGGCAGATACTTGCCTGCAAGTACTCGATAAAAGTGGCATAGGGCTTAGTAGTGTACTTGAGCAGCGCGCTACTAATATCTCAGCTGGCGAAGAGCAGGTGATTAATTTCGCTAGAGCCCTAGTAACCAAGCCGCGCATACTGATACTTGATGAAGCTAGCGCCAATATCGATGTTGCGACCGAAACTAAGCTACTAGAGTCACTTCATAACTATCGCAGTCATTACCCGGTCACGCTAATAGCCATTGCTCATAGGCTTGAGACTGTGGCTGATTTTGATAGGGTGGTGGATATTTCAGCTAGCTAGTTTGTTGTTTTGAAATCTTTTTAGTTTCTGATTTCAAACGTCTTTGTAATTTTTTGACATCTTCCTCGGCTGGTAAATCTTCTGGAACTATCCCGTGTTTCTGAAGCATTTCCCTCATGCTTTTGTTGCTTTTTACGTGCTCAGTACTAATGCTACTTTCGCCTTGCATCTCAGAGTCTTTTTTAACATTGAAATTAGTCATCTCGTTTGCTAGATCTTTTGCTTTAATGGTTACTGATGGAAGAAAATCAGCAAGAGCTCTCTTCTCTGGAACACCTAGTTTAGTTTTCATTTTCTGAGTACTATTACCACCGAAAAGAGCGGTATCGCCTTTACTGCGTACGCGTGCAAAACCCTGACTGTCGACTCCGCGCTCAAATAAAATTCCGGAGAGCTCATTTTCTGTAGCTGATAGTTTTTCTCTAGCTTGTAATCGATCTATTTCAGCCAGTCTCTTCTCTAAGACTTCTTGTTTGCGGGTTTGCACAGCAAAATAGGTCATAGCGAAAGCGATTTCATCTTTACGGGGATCACCGTTTTGGGCGATTAAATAGCAGGCATAGCGGCTAAGTTTTATATCATTTATCTCACGACCCGCTCCGCTACCGAGATTGACCATTTTCCCGGCGTCAGGAAAATGGTCAGAAGGTTCTTGTTTAGAGCTTTTACAGGCTATCTTGGCTCTGTTAATTACCTTTTCGAAATTCTCCCATTTATCGTAGCCGAGCAATGATTGCAGCTCACGAGCGTACCAAAATTCGATACCATCTTCGCTATGGACGCTGTTTTCAAAGGTTTTGTGTAATTGTGCTATCAATTCAGTTTTCATTTAGTCCTCCTTGTTACACTTATTGTATCATATAAATGTAAGGGTGAATATTAAATTTGCATAATCTGTAAGTTATAAGCCCTTTGTTACGAACAGCAGTTATTAGGAAATTTCTAATAACTGTTGTTCTCCAGTTTTTACTGACCATTTTCCTGACGCCAGGAAAATGGTTCGATGCCAGTTGCAATGCGTATTTGCTATGATTATCCTCCTCATGCAGAAATTCAAAGCCTATTTATATTTTGCTCTTGCTTTTGTTTTTTTCGCTCTAAGTTTTGCTGTATTCCTTATCCCAACTGAAGACACATCTAAGATGATTCAGCGTGATAGTCACTATGCTGTTGAGTTTCGTAATCTTCTTGTTAATAAGATGGGAGCTGGTGCGATGCGGAATCTTAATATCTGAGTCTAGTGAAAGACTACTTGCTCATCTACTAAGTCTATATATTTATAAAAAATCCTTTTAAATAAACTAAGTTGAATTAACTTAGAGAAATTTAATTTTTTTTGGGGGGTGTAATTAAAGAATCTGTCGATAATATCATAGGCGCTTAGGTACCACAGGAGATTTGATGAACAACAATATCTACGCAATGAGGAATAAAATTATGAATAAATCCAACATTCAACAATCAAAAAAAGCTATTAAGCTTGTCACGATAATATTTGCAGCGACTATAAGCACTGCAATATCTAGCAACTCAGTTCTTGCAAACACAAGATACGAGGCAAGCACAGGAAGTACCTACTTAGGCTTAAACTCAAACACAAATGGAACTGCTAAGCACAATACCGCTGTCGGTGCATACAACCTAACCAATGCAATAAGAGAGAGCGTCGGTGGAAACACTTCAGTTGGAGCCTATTCATTATTAAAACTTAATGATGGACAGTACAACTCATCATTAGGTACCAGCTCGTTACAAAATCTTGAAAAAGGTTCAAGAAACACTGCAGTAGGACAAGGCAATCTATATCAAACTTTTGAAGGTATGGAGAATACCACTATTGGATTCCAAAATTTACTCAATACGAGAAAAGCCTATAACAATATAGCTGTCGGCTCTTATATAACTCAAAACACAGCAGAAGCTCAGGGTAATATTTTTATTGGTAATCGAATTGGGGGCAACACCACAGCAAAACTCAGCAATAACATTCTGATCGGTAGTGGACTTATCCTAGAGACTACAGCTGCAGTCAAGGACACCTTAAATATTGGAAACCTAATTAAAGGTGTTCTTGCTGGAACCAAATCTGTAACAGTAGATGGTAGTTTCGCTGCTAATTCTATTAGTACAGCTGGCGACCTAACTGTAACTGGAACTGGTGCCATAACCACTCCAGCGCTTAATGTAAACGGACTTGGAAGTTTCCAGAGTGTTACCAGTAGTGGAGTTATATCTACTTCTAAAGAAGTAGTCGCGAACGGACTTGTAAGTAACCTAGGAGCAACCATTAAAGAAGGTAATCTGTTCGTGAGTAAAGGCTATGGAGATTTCTTCGGTGGTGTTACGACTAAAGCTACTGTCCAAGCTGATAAAGCGCTATTCCTCAAACAAAGAGGCACGACAGATCTTATTCCAACTATTCCAAGTGGCTATGCTGGCTTATCAGTTCATAGCGCTGGCAAACTTATGTACCATTCACCTATTACTGGTGAAGTTGCTGCTCCTGTAATGATAACTGAGAGAGCGAGTATTAATGATCTTAGTGATGTTAAAACAATACAAGCTTATAATAGTGCTGGTCCAGTAGGCACAAGTATATACGTAGGGCTTAATAGCGGTGCAGCAGCAGCAGACGGAGTGGGCAGCTACAATACTGCTCTTGGAGATTCTGCTCTCGGAGGTACTCATCCAGGAGCAGCTAATACTGCTATAGGGTTTAACGTTTTGAAAAATACCAGTACAGCAGCGGTTTTCAACACGGCTGTTGGAAATAATGCGGCTTATAGTTTAACAAGTGGTCAATACAACACGGTTCTCGGTAATCATGCAGGTTATGGTTTGACTACAGGTAAAAACAATATTTTAATCGGATCTCAGGCGGGAATGTATGAGATTCTTTTAAGCACAGGATCTGACAACATTCTAATCGGAACCAATCTCTCTACACAATTTCCTGGTTCCACGAAAGAACTTAACATCGGCAACCTTATCAAAGGTAATATGACTACTGGTAATAAGTCTGTAACTATTGATGGTGATCTTGCTATTAAAGGTCGCCCGCAGTTCTTCAATGCTGGCAAAACAACACTCGGTTACGTACTAACTGCTAAAGGTGATAATGGTCAAGTGTATTGGGCTCCAGCAACGGTAGCAGTAAATTCAGTAGATTCACAGAAAATACTAGATGGCTCTATCGGTACCTTTGATATTGCAGATAGTAGCGTAACTGGTGCGAAAATTACCAATGGCACTATTACTAATCTAGATTTAGCTCCATCATCAGTCAGCAGCCCCAATATCGTTGATGGCACCGTTAATGGATCAGATCTTGCGGCAAGTAGCGTGAGAGATGTTCACATCGTAAACGTATCTGCAAGTAAAATTACCGGTGTAATTAGCCCAACTCAAATACCTGTAAATTTAGATGTTCATACTGTGCAAACTCTTGGTGTTGGATTAACTACACCTCAGCGTCCTCTCCACATCAAAGATGTAATGCGTTTAGAGCCAAGATCTAGTGCTCCAACTAATCCAAGTCTTGGTGATATTTTTATGCATACAACTGGTGCTTTATGTGTATATAATGGACAAAAATGGGATCAAATGAATGCTGGTTTGGAAAACTCTCGTTGTACAGATAGTAGCGTAGTACCAAACATGTTGTGGCAAATACAACAAAGTATGTATGGAAATGACAGCACTAATGAGCCTCAGCCACATAAGAACCCATCGCTAAGTAGAGGATAAAGAAAGTTTGTTTTAGTGTTTTGGTCTCAGAATGACTATTTAGTCCTCGACCCAAAATACTTCTTCAAGAAAGTCTCATCCAAACTATATCTCCCAGCCCCCTGACTGAGTAATACGCCTAACATAACAAAATAATACAAGGCGATCTCGAAGCCACCGTCTTTAGCAGCGAAGACTTGGGTGCCGTGTACTAAGAAGATAGCAACTAACATCACCACCATCAATGGAAACGCAATAAACCTAGTACCTAAACCTAAGACTAGTAATACTACTCCTAAGGCTTCGCTGGTAGTAGCTAAGAATGCCATCAGTTCCGGCATTGGTAGGTGCAGCCCATCTCTGAACCAAGTGATAATACGCTTGAAATGATTTATTTTTTTGATGGCTGGTTCGAAGAAACCGTAAGCCAATGTTAATCGCAATACTAATAGAAATAGTTCCTTAAAATTGCCGAAAAGTTTAGTGATTCCTTGAATTAATTTTTCCATTAATCTTGATGATAATCTACAGTTTAATCTTCGTAAAGCCTTTATAGACAAGCCTTATTTAATTGTTTATGATGAGAAAGGTCTTAAAGGACCCCGATTAATAATGGTGCAAAAATTTCTAAGTAGCGAAGAGAATAGTTCAGCCAAGTTCTTTATGTTTTCAGCGATAGTTTGGCTGGTTGTCGGTATGGGACTGGGCTTGCTTGGCGCTCTTGAGTTCTCGGCCCCTGATTTAACTAAGGGTATTGCACAGCTTTCTTTCACGCGCATACGTCCAGCTCACGTAAATATGGTGGCTTTTGGTTGGTTATCGATGGCTAACATTGGTTCTGCGCTCTATATCATTCCAGCTCTTTGCAAAACTAAGCTTTATTCTGAGAAGCTAGCTAATTTCGTTTGTTATGTTTGGAATTTCGTTATTGGCGCAGGTGCTATATCATTGATGAATGGCTACACTGAAGGTCGTGAGTATGCAGAATATCGCGAGCCTTTCGATGTTCTAGTTATTGTTGGACTATTACTACTTTCTTATAACCTTTTTAGAACCGTTCTTAACCGCCAAGTGAAGAAGCTATATGTTTCTGTTTGGTACATCATGGGCGCGTTCTTCTGGATGCCACTAGTTTATATAGTAGGTAACAGAACTTTCGTTGCCATGGATGGTCTTAACGACGGTATCCTTAACTGGTTCTACGGTCACAACATACTAGGGATGTGGTTTACAGTTCTTGGTGTAGGTATCGCTTACTATATGCTACCTAAGATGAGCGGCAAACCGGTTTGGAGTCACTCACTTTCTATGGTAGGTTTCTGGACTATTGCGTTTTTCTACGCACCGACTGGTACTCACCATTTATTGCAGTCACCAGTTCCTGAGTGGCTTAAAGCACTTGCTGTAATATTTTCAGCGGCTTTAGTTATCCCTGTTATTTCAGTTCTCACTAATTTTTATATGACTATGAAAGGTAGTTGGTGGATGCTAACTACTAATATGCCTCTTCGTTTCGTGATGACCGGAGCTTTGTTCTATTTATTCACTTGCATTCAAGGACCTTTCCAGGCGACTCGCGGCATTAACTGGTACATTCACTTCACTCAGTGGGTAGTAGGGCACGCGCACGCGGCTCTGCTCGGTACCTTTACGTTTTTTGTTATTGCTTCGGTTTATTACGGTGTGCAACGCTTCACCGGCAGACGCATCTATAGTGTAGTTCTAGTTAAGTGGCATTATTGGTTGCTCTTCATCGGCTTCTCGATATTCTATCTAGTGCTTACTATCGCTGGACTTGAGCAAAGTGTAGGTTGGGCTCTTGGTTACCCAGTTGCGCAGTGGTCGCTGATACTGCCACCGATGTGGTTTGCCCGCGCTATAGGAGGAGTGATGATGTTCACTTCTAGTTGTCTTTTTGCCTACAATATTTATATGACCATGAACAGCCCATCGCTAGCTAGCGTTGAAGAATTACAAATGGCTGTACCAGTGGAGGAGAAATAATAATGGCTGATGATAAAAAAATTGGTGCTAAAGGTTATTTGCTTCCAGCGATCGTTGTAGCAATATCTTTTCTAACTATATATACTGTTGTGGTTTTAATTCCAGACATGGCTGTTTTCAAGGTAGAGCCTAGTAAGTATGCTACTCAGTATGTTCTTACTGATGATAATGGTGAGATAGTTCTTGATGCCAAAGGCAAACCGGTAAAAAGCAAAGCTGGTCTAGGTAGAGATATTTATGTTCGTGAAGGTTGCTTCTACTGTCACTCTCAGTTCGTGCGTCCTCAAGATAGAGACTTCGGATCTAAGGTTGCTGCTGGTGACTATGTCAATGAGACGCCTAACGTGCTTGGCACTTCGCGTACTGGTCCAGATTTGAGTAATGAAGGTGGTAAGATGCCTGATGCTTGGCATAAAGGTCACTTGATTTCTCCGCGTAACTATACGCCGGGTTCTATCATGCCTTCGTTCAGTTATTTGAGTGAAGAGGATTTAGAGCTTCTAGTAACTTACTTGCAGACTCTCGGTGTGAAACGTCTAGAAGATCCTGCGAACCGTCATATCTATGAAGCCTACTATCCAGAAGCTGATACTGCTTTCTGGGAAGCTTCTAAGAAACACAAACCTAACGTAGATAGTGCAGCAGCTGCTAACGCTGGCTCTGGAATATTTAGACAAAACTGCGCAGTATGTCATGGTCTCAATGGTCTTGGTAACGGTCCTAACGCCCTTGCCATGAACAAGAAACCAGCTAACTTCTCTAATCCATTTTTCTTAAAATACAGTAATGAGACTTGGTATTACAAAGTAGCAGAAGGTGTTCCGGGCACACGTATGCCGCGCTGGAAGCTGAAATTAGAGCCGCAACAAATGTGGTATCTAGTAGCTTACTTGAAGACTCTACCTCGCGCTGACGGACCTATTATTGAGCCGTACCAGTCTATTGATTTAGCTGAGTGGGATAAGCAATCAGCTATCGATCCTCGCGTGCTTGAAAATTACAAGAGAATTGAAGCGGCTAAGGCTAACGCGCCTGCGTCGGCAGCTCCAGCAGGAGGCGGACATTAATGATAGATAAGGCATTACTACACCAGTGGATACTAGCCAACTTCAATAAAGAAGGGATAGCGATGTTCTCTGTTTTATGTTTGTCTTTTTTCGCGCTGGCGTCAGTGTTCGCTAAATGGGCTTTTGATCAAGGTCAATTTACTAACGTTGAAGAAGCGAAATTCGAGATGATGGAGCTCTAAAATTATTATGGATGAAATGTCACCAGTAGATCTAGATAGCGGCAAAGGAGTACCAAAGGAGTTTATGAGAGGTGCCTTGCCGACATCTGAGTATAAAGTAGGACACCACAAACCACCAACGGTGCTTGTAGTGCTTTATCTATTAGTGATAGTTTGGGCTGCAATTAGTTGGATTCCTTTTTATGGTTATTAAAATGACAAAAAAACCTAGATTTATAAATGCTGCGGCGATACTCGCTCTAGTATTGTCACTTAGTGCTTGCGGTACTTACGACCCTAATAAGTCTGGCAAGACTCAGAAATTACAGCAAGTACTTATAGATGAGGCGGCTAGTGCTGATGATCTTGAGTATCCTAATTACGATCCTTCTATTATTAAAGGTAAGGAAGTATATAAAGCTAACTGCGCTAGTTGTCATGCTAATGCTGCTGGCGGTCCAGATAGAATTCTTACTAAAGAATTTATGCGCACTAGAGCGCCTAAAGATCAATACCTGACTATAGTTCATGGTAATGATGCTGGCATGCCTAGTTTTAGACATACTCTAACTCGCGATCAACGTTGGGATGTACTAATGTATGTTCGCAGTGAAGTGCTCGGTTATTTCGTGATGAACAGTCCTGAGCTTTCTGAGATGGATAAAATCTTCGGTGCTAACTGTGCAGTTTGTCATGGTACTCGCGGTGATGGTGATGGTCCACTACATAAATCTATTGAACCTAAGCCTGCTGATTTCAATATGTTCACTAGGCTCTACACTAAGACTGACGATTTGCTATTCAGCGAGATCTCTAATGGTATTCCTTGGACAGCGATGCCAGCTTGGAAAGATCGTTATGACTACGACTTGCATTATGCTTTTGATGATGAACTAAGATGGAAACTAGTTAATTACGTTCGTCAGTTTGGCTTCTCTCAAGAGATATTTAGGCTTGATGAAGGACGCCAGCGTATTGCTGAATATAAAGCCAAGCTCAAGGAGGCTAAAAAATAATTATGAGTAATGATCTTGATAGACGCAATTTTATTAAAGCTCTTCTAGCTGTACCTATAGTTGGTTCTTTTGCTGCTTTCTTAATGTC
>JACCDV010002290.1_pt1 | contig 10755 bp, 12 predicted proteins | sample 7446131 | NCBI WGS metagenome assembly JACCDV01 (sample SAMN15323448, study PRJNA562643) | freshwater metagenome | isolation source: river surface water | place: USA:Blue River Watershed | collected 2017-08-17
CTCTCTCCTGGTGCCCCGGGCCGGAATCGAACCGGCACGCCCCTTTTCAGGAAGCGGCGGATTTTAAGTCCGATGTGTCTACCAGTTTCACCACCGGGGCCGAGCCCGTATTGTGCCCTGAGAACGGCCCTTGCCCGGCAGGCTCAGCGCTGCATGGCCCGCGCGCGCAGCGCCTCGAAGTCCGGCGGCAGCGGGTGCAGGTCCAGGCGCTGTCCGGCCTTGAGGATCTGGCTGGGCACGTCATGCCCGATCAGGCCCGGCAGGCGGCTGGCGGCCGCCATCAGCCCGGGCAGATCGACCCCGGTGTCGTAACCCATCAGGGCCAACGCGTGCACGATCTCCTCGGTGCAGACATTGCCCGAAGCCCCCGGCGCATAAGGACAGCCGCCAATGCCGCCCAGGGAGGCGTCAAAGCGGTCGGCGCCCGCATCGATGGCGGCCAGCACATTGGCCAGGCCCATGCCCCGGGTGTTGTGGAAGTGCAGCGTCAGCTCGGTCTGCGGCCATCGCTCGCGAAAGGCCCGGGTGAGTTGCGCCACCTGGGAGGGGTAGGCCATGCCGGTGGTGTCGCACAGGGTGACGCCATGCGCGCCCCACTCGCTCACAAAGCGGTCGCACCAGTCCATCACCCCAGGCACCGGCACATCGCCCTCCATCGGGCAGCCAAAGGCACACGAGAGCGACACGTTGACGGCCACACCCGAGCCTTGCACGGCCTGCACCACATCGGCCAGGCCCGCAAAGGACTGCCCGCGCGTCATGCGCAGGTTGGCCAGGTTGTGGCTCTCGCTGGCCGACATGACCAGGTTCAGTTCGTCGGCCTGGGACTCGATGGCCCGCTCGGCACCCCGCACATTGGGCACCAGCGCGGTATAGACCACGCCGGGCACGCGGCGGATTTCGCGCAGCACCTGCTCGGCGTCGCGCAGCGCCGGAATGGCCTTGGTCGAGACAAAGGACGTCACCTCGATCTTGGCCAGCCCTGCTTCGGACAGGGCATCGACCAGGGCGATCTTGTCTTCGGTGGGGACAAAGGCGGCTTCGGCCTGCAGGCCATCGCGGGTGCCGACTTCCTGCATGAAAATGCGGCGGCCCGCGCCCTGCCAGACCGGACCGTGCGTGCGCGAGCTCATGCCACCACCTTGCTGCTGCGCAACTGGGCGATCTTTTCGGCGTTCATGCCGAGCTCGGCCAGCACCGCATCGGTGTCGTCGCCCAAACCAGGGGCCGAGCTGCGCACCTGACCGGGCGTGCCCATCAGCTTGGGCACGATGCCGGGCACTTCGATCTCGTGGCCATCGCGCGTCTGTTGTTTCAGGATCATGTCTCGGGCACGGTAGTGCGGGTCTTCGACGATGTCCTTGGCGGTGTAGACGCGGCCTGCAGGCACACTCGCCTGGGCCAGTGCAGCCAGCACCTCGCTCACGCTGCGGGTCTGCGTCCAGGCCTCGATGGCGGCGTCCAGCTCCTGCACGCGGGCCACGCGCCCGGCGTTGTTGGCCAGTTCGGGGTCGTTGCCCAGGTCATCGCGCCCCATCAGCGCCATCAGTCGCTTGAAGATGCTGTCGCCATTGCCGGCGATCAGCACCACGCCATCGGCACAGCGGTAGGCGTTCGACGGCGCAATGCCCGGCAGCGCCGACCCGGCCGGCTCGCGGATGGCACCAAAGGCGCTGTACTCGGGCACCAGGCTCTCCATCACGTTCAGGACAGCCTCGTGGAGCGCCACGTCGATCACCTGCCCCCGCCCACCATTGACCTTGCGGTGGTAGAGCGCCATCAGCACGCCGATGGTGCCGTGCAGCGACGCCAGCGTGTCGCCAATCGAGATGCCGCAGCGCACCGGCACCCGGCCGGGCTCGCCGGTCAGGTGGCGCAGCCCGCCCATGGCCTCGCCGATCGCCCCAAAGCCCGGCAGGTCGCGGTAGGGACCGGTCTGCCCATAGCCCGAGATGCGCAGCATCACCAGACCCGGGTTGGTTTGGGAGAGCGTCTCGTAGTCCATGCCCCAGCCCTCGAGCGTGCCGGGGCGAAAGTTCTCGATCAGCACATCGGCCTGCGCGATCAGCTGGCGGGCGATGTCCTGGCCTTCGGCGCTGCGCAGGTCCAGCGCGATCGAGCGCTTGTTGCGCGACTGCACCTGCCACCAGACCGAGGTGCCGTCCTGGATGAGGCGCCAGTTGCGCAGCGGGTCGCCCGCGCCCGGCGGCTCGATCTTGATCACATCGGCACCAAAGTCACCCAAGGTCTTGGCAGCGAAAGGGCCGGCGATCAGCTGACCCATTTCGACCACACGCAGGCCCTCGAGCGCACCGGGGGTCAGTGGCGGCATGTTCATGCGCAGGTCTTTCAGTCGATGGTGGCGCCAGAGTCCCTGACGATCCTCGCCCAGCGGGGCAGGTCGTCACGCACCAGCTGGGCAAACTGCTCGGGCGTGGACTTGAAGGCTTCGCAGCCCACACCGGCCAGGCGCTCCTGCACGTCCTTGGAGTCGAGCGCCCTGGCGATCTCGGCATTGAGCTGCTGGATGATCGCCCTGGGGGTGCCTGCTGGGGCAAACACGCCGTACCAGGGGGTGGCGCCAAAGTCCTTGATCGTCTCTCCGATGGTGGGGGCGTCCGGCAGCACCGGCAGGCGCTTGGGGGTGACCACGCCGAGCACCGTCATACGGCCGGAACGGATGAAGGCGATGGAGGACGGCAGGCTCTGCACAGAGACCTGCACCTGCCCGGCCACCAGGTCGGTGGCGGCGGCGGCGGCCCCCTTGTAGGGCACATGGGTGAGGTCGATGCCGGTGGCTTTGCCCAGCATCTCGCCAATCAGGTGGTTGAGGGTGCCGTTGCCTGCCGACCCGATGTTGATCTTGCCCGGCTGCTGCTTGGCCAGTGCGACCAGTTCGGCGGTGTTCCTGGCGGGAAAGTTCGGGTGGGCCACCAGCACATAACCGGCTGTGGCCCCGCTGCCCACCGGCTCGAAGTCCTTGACCGGATCGAAGCCGGTGCTCTTGTAGAGCGCCGGATTGATGACCATCGCGCTGTCGGCGGTCAGCAGCAGGGTGTAGCCATCCGCTCGGGTGCGGGCGGCCGCTGCGGTGCCCACATTGCCCCCGGCGCCGGTGCGGTTCTCCACCACGAAGGACTGCCCGGTCTGCTCGGAAAGCCGTTGCGCAATCACCCGGGCGATCGTGTCGTTGGCCCCCCCGGCCGCCTGCGGCACGATGATGGTGACCGGCTTGGCCGGGAATTTTTCCTGCGCCAGCGCGGGCGCGCCAACAGCCAGCGAAAGGCCCAGGGCCAGAAGGGTTCTGCGTTGCGGGAACATGGGGGAGTCTCCTTGTTGAAAAAACCGGAAAGGTTCAGACAGCCTGGCATCGTGCGTGGGCCAGGATCAATCGGACTGTAGGGACAAGACCCGGACCGCGGAATGACCAGGATGCCAAACGAGCTTTCGCGATCCGCGAAAGCGAAAGCAGCTCAGTCCGGCGCGCCGACCAGATGGTCCAGCAGGCTGCGCACAGGCCGTGCCAGCGCGCCCAGATCGCGGGCGCCCAGCAGCAGCTGGCGCTCGACCCAGGGGTCGTTCAGAGGGATCTGGCGCAGTCCGAGCGCCTGCACCAGCGGCTGCGCCGCCGCCACCGGCAGCACCGCGATGCCCAGGCCCGCCGCCACCATCTGGCACATCGCGTCGAAGCTGCGCACATGGATGCGGATGCGCAGGGGCTTGCTGATCAGGCGGCTTTCGAGCTCGAGCCGCTGCGCCAGCGAGGTCGACTGCGTCAGGCTCACGAAGTCGTAGTCCACCGCCTCGGCAAAGGCCAGCCTGCGGCGCCTGGCCAGAGGGTGTGCGGGTGGAACCACCAGCACCAGACGGTCCTGGCGATATGGCCGTGTCTGCAAGCCCAGCGTCGGGGTGCGGTCGGCAAAGATGCCCAGGTCGGCGCGGCCGTCGAGCACCGCCATGACCACTTCGTGGCTGTCGGCCTCGTTGAGTTCGATGCGGACGCCCGGCTGCAGCGGCGCAAAACGGGCCAGGTCGCCAGGCAGAAACTGGGTGATCGCCGAGGTGTTGGCCCACAGCCGCACCACCCCGATCAGGCCCTTGGCGTGGTCTGACAGGTCGGCCTCCATCTGCTCGACATCGCCCAGGATGCGCTGCGCATGCTGGTAGAGCGCCTGACCTGCCGGCGTGAGCTTGACCCCCCGCGAGTGCCGCTCGAGCAGGGGCACCCCAAAGGCCGCTTCCAGATCGCTCACCCGCTTGCTCGCCGCCCCCACCGCCAGCATGGCCAGCGCCGCGCCCTGGCTGATGCTGCCCGTGCGGGCCACCAGATTGAAGAGCGAGAGCGAGACGAGGTCGATGCGGTGCAGGTTCATGAAAAAAGGCCATCCACTTTGAGGGTGGATGGCCTTTTCATGTGATTGGTGGTGCATAGGTGTTCAACCTGACAATTCTCTATTCACACTCAATGGGGAATGGTAGGGAATGAGCGGTAATCAGTCTTTCTGCGCGAAGAGCCTGATGAAGATTTTGGTGATAATTTTAATTATTAAACACTCACATCAAACACCATCATCTCCACACAAACCGTTCAAAAAGGCGTTCCACCGCAGTTCGTCCTTATTCGGGCTAACGGGTGCATGAGCGGGCTTCATAGTAAATGAACGGAAATCAGCTCCATAGTCAGCGCACGAAAATTCAGTACATAGGTTCTTACAAATAAAGATCTTGAGAGAGCTGAGCAGCCTGCAAGCGCACAAGTCTTCCGGAAATACCAAAGTAAATTTCTTACGAATAGCAAAGTAAATTTCCGTACTTCAAATCCGCAGCCAATCTCAAGCTCTCTGCTGTCGTGGGCAACTCTTGCGCCATGCTCTGCACTCGCCTGCTGGCCTGCGATTTGGACAGCCCATCCAGCCAACGATGTCGCATCCGATCACTCTAATCACCAAATTTTTCAAAAATATCTTTGTTTTTTGCATGGATGAGTCATAATAAGGAAATATTTTAGAAAAACGAGGTGAATGCAATGCTGGTCGAGTTCCGGATCAAGAACTTCCGCAGTCTGCGCGACGAGCAGGTGCTTAGTCTTGTTGCATCCAAAGACAAGACCCTGCAAGACACTCACACCCAAGCAACAGGCATCAGTGCCGCACCCACACTAGTGCGTAGTGCTGTGGTCTACGGTGCCAACGCGAGCGGCAAGTCCAATCTCATCAAAGCCTTGCAATACATGCGCGGCGTAGTGACCGAGTCCGCGACGGCGATCCAACCGGGTCAGACCTTCGGAGTTCAGCCTTTCCGACTTGATGTCGATTCCGCCAGTCAGCCCAGCGAGTTCGAGGTCACATTCTTGCTTGCTGGTGTGCGCTACCAGTATGGCTTTGCCATGACAGCACAGCGGATCGTCAGTGAGCACCTGCTGGTTTACAAGGCCTTCAAGCCCCAGCGATGGTTCACGCGCCAATTTGACACGGCCACCGGCAAGGATGCTTACGAATTTGGTGCCGGCCTGAAAGGCCCCAAGAACCTGTGGGAGGGCGCAACGCGACCTAACGCCCTCTTCCTGTCTATGGCCGTGCAACTCAATAGCGACGCCTTACGCCCGGTGTTCGACTGGTTTTCGAATCGCCTGGTGATCTTCAACGAGCAAGCCCAACTCAGTCCGCAGGTGTCCATTCAAATGCTCAAGCAGGATGATGGTCGCAAGGAGATTTGCAACTTCCTCTCTGCAGCCGACATCAGCATCGCCGACATTGATGTGGAAACACGCAAAGTCCCTGGGCAGGCCGTTCACTTTGACTTGGTGGCTGGTAAAACTGAAGTGCGATCGGAAGAAATGGAAGAACACAAATTGCGCTTCCATCACGTCACCGAACAGGGCAAGGCCGTCTTTGATCTAATGGATGAGTCCAATGGCACACGAAATCTATTGTTCCTTGCAGGACCGGTGCTCGACATCCTCAGTAAAGGGCTGACGCTGGTCATCGACGAACTCGACACCAGCTTGCACACACTACTGGTACGAGAGCTTGTGCGACTGTTCCACCGCACCGAGATCAACACCGGAGGTGCGCAACTGATCTTCACTACTCACGACACATCACTGCTGGACGCACCTGATCTGTTTAGACGCGATCAAGTGTGGTTCGTAGAGAAAGACCGCGATCAGGCCTCAGCCTTGGTTAGCCTGTCTGAATTCAGTCCTCGCAAGAATGAGGCCCTGGAACGCGGCTACCTGATGGGGCGGTACGGCGGTGTGCCGTTCCTCAGTCACACCATTGGGCTAAAACACTGATGGCGCGCGACAACTCCCCGAAGGAACGCCAACAGAAACAGCTTGCGCGCAAGCAGGGGCGGCGCGCAAGTTACGACCGAATCTTGATCGTTTCTGAAGGCAGCAAGACCGAGCCGAATTATTTTCGTGAAATCCGTTCTGCATATCGCTTGCACACTGCCAATGTGGAAGTCCAACCCAGCGAATTGGGCACTGCGCCTATCCAGGTGGTGCAGTACGCCCAAGCACTGTTTGAAAATGGCGACCGCCACAAGAACATCCAGAGTCGCGCGTTCGAGAAGGTCTATGCCGTGTTTGACCGCGATGACCATGACAGCTATTACGCGGCGCTGACGCTGGCTGCCTCACTCGATGGCAAGCTCAGGAACGATACCAAGCAGCCGGTAGCCTTTCAGGCCATTGCTTCCGTGCCCAGTTTTGAGTTGTGGCTGTTACTGCATTTTGAGGACGTTCAGGCTCCACTGCATCGTGATGAAGTGATGCGCCGCGTCAAACTGCACATTCCTGAGTATGACAAAGGTGCAAGCAACACCTTCGCTGTAACTGGCAGACATTTATCTGCCGCCACCCAGCGTGCAGAGCGGTTGGCGGAGCGCTTCGCTGCGCATACCGCCCCAGAACCGTTCACTGCCATAGTCGAGCTGGTGAGGTTGCTGACAACACTTCGTGGCTGACATCAAAGCGGTACCAAAATGGTTACTGGACTTCTCCAGAGAAGTACGCGTGAATGCAGCTCCAACATTTCACATGGAGTTTGCAACTTGAGCACCACCCTGACCGAATTGGAACTGGCAACGCGCTGGGCCATGAGTCCCAAAACACTGCAGAGCTGGCGAGCGACAAAACGAGGGCCTGAATACCGCAAACTTGGCAAGAAGGTCCAGTACTCGCTTGCGGTCATCGAAGATTACGAAAACCAAGCCAGGACTAACGTCGCATTCTCGGGTGTCGACGAAATTCTGCTCTACCTGCAGCAGACTGGCCAGGCCGAACTCGAGCAGATCCGCGCAGCATGCCTGGGCGGTAACAAATCACGTCCCCAGATCCAAAACCACCTCTACAGATTGACTCGGTGCACACCGCCCCAAGTCAAAGCCTACATGGTGGCCAAAGATCCTGACTCCCCCGTGATGACCGTCATTTACAAACCGTACACTGACGATGCGCAGTAGACCCTTATCAACCCAAGATCTTGCAGACCGATGGGGCATGTCCACTGAGACCCTGGCAATCTGGCGGCAACACGGCAAAGGCCCCTGCTTCATTCAAGTTGGGCGGCTGATCCGCTATCCCGTCACCGAAGTGGAGTCGTTTGAACGTAATCTGAAATTTGGGCCCTCTCGTGGCAAAAGCATTCCTACCACCGCGTTCATGCAAACGACCGAGAAGAAAATCGGCAGGCTGCGAAGGTCCGAATTTTCCGAAAGGAAGTCGCAAGCCATCATCCAGGCCTACCTCAGCCACTTGTTCGATCGTCGTCCCACTGGATGCAAGATTGCGGCCATCAATGACTTCAGTCGCTTGATGGCACCGAAAATCACCACCCGCGACTCAGGTGAAATTGGAATGGCCGATGGCACGGAACGGTTGACGCCCGAGGTGCTGTTCGTCGACCTGATCAATAACCTTGAAAAATTAAGCGCCCTGGTCAAAGAGATGCTGAACCAAGCGTGCAGCAAGTCAACTCAGCTCAATCGCAGCGCACTGCTGCAGGCGGTTGACCAGTATGGCGACATGAGCACACGCCGCCGAATCCAGTCACTGCATCGTCAGAACTTCAAATCCGGCCATGATCATCGTTTCAACTAAAGCGTGTTTTAGCGTGAATGCGCGGCGCTATTCCAACTAGAGAGTAAATGAGCGGTGATGTGCCGTCCGACAGCTCTGGACTTCGGCAAAGAAGTACGCGTAAATACGCTTCCACGTCATCTCAAGGAGCAACAAAAAATGGTCACCCTCACTGAAACTGAACTGGCCACCCGCTGGTCAATGACTACCAAAACGCTTTACCGCTGGCGCACCCAAAACCAGGGTCCGAAATACATGAAACTTGGCAAGAAGATCTTGTACCCGCTGGCAGCTGTGGAGACATATGAAAATCAAATCACAGTCGATGTTGAAGCCCCGACTGACAGCATTGTGCGAGATGATCCAGCCGTCAAAAGGTTCAGCCTCCTGATGCCTCGGGCCGTTTTCTGAAACAAAAAATAGTACGAAATTGGAGAATCAATACGCCATCTGATGGGGCAAAGCCATATGCATAGAACCAGCCTTTGTCCCCCTACTCTTCAAATTCTCGGACATTTCCGGACATTGAGGGACACTGGTGGATGGTTGACCACCGAACAACTTTCTATTTGCGCTCAAGAGGGAATGGTAGGGAATGAGCGGTAGTCCATCAACCTTTTTAGAATTAAATCACACCCACCCGGCCCCTTCAAAAATCACTCGACTTCTGCGCCGAAGTACGCGTGAATGCAGCTCTGTAACATCAAGGAGCGCCCGGCGTGACCACCACCCTGAACGAAATCGAACTGGCTGCCCGCTGGGGCATGAGCCCCAAAACGCTGCAACGCTGGCGCACCCTCAATGTGGGACCCGAGTACCTCAAGCTCGGCAAAAAGGTCATGTACCCACTGGCGGACGTTGAAGATTACGAGAATCTCGTCCGCTCCAACTTTGCAGGCACCGAAGAAATTTTGTTGTATCTCCGGCACGCAGGCGAAGCCAGCCTTGACCAGATCCAGGCCGCTTGCCTGGGCGGCAAACAATCACGATCCTGCATCCAAGCTTATTTGCAGCGATTGACTCAGTCGTCTCCTCCCAGGGTCAAGGCTCAAATGGCTCTGCAAGATCCCGCATCTCCGGTCATCACCGTCCTCTACCGCCCCTGTTCTGAAAATACGTCGTGAACATCGATACACCCAAGCTGATCCGATTAATTGCCTCAATCATCATCTCAAGTTCAAATCCGTTTTCGGGAATTGAACCCAGGTCCACAATCGTGCGTTCATCTGGTTATCTTGTCATTCCATAGACCAACAAACCCAGCCATTCGTGTAAGCCGGTCTGCCAACGCAGCAGGCTATGGGCAAGGGAGTATTCGGTCAGCGGTGTGACGTGGCCGGTTCTGAAATCCACCGGGTAAGCAGTAACGTTACAGCCGACAGACTCGAACTCTTCCATCGAACGAGGCATGTGCCAAGCCGATGTGACCAGCAGCCAGGGCTCTTTGCAGCGACCGCCCAGCAGCTGGGCAACCTGGTAGGCGTTTTCTCGGGTGGTGCGCGAGCCGGCTTCCAAAGTCACACGGGACATGTCAACGCCCTGCTCTTCGTAGAAGGCACGGGCCAGTTCGGCCTCGGTGGTGCCTGTAGCCAACAAGCGCCCCTCCCCGGCCGAGAACACCAGCTCCAGCTTGGGGTGCTGACGCATCAGGCCCACGGGAGTGCTCATACGCTCAGCTGCCTCACCCAGGGGCACTTGGCCGTGCGCTAAAAACACGCTGGGGTGTTGGGTGGCTCCACCCAGCACGATCATTCCCACGTGGCGGCCCACCTCTTGGGCTGTTGGAACGGGGTAGCGATTTTCCAGTGGTCGCAGCAGGGCGTCTGGAATGGCTTTGAATCCCAGCAAGCCCAGCGCCGCCAATCCGGTCCACAGCATGCCCAAGGCCGCTCTGCGCCAACGGTCAGTCAACCCCAGCAGCAACAACGCCAGCGCCCACCATAGGGCCAGCCAGAACAGCGGCTGGGTGATGGCAGAGAGCAGCTTGGACAAGACGAACATGTTGGCTTTACCGCTTCCAGGGTCAGCGCTTAGGCCGTTGGTTCATTTCGCTTTGACCACATCCCCTGCTCCCTTGCCACCCACGGTCATGAAGATGTACTTGAAATAGGCTGACACCGTCAGTTCCTGCAGCATGCGAGCGTCTGTCTCAGCCAATAGCTTCGGTGTAGACATGTCGATGTTGTTGACTTGGGCCAGTCCGGTAATGCCAGGCCTTACGTCAAATACCGCACGAGCGGCACGCTCGTTGATCAAATCGGTTTGATTGAATAGGCAAGGTCGGGGGCCAACCAAGCTCATCTCGCCCTTGAGCACATTCCAAAGCTGCGGCAACTCGTCCAACTTAGTTCGTCGCAAAAACGCACCCAAAGGTGTGATCGCGGAAGCGTCAGCCAAATGGGATGCGACAGATGCCGTATCTGGCCGCATGGTGCGAAATTTCACAAGCGTGAAAGGCTTCTGGTCACGCCCGACCCGCTCTTGACGAAAAATCGGTGACCCTGTGTCGAACAGGCCGATCACATAGATCACCAGCAGCACCGGACCACCAAGAATCAGACCGAACAACGAGAATAAAAAATCAAATATCCGCAACATCAAAATTTACTCCACTGCTCTGCGCAGTCCTTCATCTACCGCCACTATCGGCATCCAATCTAGCAACTCACAAG
>JACCDV010709054.1_pt1 | contig 10754 bp, 13 predicted proteins | sample 7446131 | NCBI WGS metagenome assembly JACCDV01 (sample SAMN15323448, study PRJNA562643) | freshwater metagenome | isolation source: river surface water | place: USA:Blue River Watershed | collected 2017-08-17
ATCAACTAAATAGAATATATATCAGTGTAGGCTATAGTGGGATAGGGAAAACCTAATTGTATGATTGTAATGGCTTAGCATGCTAATAACATGTTCATAAATTAAATAGTAGATAACAATTTGAATGTCTTTCAACTATCGCAAGAAGGGCCAAGAATTCATCCTCCTCTTCCTCACTAGAATCATCCGAATGTTTTCGTTAGGAATGCTCTCGGCTGCATTCTCCGACAACTTGTTCTTTAAGGGAATTAGTAATCGAGAGATCAATTGGATCAGACCACTTGTAGTCTATGGTGATGTGCTCTTCTCCCTCATTCTTGTTACTCAAGCCGATAGAATCGGAAGACGCAAAACTTTGATTATTGCGTCTCTATTGAAATTGCTCGGCGGACTTGTTTACTCTCAAACAGACATCACGATTCCTATGATAATCTTTGGAACAATGGGAGCCATTTCTGTTTTTGGAGGATAAACTGGACCCTTTATGGCTATTGAGCAGTCAGCCCTTTCCCAGCTCGTCGAGGAGTGTACAATTACCCCCAAGCAAGCCTAGGAAGCAATCGTTTTAGTATTCTCTTACTACAGCATAGTAGGATATCTTTCGCATTCCTTCGGAGTATTATCCACAACCCTTTTAATCAAGGCTACAGACTATTATTGGGGTTGGTAGAAGGAAGAAGCAATACAAGGCGTAGTAATATTTTACGCCTTCTCTAGCCTCCTTCTCTTCTTTAGCTACTACATGATGAATGGAGAGTAGATTGAGGCCAAAGAGGAAAGGGAAAATAGAACATTTAAATGTTTGGGGGTCAGAAGATAGAATATAGGTAGAGTAGGGATTATGGGCTTCCTCTTCATTTTGAGCAATGTTACTGCGGCCTATGTAACAACCTTCGATTTCTAATATTACTATGAGAGGAAGTACCACTTTTATCTTGGCAGTATTGCTGGTGTGTTGTTTGTGTGCAGTGTGCTTAGCGTATTTTCTGGGGTTCTTTCTTCCAAACTTGTGAGGAGAGTCGGAACGATTGCAACCATGGCACTCAGTAACATCCCTTATATTATCATTATACTACTTATTCCCATGGCTACTCATCCTCAAGTCAGTGTCTTCCTCCTACTATTATGGATGTGCATCTCACAAATGGATGTCCCATCGCGAGAGGCCTATCTTTCAACTGTCTTGCCCAGAGAAGAGCGAACCGCTGCCAACGGAATCGTAAATATCATCACCAGGTTAGTTTGGAGGTTTCAAGGGCCTTAGCCTAATCGAATATCCTTAGAAAAACCGGCCAGCTCGCTTGGGTTCTCGAGCATGTTCCTTGTCGCTGGGGGTTTGAAAATTATATACGATATTATTATTGGCATTTGGTACTTAAGAAATAGAAAAACCAAGATAGTAGAATAAAACAAAATGCAGATGAGTGAGCTGATGTAGAGGGTCGGCATGAAATCCGAAGATGAAAGCAAATGATCATATCAAACCAATCAATAGTATAGTTTCTTAATATATTCTTTAATTCATCTTTATATTGTGTCTATATAATACTTAGTGACTGATTGATTTTTATGATCATTTCCAAGCCCTTCTAATAGCAAGGTTATTCTCGATATCCTTCTTCATGACCTTAGCAACAGCCATTTCGAAGTCTTATTGAGTCACGTGGATACGTCTTTCCCTAAGTGCGAACATGCCAGCTTATGTGCATACAGCCTTCGTCTCAGCACCTGAAGCTCCAGTCATCTTCTATGCAATCTTCTTGAGGTCGATTCCCCTCATCAGGTTCATCTTCCTCGAGTGAATCTTGAGGATTTCCACTCTGGACTCAACCGTTGGGTTGGGGAATTCTATTTTTCGATCAATACGGCCAGGACGCAACAAGGCAGGATCCAAGATATCGATTCTGTTAGTTGCCATGATGATTTTGATGGTCTGTGTTGTCTCGAAGCCGTCAAGTTGATTCAACAACTATAACATAGTACGCTGGACTTCGGAGTCTCCCCTCTGTCCCTCCATACGGGAACCTCCGATTGAGTCCACCTCGTCGATGAAGATGATGCAGGGCGAATGCTGGCGGGCCATTACGAATAATTCTCTCACCATCCTTGCTCCTTCTCCTATATATTTTTGGACAAGCTCGGAGCCTGAGACCCTGATGAAGGTGCAATCAGTGTGGTGGGCAATGGCTCTTGCAAGTAAGGTTTTGCCTGTTCCTGGAGGGCCGTACAGGAGCACTCCTTTTGGTTGAGCAATGCCAAGGGACTAGAAAATCTCTGGATGCTTGATGGGCAGCTCAATGACCTCCTTCACTTCCTTGACTTGCTGATCAAGACCACCGATCATGTCGTAGGTTGAATCTGGCACCTTTTCTACCTTCATGAGTGAGACCAAAGGATCCACCTTGGTCGGTAATATTTTGTGAAGGATGTAGTTATCTGACCTCACTGCCACTCTGAGGTTGGGCTTAATATCCTCGATCTTGATGGACTTGTCAATACTGACGACATATTTGCCCTCGTGGCTGAGCTGAATCAAAAGCGTATTACCTTGACAAGCACTCTGTTTTTGCCCATGACCTTCACCACTTCTCCCACGTATGAGTAGTTCTCCTGAAGAGCGTGCAACTACTACTTTAACCTCGAAACTAGATCAAGGACGGGGTACCATTGGAGTTGAGTTCGAAACGCTGAGCCTCCAGTCGCTTTATATTTTGAATCTTCTCGTTGATTTCAGCCTCTCGCTTTTGGATCTGAGCCAAGTAATACTTCTTCAGACTCACGCCTTCTGTCATTTAAAAAATATTTAAATTATCAACTCAATACATTCCAATTCATAGACATAATATCACGACACTCCATTATATCACTAAATAGCTATTAGTATTGGATTGATAATGCCAAGGAAGATTGCTATGATGATTGTTCTTGGAATATAACAGTCAATCAAATCTATGAATGTTATAATAATAGTTGTGAGATGCGGAACGAGGGTGAGAACGTTGACTAGATGGCTTCCAACAAAGAATAGGCTCAATAGTATGATAGTTTCCTCTACAAATTCCAGCAGCAAATCATCGATGCCTGGAAACCAGTCCCTCATACCAGCAGCAATGTTGTTCTATACATCATCTTAAGTATCCCTCAACTTATCAAGGTGCCATTTGCATCGGCTTGGGCCTAGGACTCATACTATCCGCACCAACAACCGAGGAGGTCTATGTACGATATGATACTGCTTGCACACCAAGCACAACCAATACTGATAACACTGCTACTTCTCCCTGTAAAATTACATTCACGCTTAATAGTGGATTGACTGCTCCCATCTATGTTTACTATGGCTTCAAGGGTTTCTATCAAAACCATCGCAGATACCTCAAATACTTTAGCACTGATCAATTGTCAAACGGAAACCCATATGAGACTACAGTAAATGCAACATAATATAGGCGTAATCTGACTGTGGAAGTTACTATAAGAATGTTGATACATTTGGGACAGGTTTGACTTCTCTTGCAGGTAGTCCTTTAGTAGACTCTGATCCAGCCTTCCCATGTGGCACTATTGCCAGAATGTACTACAAGCTGAGAGATTAAATCCAAGGATTCAAACTATATGGCCCTTCCCCAGCTAATACCAATATCCCAATCACGCAATCTGGTATTGCTTGGCCCTCTGATATCGGCAGGCATAAGAATGCCGATGACTCCAAGATGGTTTTCCGCGTAACTGAGTAGACTTGGTTGGTTTGGTTCCGACCAGCCGCAAGAAGCGACTTCTATAAGCTAAATGGCATCATTAATCAAGACCTTGCGGCCGGAACATACACAGTAGGAATAAAAAACCGTAATAATTTTACTATTCAGAAGTTGACCCAACTTGGGGATAAAAATGGTTCAGCATTAGCAAATCTAACTACGTTGGCACCCGCGACCTCTTCTTAGGAATCGCATTCTTGGCCTTGGGAGGAGGGTGCTTTATATTGTTGATTGTGTTCCTTGCGAAGTGGATCGCATAGAAAAGAGACAAGCAAAAATTTACATGATGATCATTGGTATGATTGTTCTACTCTTATAAATAAAAGTGATTGAATAAATCTTCCAATATATTTTATTTGAAACCCTAAGCATGTACACTTCCCCCTACGTCACGTACCCCGTCATTCATCTAGATATCTAGCCGCCCTCGAAGCAGAAAGCGCACTTAGAAGATCCAGGATCGAGGCCGAGCTTGCCGCATCCAGAGCTGCCACTGAGATCGCCCTTAGGAGATCTAGATTATAGGCAGAGGCCTACGTTGAAAAGGAAGAGAAGGATAACGCCCTTAGGAGGTCAAGAGTGGAGGCAGATCTGGCAAGGGAGGCTGCCCAAGAAAGGAGGGCTAAACTTGAGCAAGAATTGAAGGAAGATCACCACGTCAGATAGGCTGCCCTCAGAAGATCCCGTCTCTAAGCAGACATCGAAGAGCAAGAAGCTGAAAAAATAGCCGCAGAAAAGCGAGCAAGGCTGGAAGCTGAAATCGCAGCTGGGAAGGCTGCCAGAGAGTAGGCGAAAAGGAGGGCAGAAATCCAAGCTGAGATCGAGGCGAGGAGAGCCGAGAAGCTAGCAGCAGAGAGAAAGGCCGCTCTTGAAGCAGATCTTTAGGCTCAAAGAGTTGCCAAGGAAGAAGACCTCAGAAGGACTCAAATCGAAGCTGACTTGGCAGCTTAGAGAGTGGAGAAGGAGGAAGCGCTTAGGAGATCAAGAATCTAAGCTGAAGTGGCTGCCTAGAGAGCTGCAAGAGAGGCAGCCTTGGCGAGATCAAGAGTTGAAGCTGAGATAATTGCCCGCTAATAGTCTCTCAGGAGATCAAGGATTGAGGCTGAGATCGAAGCATCAAGAATCGCAAGGGAGAGCGCTCTTCGCAGGTCCAGACTCTAGGCGGAAATAGTGGCTGAGGAGAGCGTTCGAAGGTCCCGCATCCAAGCAGAGTTGGACGCTGACTTCTGGAGGAGATATTACAGATATTGATTAACCATTTCCCTAATAAATAGCACTATCAGTTATTCAATGATAGAGAAGGATATTTCCATGATTAGAGACAGATATCAAAGTTGTTCGCTTTTATAGAATTTTCTATGCCGGCTGCTACCCTCACTCGATTTCACCGTTTTTCTCCCAGACAGCATCTGCTCCAGCTCAGGAAGTCTAACTAGATCATCTCTTTGAGAATGAGGCTAATTTGCTTCGCTTTTTGGCTTGCTTTTAGTCTGAGTCCGATGCGAAGTGCTTTGTCTTCTTTTGCTGATTTGTTCCTACAGATGCTTGATTGATGGTTTTTTGGGTGGTATGACCCCTGTCGCCTTGAGATGCCTCTTGTAGGTGGGGTGGTCAAAGAAGCCATTAAGGAAGGGATCCTTAAGCGCATTGTACTCAGGTATAAGTAATTCATTTACATTCTGTTTGAGATTGAAGGAACACTCTCGCTTCTGCAGTTGGTGGTGTCTACGTTGGATGCGCTTATTCATGGGTGCACTGATGAATAAATTTATGTGATATGTTGTAAATAAAATGATCAATTATTAAAGTCCTCATTCCAATAATACTCTCCCCTCACAAAGTAATGCTTCTCTTATTAGGACTACTTTGTTTAGATCGTCTTCTCGCTGAACTATCGTTGGCGAAGCATCCCGCTTTTCAAGTGGGGATGGGGTTAGTAATAAGTAAGTGTTACTTTGCCTCTTTGCTACTAGTTACGGCTACTTTTGCTCTGCTCTACCTGCCCAACTTTAGTATTATTGAACTTTATTGTGAGCTGCGAGGGTGTTTTATTCCCTCCCAACTCAATGTTCTTACTTGGATTTAGTGAATTTTGGAATGAAATTTTACGCTCTTATTTTTTTATTTCGGTTTTATTTAGAGGATCCACTGTCTTTTGGTTACTTATATTCTGTGAATGCAGGGAACCCGGTCTGAGTAAAGGAGTTGTTTTATTTAATTGAGATATATCACTATTGACAGCTGTCTGATTAATGGTAATTAGTGGAACTTAGTTAAAAGCCTTCTTCTTTAGTAAGTTGGTGTTTATTTGACTGGTGAGTAAACTTTTAATAAAAGGGTCGTTGGCAAGTTCGTAGACATTTGGCCTTTTGGCTTAGTTTATTTCAAGAAGGGTATTAATGAGTTGGCGTACTTGAGGATGAATGCCCTTTTTGAATTTATGCTAAGGCAAGGGCTTCAAGGCGCTTCCCTTGAGGTCTGCCTAAGTGAGGCAATGTGCAAATGGAGTTTCTCCATGTATCAATTCGTATATGACAATACCAAAGGCCCAAATGTCAGTCTTTTCTCCATAGTAGTGGTAAATCAAGCCCTCAGGGGACATGTATAAAGGTGAGCCGATATCCAAGTCTTTGAATCTCTCCCTGAATAGTGAAGTAAGTACTTATAGAATTTAGCCAAGCCGAAATCTGCAATTTTTGCCACTCCGTTATGCATAAATATGTTCGCGGCCTTTAAATCACGGTGAGTGACTCCCATCTATCTCAGATACCTGAGCCCTTGGTAGATATCGAGAATTATTTTACTGAATTCATGGTCAGCCAAAGCCTTCTTTTTCTTAATTCTGTCTTATAGATCGCCCTCATTGCAGAGCTATGTAATGATATAGCAGTTTCTATCAGAAAGGAGGGCCTAATAGAACTTGACAATGTTGGGATGGTTCATTTGTTGCAAAATCTTTATTTCTTCGAAAATCAAGTCTTCCAATCTTTTGGATTTGAGTGCGTCCAGAGAGACGATTTTGATGGCGACAATTTCTTCTAAGATGTTGAGGGGAAATACGTGTGAGGGTGTTGTAGCCGCGGTACACTCTTGCGAAATTGCCCTTCCCTATGAGGTCACAATAGTGATAGATATAGTTCTTTATCTTCTTTCCCGACTCGGAGGACACTTGCTGCGTGGGTTTGCTGGTAAGACTAATCATTTGATCTGGCCTCCCTTATGGAATTTAAGTGAGTATTAAATATAAACAATAAAATATATTAATGCAATACTCCCCTACAACCCACCCCTCAATACGCAATCCCCTCACCATTAGCCCTTCATTGTGTTTACAATTTAGTGATATGATTGAACGATGGCTGTATAAATGAAGAGTATTATTCATGCGTTATGAGGTCCATTTTTCGGCATTGGGGGCACTTTGGGCTTATCTTTGTTTTGCTACAGTACAGTATTCCAAGCCTCTCTTTTTATCTTATTGATGTGTTCGAAGAGGGACTTCTTTTAAGACTACTCGGTCTACCAAGAGTTGGATTAAAGGAAGCCTAATTTAGTCATTTCTTAGTGCTCCATCAGTCCACTCTTCATCCTGCACTCAAGGTACTTCACTTGATAATCCCGGCAACGTTTGGGGATTAGCTGATGTCTCACTACGCATTCTGAGTATTTCTTAGCCTAATCGTCGCACTAATGGAAATGGTCTAAGGGGAAGGATCCGCGGTCGGGAGCTTTGGCCATTTTCAATTATTTAATTATGATCAAAGCAAAGTTTGTTATATCGGTTCACTGATCAAAATTATGCTCAGTGGCCATATACTATGCACATCATCCCAATTATGTTAAATTAATCAATTAATTTAAGTGTTGCTTTATGGGCTTCAACTACAAGCTTCGATTGAAAGCCTTTCTTCTGCTGTTGCTGGCTAAAGCCGTAAGGATGTTTTCCTATGGAATGCTATCTTTCGTGTTTTTGGACAATCTCTTCCTAAAAGGATTTTCTCCCAAGAAAGCTAGCTTGGTTCAATTTGCAGCTGTCCTTGGAGATTTGTTGATTTCTCTCTATCTGTCAGCCAAAGCTGATAAACTGGGAAGGCTTAATGTTCTTATGGCTGCTTCCATTCTCAAAATAGTAGCTGGACTGTGCTTTGCTGACTCATAAAGCACCAGCATCATCATTCTTTCAGGATTCTTGGGTATCATATCTGTGACTGGGAGAGAAATGGGACCATTTTAGATCGTGGAAAGGGCGGCTCTATCAAAGCTTGTCCAAGATTGCACATCTAACTAAAATCTACAAGCGAGTAGTCGAGGTATTTTCAAGTATTATAACTTGGTGGGATATATTGGTCAAGGAATGGGGGCAGCATTTGCAGGATTCTTTGTACATTATGTCGTTTTCACAATGAATTGCACTTTATAAGCTGCCTCAGTAAGAATAATAAGAATTTATGCAATATTGGGGGGAATAAAGCTACTTTTATATTCACTCATAAACAGGGAAGAAATTGAGGGGAAGACCTTGCATTAAAACAGCATTTCTTTTACCGGTTTAAAGGAGGAAAATCTAAAGCCAACTCTGCTTTTGGGCCTTGTGTATTTAGTCGATGCCTTCACGGGGGTGTTCGCAGCCGAGTCTTTTCTCTCTTATTACCTGCAAATGAGATTGGAGTTGAACTTCAGAGCTGTCGGAATGACTCTCTTAGGCTGCTGTCTCCTTAGTGGAGTATCAACCTATTGTTGCACTCCAGTAATACAAAGATATGGTCCAAGAAAAACCGTAATTTACTCAGTTCTATACTCCGGCCTTTGTCTCTTTCTGGTTGCAGCTATTTAGCATCCTCTTTTGTGCGCTATTTTACTGCTTTGCCGATATTTTACTTTGTAGATTTATGCCCCTGCTCGCCATGAGCTAACTTATAGCACGGTTCCTGCTGAGTAGAGAGCAACAGTGAACGGAATAACAGGTGTGGCTTTTCGGATAGGCCTTCTCCTAGGGATGGCGCTCAATGGCATCCATATAATAAGGTATACTTATTCTACAGTGACTGTCTCCTTTATAGTTAGTGGACTGCTCAACATTCTGGTGGTCTATTATTACTTCAGCAAGTATTTGCCCTCACAGGAGAGGTCCAAATTCCAAAGCATTGAATCGTAGTAAGGGTAGAATCTAAAAGGAAGCCAGTTCGGTTGATGCTTTATGATTAATCAATAGTTAAGAGAATAATATTTTCTAATCTGAACGTTATGTATTAAAAAAGCAGCCATAATAATCGCAAAATCAAGGAGACATACTTCCCCACTCCTCAGACCCGCATCTAGTAGAGGAACACATAGTACCAATAAAACTGGGTGTGCCTGTAACACTCCAACCCTCTCGAGCTGATTTGCCTCAATTGCTAAAACAAAGTGCTCTGTTCTCAGTGCGTGCAGCTGCCCTCCCACTCCTCGCACGAGATAAAGAGCATGGAGAGGGCGAAGCAGATGATTTGCAGTCAATACCAGGAAAGCATGGTGAGGCTTGGTTCAAAGAGTGAGATATTGGATATAATCCACGTCCAATTCTAAGCAAATAAATCTTAAATTAACTCCTTTTCTAAGCAGTACAAGGAAAAGCTGGCCAAGTAGTTCGAGGAGCTCCAGGAGTGCTTCCAGGCCAAACTGGAAGAGCTCACGCACAGTATCGAAGCCTTTATTAGATAGTATATATTCTAAATGAGCTGCAATATGGAGAAGATAAGGAGCAAGAGGAAATAGATTGAAAGGATCATCATTCGTTATGATAAGGACAGGATAGACTCAGTATACCTCCCTGAACTCGCCAACCACTCATACGAAATCAGGAAGAAGGTGCAGGACCTCCTTGACGATGCAGATATCTCAACCTATAAGTAGAAACTGGTGGATCCTGAGTGGCGAATCAACAACGAAGTCTTCTAGGAGATAAAGATGAAGATCAACTCGATAAATGTAAACTTTAGGTACAGCAATAAGGTGAGTCAAATGGAGTAAGATAGGCCCAAGAGGAAGCAAAGGAAAGATATCAAGATAAATTAATATAACGATCGATAGAAGAGTGAGAATAAGCTAAAAAATTCAGCCTCTTCCAATCCCTTCATGAGCACCTTGACTCCCAAAAACAAGTCTAAGGAAAAAAAGATGAAGCAAAAGAAGAGCCCTGATGTCCAGCTGCTCAGAAAGAGAAAGAAATCATCAGCCAAAATGATCTCTATGCCTGCAAGTCCAGCCAAAGAAGTCGAGTCTACCTATCTGGCAACCCCTGAACTCTCAAGGAAAAAGCTGTTTAAGAAAAAATGAGGTAATATGTTACTAATTTTCAACATTCTTATTATAAGCTGCTAATTAGCCACTATATATGGAAGTCGTTCCATTTATAATACCATTACACTGATATATGTTTTATTCAAAATAACGGTCCTAACGGACAGTTGGGTCAAATTTCTATGAGTTTTATGTTCAAAGATTTATAATCTGCTCACTATAGGACGAGCGCCACATTTTTATGCAAGAATACTGATTGATAGTACATTATGGATAGACGATTCTATGGATCGAAAGATTACTGTTCGATTTCTGTATGATAGAGAGTGAATTGTATGTATGAAAAGTAATAGAATATCAGTAAGTGAAGTTGGTAGGGCTGCTTCATAAGAGTTGATCCATGTATTGCACAGAATCTTAGTGGGTTTGCTTGGACCCTTTCCTAATTCGATTCATCTGCTTTCTTATCTTCCTCCCCTTCCTTAATTTAGTGCTCTCTCTTCTTTTGTACTTGGAAGACGATTCTTCAAATTCGAGAACAAAGTTTTCCAAATCGGAAAGAATGTGGGTTGGAGGGTCGATGGGTGCTAAGTAAGGGGTTTGGGGGATGGATGTCTATGATTCTTCGTGTTGTATGTCGTTGAGGTGCATGTAGGATAGTAGGTGCGAGCAGATTTCCATGGAAGTTTAAATGTTGAAGTTAATTATTTATTATAA
>JACCDV011168238.1_pt1 | contig 10753 bp, 11 predicted proteins | sample 7446131 | NCBI WGS metagenome assembly JACCDV01 (sample SAMN15323448, study PRJNA562643) | freshwater metagenome | isolation source: river surface water | place: USA:Blue River Watershed | collected 2017-08-17
AAATAAAATGTTTAATTAAATAATTTAATTAAATAATTTAATTAAATAATTTAATTAAATATAATTAACAAACAAACATAAAACCACATCAAAACATATACAAAAAGATACAAACAAACAGACACAGAGATAAACACATATATAACCATTTATCAAATAAAACAATAATAATGTTTCCGCATATTGTGGTTAAAAATATTGCTTGTTTAAATGTTTAGAGTTTAACATAATCATCTAAATAAGTATTTGTTGTTTTAAATTTAATATTGTCATTTTCGTGAAGATATGCCATTGTAGAATATCCACAATTACATATTTTAATATTATAGGGTGTTGTTTTACATCCTATTAAACTACTACATTTAACACAGAAAACAATTCCGCAATTATAACACATCATCGTATTGCATCCCCCATTTTTCTCAAATTGTATATTACAATTTGGACATTTAATACACCCTTCTATTTCCTTAACATATGTGCTAGTTATCTTGTCCATTAATTTATAAAACTTCTCCATTTCCATATTATATAATCCCATTAGTTGAAAATAATTGTTTAATTTAACCGCATCATCATATATTTCCCGACAATTTATGTTAATAAATCCGCATATTTTAATTATAGCGTTGTAATCTTTTCCAACGGGAGAATTATAAATAATATTTTTAACATATCGATATATAGAAGGGATAATATAGAATTTTATTTCATTCATGTAATATGATTTTATCACTATCTTGGTATCACATTTATTTTGGCCATCGCCGATACAACATAAATTATCAAACGCTGCAAGTTTCCCCAAATTGTTTTTACATCCCATATATCTATCCAGATAAATATTTATATATTTCACATAACAACAATTACATATTCTGTGATTACAATATTTTTTATCGAGTATAGCATAATATATATTACATACGCCACATCTTGCAAACTCGTGATTTTTTTCAAATGCCTCGTATGAATTTGTATAGTTATAATGACTATTATTATATATTATCATCAGTTTGTTTTCATTTTCCACACCATCATATATATAATCCTTTTCATCTACATTTTGCAACTTTTTCGGTAAATTATCGGCTATTATAACATAGTTTTTAAGTAAATTTATCTTACAGTATATAAACATATATTTATATATTAATTTATTATTTATGAAATTGTAATATAGTTTAACTTTATCTTTTATTCTGTTGTATATGTATTCTTTTTTAATAAAATTGGATAAATATTTTACAATATGTGAAAATACAACCATATTTTTAGCTGAGACAACAATATAAGATTTATATATAGTTGCAAGATAAGTATAATTGCCAAACAAATGCTTTATGCAATAATTGCTTATTTCCGTTTTATGTTTATTATCGGCAATCATCGTAGCTAAATTACATATATTCATATGCTCTTTGCTATTGACATTGGCACTTGCATTTTTGAATTCCAAAAACAAAAGATGTCTTACATATATTGTTTTTTCCTCATAGGTATTAAAACATACCGAACGAATTTTATTAACCACTGCAAATATGTATTTTAAATATGCTTTTATATTTATATCTTTAAGTAGATTTACATAAATGTAATCCATAATATTTTGTATAATGGATTTGTTAAAGGTTTCATTAGTAAATAAATAAGACATATCAACAACCAAACCTTTAAATAACATACCATAGATTATTTCCTTATATGCGGTATATAATATATATTCTTTATTGTATTTTACATAATATATATTTGATTTTATAAATCCCCATTCCTTTATAATATATATATCGTTATATAAAAATAATCCATCGTTATTTAATATATTTCCGGAATACCCATATTTATAGGTATGTGTAATTATATAGTTTATGTTTTTTTCTAGTTTTTTCTGTATATCACAAGTATGATATATTAAATTATACACGCGAAGAATATCATTGTTATTTATTTCTAAACATCCTATTCCCATACGAAAATATTTTATATTTTTACATGCTTTATTTTCAGTCATAGGGTGTGATAACATACACCCTGACCACTTAATGGGTTTTATAAATTATTTCTTCTTCCTTGTTTCCCAATATAATATATTTCTACTTTTTCTATATTTGTCAGTGGTAATCGGCTGTTAGCTTTTTTGTTGTTAATGTGTAAAACTTATTGATAGCTTAATGTCTTAATGTTTCAATTTTCTTATCTTCTTATTTTCTATAATATTTTTGTTTATTGTAAGTGTAAATCTTATATATTTATATTTTTTTCAATTTTTATTGTAATAAATAATATTGTAAATTATACAGTAATATTGGCATACTTGCATATTTACATACTTGCATATTTGCATACTTGCATATTTGCACATCTACACATTTGCACATCTACACATTTGCATACTTGCATACTTGCATACTTGCATATTTGCATAATTGCATACTTGCATACTTGCATACTTGCATACTTACATACTTGCATATTTGCATACTTGCATATTTGCATACTTGCATACTTGCATATTTGCACATCTATACATTTGCATACTTGCATACTTGCAGACTTGCATACTTGCAGACTTGCATATTTGCATACTTGCAATATTGTAGTATATGTTAAAAAAGGCGAAAAAAATCTATTTTTTCAATACATTTAAAAAAATGAAAAAAAAATAATTTAGTATATATACCATAATAATATATATTTATTAATGTTATAAATTATTTAGTAAATCTGGTATATAAATACCAAATATATTTACTAAATAACCCTTTTTTTTTATGATTTACATTTATTATCTTCAAAATATATGTATTTATTATTTAGTATATTAAATGCCTTTGACACGGTATTTATTTTATCTACATAGTAGGGACGTATTAGGGATATTGCCCCTTCAAGATTGCAAAATCTTATATCGCTGATTTCAAAATTATTAGCATTTATCCCAAGTGTTTGTTCGCCAATATATCTCGCAAAATAATAAATATGCTTATATATAATATTGTTTATTCCAACATATATTTCCTCCAACGGTATAATATTCGCGTCTAATATTATGTTATCTATGCTAATATTCGTTTCCTCACAAAATTCCCTTATTGCACATTCAATATTTGTTTCGTCGCTATTTTTACGTCCTTTCGGTAATCCCCATTCAGGTGTAGTCCATTGACTTGTAGCCCTATTTAATATGTTCATTAACTCCCCATTATCCCGTAGAAAATTAAATTTTTGTTTTGACTCATTATATTCATTATGATGACGTGTATTAAGTAATAAAAGACCAATATCATTCCGTAGTATTGTAAAATCCATTATCGTTTGTATCTTATTCCTCTCTTCCAATGTCATCATGTTAAAAAGTTTTAGAATATAATCCGCCGCTTTTGTATTATATTTTCCCATTAAAAATTCCATATATCCAATTGTTATCCGCCGTTGAATTAATATTATTTCGTTGTTTTCTGTATAACATATTAATCCATAACTTGTAATCTGTTTCTTTTTTTGTTGCATTCTATATGCTTATATATATCTACTAGATTTATTTTTTAATATATTATAATATATCTATTTCCAATATCTATTTCCTATATCTATTTCCAACATTATTTAATCTAAATATCTAAGCATATATTAATATATATTATTATGCAAACAAAAACACCAAAACACAAAAGGAAAACAAAGGCCGCAAGACGCGTTTCTACAATCCAAAGCAAGAAAACCAAAAAAATAATAGTTTTATATAATAATGTAAATAAATATAATGCGTTTTACAAATCATTAACCAAAGAGGAAAAATATTATCTACGGTTATATAAACTAAATGGATATGTATTAATAAACCAATTTCTATTTGAAAATAATACAATAAAAACATTCCGCATTGAAAACATACAGTATTTCAAACAGAATATATCATATATATTGTTAAATAAGGATTATAACCCTAATCCAAACACTATATTTATAAATCAACCCATTCAAGATGTGCTAATTAACAACTTTACCTTTTCACTGGACAACATAAGAAAATACACAGACATATATATTAATCATAATATTATAAGGCCGATAAATGTAATTGATAATGTTTTTAGAAATAAGAATATAAATAGGCTAACAAAGGATGTTATTTTATATAGGGGAATGCGTTTTAATGAAAAAATAACTAATAAATTACGGGAGGGGGAAGAGATAACATTTAATAATTTTCTATCGACATCGCTTTTCATGGATATAAGCCAAGGCTTTGCTCCGCAAAATATGAAAAATGGATGTATATTTATATTTAGCGGTCTAGACAATATACCATATATATTTCTACATAATTTAAATAATCTAAGAGAACCGGGAACAAATAATCTTTTTTTTGGGACGGAAGGCGAATATTTATTACCTCGCGGATTAAAATTTAAGATAACGCGAAAAGACATAACTCGCGGGATGAATCAATATGATATAAAATTTATGAAATTGAAAAAACTGAAAAACATTATAAATGATGGAAACTTTCATATTAGTTTGGAATATTTGGTATATTATGCGGAATATGTGGGTATAGAACAAACCATGTCCGTTGAAATGCCTTCATATTATGAAATAAATATAAATTAATTTTTAATATTTTTAATATTTTTAATGCTTTCAATTATATTTTTACTATCTCTTATTAGATTTTATAAATGATGATTAAATATTATTACGATTATTTTTATTATTCATTAAGACAATATATGAAAATACTGTCATTAATATTATAATTATTATAAATAAACCAATTCCAAGTTTTAAATTATATAAAACACTATTATAATCGGGAGATTTATGATTCTTTTTACGATATTCAACTGCATTAACAACTAAATATATACCACCCCCCACAAATCCTCCTAGTAATAAATAGGGAACAAATTCAGTTAATATATTATCAACTCCCCCAAAAACTGATTTTATAATAAATCCCCCAACAGTTGCTATTATAGAACTTACCACTGATAATATAATTATTTCAGTATCATTCATTTTTTATTATTATAATAATATATTTTTTTATAAACAATTTTAATTATGTTAATAATTTGTTTATAAAAAATATATGTATTAGGCTTTTCTGTTATGGCTAAAATACATCACCATAATAAAACCAACTATAAACGCAATGGCTGCTATTATACCACCTATCCAATTCAACAGAGTTGCAGTGTATGTTTTTTTTTTATCATTATTAGTTTTAGTGCTAAGATAATAGCCTGTTCCCATTATGATTATACCAATAAGAAAAACTGTCATTACCGCACCATATTGATAAATTCTACCATTATCACCCATTATAATATATTATTTATAGTATATCATTATTTTTTTTTTCTATATATTTAATTTTTATATTTAATTTTTATATTTAAATTTTATATTTAATTTTTATATTTTTATATTTTCATATAATTGTTAATTTCATTATTATATCTATATATTCATTCTATTTTGTGTAATAATAATAAATGATATAAATTAATTATTTTTTTATTTTTATATAATCTGCGATATAATTTACTATATATATATTAATTATTTATTGGATTTTTCATATCATATACAACCGTTATTATAAACACAAATACAGGACCAATTATAAATATTAATCCAGTTAAAAATAAATAATGGGCTATATTACTTTTATAAGAAAGTTTATCTTTATTGTATTTGTAATATAAATAACATGCAAGCATAAAGAGACCGCCTATAATAATTAATATTAATAAAAATACATTAAACCCATTTATTTTTATCGTCATTATTATTATTACAACATATAAAAATATAAAATATAATAAACAAAATAAATAAAAATATTGACATTAAAATACTATTAAGTATGACATTATAATATATGACATTATACAATATAAAATAAAATTATTATATTACTTACTAAACATATCTCCATACATTCCGCTCATTACACGAGCAATAGTATATGATTTAGCTACTACACTACAATATCCCTCATATTCCCGCGGTAATAATAACCCTGTATGGTCCATCCTTGACATATTAAGCATTTTATCCGCCTGACATATATAATCTTCTTCCCTATCAATATTTTCATCAAATAATGTCAATATATAGAAATAATATTTCTCATTTTTCGTAAATAATTTTTTATGTAAATTTAATCTATATTTTTTATCGATAATTAAATAAATTTGCTCGCTATCTAATATTTCCATATTTAATAATAGATATAATCTATATACCGCATGATTTAGATTTAATTCTATATAATTTGATTTTTTACATAGCATATTTCCACCATAACAAATACATTCATTAATACTTTTTTTACAAGATTTCAACCCGCTAAGTTGATTTACATAATGAATCCGTTCATAAGGAGTATTATAAAAAATTGAATCGTCTCCATTATTGCTCGTGTAGTCATAACAATTACAATATAAAGATATCGTATTATCACTTAATTCCAATCCTGTAAATAATAATGTTATTACATGATATGTAATACTTCTAATATAATTTAATAGATTACAAGGTATTCTAATGCGCATTATATTATTTTCCTTTTCAGTTTCAAATTCTTTCCCCGTTTCTTGTTCTTCATCTAATCCATTTATTCTCCATAAATCATAATTATTAACCTTATAGACGCATTGCCCGCCTATTTCCAGTCCAAAATAAAAATTATCGTTATTTATCCATGATTTATAAACATCTTTATCCATTTCAATATAAAAATCAGTATATATATATCTCATATTTACAGTTAATTCTATCATTTTTTCATTGCGGTATTTATATTCAATGAATTTATATTCAATTTTTTTATTTTCTAATAATATACATTTAGCTTCCATAAATAAATTATCTAACAATAGCTTTGCATCAGTAATATTTTTACCTGTATAATTTTTATTTAGAGATATATTACTCTTTACGACACAATCAATAAGTTTTAGCTGCATTCCGTAATATGTATTTCTTATATCTTTAACCCTAACATCAATATATTTATTTTCCTCTGTGTGTAATTCATTGCTATCGGTAAGGCTAAGTTTTTGCATTTCATCGATTAAAGTAGAAGTCATTTTATTTTTAAATATATATATACTTATTGCAAATGAAATTATATTATTAATTATTAACATATATTATATTTTCATTTTAACGTATATATTCATTATTTATTTGTTTAATTAAGAAATAAATCAATAAATTATTATTATAATATGGTTGAATATATTACGGATAATATATTAACATTTACGGGTCTCTATACTGATGAAGAAATAAAATGTAATATTGATTTTATATATAAAAGAATTAATGATAAAAGGTTTAATAATGAATCGTCTTTTAAAAATGGTAAAATTAGAACCGATACATTACATAATATAATTGATGAAAGACTTAGAAAAATGCATTTATTCCAAGAGGATTATATTGATACAAATAATATTAAATGGAGATATATTGGTGTTGCTCCCTATATATTTTATGCGGAAATAAAAGATGGACAACATTTCAAAATTCATACAGATACGGGCTCAATATATGATGATGAAAATAATATCTATTCAAAGATGACGATGCTTACATATCTAAATGATGATTATAATGGTGGCAACACGGTATTTTATGATATTAATTTTAAGGAAACAAATATTATAAATCCCCAAAGGAATAAAACATTAATATTTGATATTGATTTATTTCATGAAGGGAAGGAGGTAAAGGGTCATATACCTAAATATTGGATAGGATATGAATTAATATTTAAAAAATTAATATAGTGTAAATATTATTTAATATTGTGTTTTTTTATGTATTTCTATTATTTCTAAAAATATATTCACAAGAATATATTTCTAATATTTTAATAATATATATATATAGAAATGAAACCGGAGATATGGGGACCCCATATGTGGTTAATGCTGCATATAATAACTATGTCATATCCTGATAATCCAAATGATTTCCATAAACAAACATACGCGGATTTTTTTACTCTACTAAAAGATATTCTACCATGCGAAGAATGCCAAAAACATTTTAAGCGTTATCTAGCTGAGTATCCTATACGTCCTCATTTAGATACCCGTGCGGATTTAATAAAATGGTTAATTCAAATTCATAATTTTGTAAATATATCACTTGGAAAAAGAACATATGAACCTGCGGAAATTATTCAACTATATGAAAATATTAATCCCCCGCATCCATTTGCAAATACAGATTATCTAGCATTATTTCCTCCAAAAAACACAATTACAAAATCTACAAAATTAATATTTCTTATATTTGCATTAATTGGTGTTATTATTTGGTTATGGTATATATATGAAAAATATTATTTTTTTATTATGAGATAATTAATCTCCATATCCTATTTATAGTTGCAGCATATCATTGTATGAATTTGCGAATTCTACAATATAGTAAATTGAATAGGCCTATCGGCCCTATCTATCTTTTTTGATAATACAAGGCGGCGGGCAAATATTTTATATAAATATTAAAAAAAAACAATTAAAAAAAAGTATTAATATGTTTTGTATTTTATAAGTGTATTATTTAATAACTAATCCACTTTTAACCCCATTGTCGAACAACTATTATAATCCAAATTAACACTACTTTAATCATTATTATTATAAACAATATATAAAATTTATTATAAACTAGCATAAACAAAAAAAAAACAAGCTCACTAAAACACCAAAAATAACACCTGATAATTTAAACATCATATCACATAAAAAAACTATAATAAACTCACTCAAAAACAACTGCCTCCTGAGTATCCAAGAGACAAAAACGGATTTTTATTTTGTTTTGTTTTTTAAATACAACAGACATTGAATATTTTTCAGGAACATACAAAATACCTGTATTCTCATAGCCCTCAAACAAGGGCTGACCTGAGGACATTACAATATTTGTTATTTTCACCAAGAAAGAAATAACTTCGGCAGTTCTTTCCATCTTACTACATAGGACGTTTTTTATTTTGTCTTTCACCTGTAAAGAAGACGGTATCCACACCTTTATGTGTTTAGTATTTTGTTCATCTACTACATTTTTGTCTAAAAATTGTATACACTTATTAAAAAGGGCCATCCTTCTCCGCAACTGCAAAATCAAAAAGGTTTTCGCTCTGTGCTTACGCAGAAAAAAAATAAATAACTTATATTACATTTTTTTTTTCATTTTTTGTTGTTATTAGTAAAAAAAAAACTAATATTATTAAATAATACTAATATATAATGAATTTGCATTATAATATTACAAATTAAATATGCCTGTTGGCCCTATCTATCTTTTTTGATAATCATATAATCAACAACATTGGATAACTACATAATTATAAAAACTTCATGAAGTGAAAAATTATGATATATTACGGCCATTATATACATAATTTTTAAGAAGTTGATATTTTTATATTTATGTAATTATCAAAGTTTGTTAATTATAAACAGTGCAAAATTGATAATATAAAGCAGCGGGTGAATATTTTATATAAATATTAAAAAAAACAATTAAAAATAAAAAGTATTAATATATTTTACATTTTATAAGTGTATTATTTGAAAAATATAGTTTTTATATGAAATATTATTAATTATCATAGTATAGTTGTATTGTTTCTATCATTTTATTTGTAATATTATTAGGATTAATCCAATAATTTATTTGCGTTTGTAAAGCTGTTAATCTATCATTCCATTCTTGCGTTTTTGATTTTTTTATAGCACAAATTCCGTTTTTATTTAATCCCCAACATGATGATATTTTTATATCATTTTTTATATAATCATCGGGGTTAAAACGAATAAATATTAATGGCCTATGATTAATATCTTTCGAAAGTTCCATAAGCCTTTTATTTTCGCAACTACAATCATAATCTATATGTTGATTTTCATCTATTTCGAGTATTATTACTTGATATCCTAAATCTAGTAATAAATCTGGTCTTCTAAGAGAACAACCATCTGCTATTTTTTTATCTGCAATCCAATTTAAATTAGGAAATGTATTTTTTACATATTCTACGACTGAATATTCTTTTGTTTTGTAATTGCGACATACTTTTTTATCAGGAAATAAATGCATATAACAATATAAACAATAACCATCATATTTATTTCCTATTAGTGTGCCACACCATTTGCTTTTACATGTTTTATCTTTTATATTTATCATATTGTCTTTTTTATGTAATTTACAATATAATGGTTTTTTTTCATTTTCAAAATTATATATTGGTATCGTCTTGCAATTTTCAAAAACGCATGTTTTATCTTTTACATTAATCATATTCTCCTTCTTGTGTAATTTACAATATAATGGACTTTTTTCATTTTGATAATTATAATATGGTATTGTATTGCAATTTTCAAAAATGCATGTTTTACTTTTTATATCTATCATATTTTCCTTCTTGTGTAATTTACAATATAATGGTTTTTTTTCGTTTTCATAATTGTAATTTGGTATTGTCTTGCAATTTTTAAAAACGCATGTTTTATCTTTTACATTAATCATATTCTCCTTCTTGTGTAATTTACAATATAATGGGTTTTTTTCATTTTCAAAATTATATGTTGGTATTGTTTTGCAATTTTTAAAAACGCATGTTTTACTTACTATATTTATCATATTCTCCTTCTTGTGTAATTTACAATATAATGGCTTTTTTTCATTTTGATAATTATAATTTGGTCTT
>JACCDV010957353.1_pt1 | contig 10750 bp, 8 predicted proteins | sample 7446131 | NCBI WGS metagenome assembly JACCDV01 (sample SAMN15323448, study PRJNA562643) | freshwater metagenome | isolation source: river surface water | place: USA:Blue River Watershed | collected 2017-08-17
AAGAAGAACTTTAGGGATTTTTTTAGAAATTTTAGGAGGAAGGGTGGACTAATTTTCGAAATGAAGATAAAGCTAACCGTCATAAGTAATTGACTCACCATATACAACTGTAACTATGGAATATATTTTTTCACAGTGGGTTTCCTTGACGTGCTAGTAGGCCTCATATCTCTTCTTCTTCTCGTCCTAGTGATGGCTGTTGACGAACTTATGAAACTCGATCCATTTATTAGGGTTGAGTTTGGCAATATAGCCTTACATGAGGTCTTTGGTGGTGGTTTCATAGCTACAGAGCAGCTGGTTTGAAGGATCATAGACGTAATTAGCCCCATCAGGATAGAAAACGTATCTTCCGAATAAATAGCCCGAGAGGACACCACAAGGTAGGCGCCCGACCAGCCGCCCTCCGTCTGAATATTCAAGAACAAAGTCACCATAAAAGCGCCCACGAGCTGTATTAAAGCCCATACTAGCCTGTATTTAAAGAAACATGTTAATCCTAAAATCTTAGCCGTAGAGCAGGAGGGACGAAATTGGAGGATGATGGGATACTTGCTAAGCACAAACCTAGCATCCTTATACTAAGCCTTGGAATGTTTATCCAATAGTTGGGTTGAAAGATTTATCAATATCGAAAAAGCGAATTGAAAAAGTAAGTATAAGTGCATTGAAAGCTTTGATTCGATCGATGGGATTTTTTAGGCCAGTTAGAAGACGTGGAGCAAGGCTAATACATCGACAATAGGTTTCCAAAATGCTCTAGGGCTTCATAGCGAAGACAGGGAAGCTGATGCCCATAAAAGACCCAGTGGTGATAAACTTAGATATAAGGAAGGTGAATATTTTGGGCTGGAGGCTCTTCTTGTCCTCGTTTATGAATAGAAGCCCACCGAGCTACTTATCCCTTCTCCAGTCTGAAGTTTTATAATATAGCTCACATTCCACCACTTCCTTCTCCAACGACTTACTTGCCATCTATCTCTACCTCTTTCTTTGCCGATCGTCCTCCTCCTTCTTGCTCCGCTCAGCTTAAGCCTCCTCTTCTTGAGCCTTCCTTTGCTTATCAAGGATGATTTGTCTTCTCTCATGATAATTTATCGGTTTGGGCTTTTGGATCTTCTGCTCATTGAAATCTTTGTAATTCTGAAAATGTTTCCAAAGTTTATAGACTTACACTAATTTGTTGAGCTGGCATTACTAGCCCCTAATTTAATAAGTTCTTTTATCGATTTGTAAGATTAAAAGCATTTTCGTATCAATTTTTTCCATTTGGCACAATGTTAGCAAGTTGAATGGCAGTGATTTCTTCTTAGAATCTCTGGTAATGGTAAAGGAAATGGTGTTTGGATCGATGGCGAGAATTGAAGGATCCCAATTAGCCCGATATTTGGATTTTATTTAGCATTTCATTATTTGGTTTATAATGATTAATTATTGATGGAGGGTGACAAAGACAAGATGGCTTTAAAGCTGAAGGAGGATGGTAATGTCATGTTTAAGGCCAAGGATTTTGTAGGAGCCATTTAGAAGTACTCCCAGGCTATAGTAATATCTCAATCACTTAGATCATTAGCCCGCATATTAGCATCCTTTACTCGAATCGATCAAGATGCTATCGATAGCTCAGAGACTTCGAAAAAGTAACACATCTTTCTATCAAAGAGCTACACTGACGCGGAGAAAGCTGTAGAACTCGATTAGAAAAATATTAAAGCTTACTTTCTGATGGGGTAAACCTTAGTAGAAATTGCTGTCAATTCCAAGGACAAGTCCAAAATTTAAATGGCCATCTAGAAATTAAAAAAATGTAAATTTGTCCTCAGTCAGCACTCAGACTTTGCCCGAGCCAAAACAAGCTAGAATTCTAATAGAGATTTGTAGACTAAATTTATAAGGCCAAGAAGAAGCTATGGAACTTGGTTGCATAAGACTCTGAGTAAAAAAAGAAAGCTCTTCGAAGCTATCTCATAGTAATTAGTTACTTATTTAGGGCATCGTAGAGGGTGATAGCGCAATAAGTGAAGACGAAAAGGATTCATTGAACTAAAACATTAGTCATTTAATTGAAAAGAAGTTTAATTACAAATAAAAGGTGGCAAGAGCATTGATTTGCCCAATCACCAAAGTACCGACTTGGATATGCAGATGATAATGAAGGATCCAGTTTGTAACTAGCACGGCAACTCATACTCTAGGAAGGCTTACTTTGCATAGCTGAATAAAAAGAAAAATGATCCCCTAACTGATAAGCCCATTACTACTAATATCGTATACTCTAATGTAAATCTAAAGAAGGCCATTTAAAACTTCCTGTAGAAAAACCCTTGGGCATACGACTAAATCATTTAATGATCTATCATAATGAGTGATTATAAGCTATGGTGATAGATAATCATGTAAGCTTACCTTCAATTTTACTTGATTATAAGTCTCAACTTGCTTTCTTCCTCCCCGAATATTGACCACAGTGCCTCATTGGGCTTGCTCTAAACGAGAGTTGGAGGGTAGCCGTGGTAGAGATCAAATGAACTAGTGGTATTTTCAAATTAAATTTGGTCTTCACAAAAGACCCAGTTTTTAACATATTAGATTGTATCTTGCTTGTGGAAATTTCTTGCAAGAGTTTATCCTGTTGGTGTCCTGAACATAATATGAATAGTTTATGATGAAGCTGTGGGCTCCTATCTGATTGTTAGCTTTACTGCTTCTCTCCGCTTTTAGTATTATTGGGCTGTCTGCTAAATCTTCTACTTTTCTGCTGACTTACTCACATATGAGGATAGCATAGATTGATAAAGCGTATTCTGTTCCTTTATAATGCTTTGGTGGGTTTAGCTTTCCTTCTTCGTTCTTTCATCCTCCTCATCTTAGGATTAATATTCATCAGGCTGTTCAAAAGTAAAAGCCATTTCATTGATTTCCCTATCAACCATACTTTTGAATAGTCTGTTCTTTATCAAAAAGTGCCTAAATATCTTTTCTGCACTCTCTACATCCAAGTCACCAGCCTTAGTATATGTCTTCAATATTTGAACTTCCTCAAAGATATTAATAAATGCCAAAGAAAAAATGATCTTGGCATCCTCTTATTCTACTTCGCGATGGAGAAGGTTAAATTTATGATTGTCCAAGCATATAATCTTAAATACTTTCTATATGTAACGTAAATTACTTAGGCGGATAGCTTGACGTTTGTTGCAATTGATTGGGCTGCTTGCTCCCGAATGAACAGGTAGGGCTGCAAAGATGGAGGGAGGTTCATGCTATCGGGAAGGCTGCTTCTGACTCCTTGCCTATTGATAGAAGTAACACTCCTTAGTAAGCTTTTATGTGAATGAAGATAGTTAGTGAGTTCTATAGAATTCTATGCAAGCTCATCCATCCAGTCAATATCGATTTAAAACCATCTTTGATGACTACCCTTCACGTTTTATGTTTGGGATGAGTCATTGTTTGTTAATCTGTCGTAATGGGAAGGCGATCTTTTTCGGTTTATCGCACGCCATACTCTTTTGGGATTCAGGTACTTCAAGCATTTGACTTTACGACGGAGATCTTTCATTTTGGTCGATACCTTTTGACAAAAGGAGGGTTCAGGCTTGATCTTAAAGTGATTCATATTACCGCTAAAGAATAATTTTAAAGCCCTGTGCTCTTTTCGGGTAAAGGGAATGACAGTGACAGTGTCAAGCACTTCATAATTATCTATAAATTAGCTTTCATTAAATCTTTAGGAGCCCCTTTATGAATAATGATTGAGTGATGGCTTAGTCTATTTGCTCATTCTTAGTAGCTAGAAATGGCGTTGAGCCTCTTCATAAGAGCAGTCATAGGCTTGCATGAGTTCGATGATGGCCTAATAATTGCCTTCCGCCTAGTGAGAATTATTACCTTACATAGTATAGAATCAGAATATATTTACCCTCGATGTGATAATCGTTATATTGAATACTTTGAATTTGAAAGAGTGACAAAAAAGACTATTTTTGTATATTGCTAAAAGGAGACCCCAGTTTTTGATATTTGAGATTATAATAACTGAAGATTGATGTACAAGAAAAAGAAAGCAACGAATAAATAAAATCCTAAAAATTATAAGAAAATACCATCCGTCACTGTACCCTCCTTCAATATCACTGAAGATATACGCATGTGTAGTCTGGGTAGTAACTAGCTGAAAAATATGGTTAAGTCAATTGATCTTAAAAAGACACCTCAAGTGAACCCTTACAAGAAATCAGTCTCAAGAAAATCAACATGTAAAAGTGTGAAGCAAAATGCGAACTATCGTCCACCTGAAATAAAGACCATGATGCAGACATTCAAATAGTTAAAGATCATGCATGAAAACTCAAGGTCGAAATCCAAGAGTCCTGCTTCTTGCAAATCTAGGTCCACAAAGAAGTACTTTCCAAAGAAAAATACATACGCTACCTTAATGACTAAGCCAAGCTCTTAAGTAAATTTAACTTTAAAGCTCTAAAAGACAATAAAACAGCTGAATCAATTAGACTTCTTTAGAGACGAGGATTCCATTCTACCAATGAGAAGCAGCTCCAACATCACCAACCAAGAAGAAATCCCCAAAATTGTCTCCACTTAAAATTAAGAGGACATCGACATCATTGAGATGAGAAACTTTTGCTCGAACACTCTCAAGCCCGAAAAAATGGCCATTGAGCTTTCTCATAAGAATTATAATTTCTTCAAAGAGAATAGGGCAGCATTGAAAATTCAGAATGCTTGGAGGAGATACCAGACAAGAAAGTTAGTGGAGCGGTACACGAACTTATATGAGATCGAGTAGGTAAATATTCCATCAGATCGACTATTTTCGGAGGACCAGCCCACAGATAGCAGCAACAGTAGTGTGAGGAACTAGTAAGCAGTTATAGAAGATATTGTAGTGGTTTCTTCTGAGGAGTTCTACCCGCAGGATTTGGAGGGCAATAAAGTAAGGCACATTTCCAACTTGTAGGAAGAGGCGAAAAGCATTTCCTCAGAGTATTAGTAAGTGGTCAAGCGGATGAAGATGGAGGAGCTTCAGAAGTGGAATCAGATCATCCAAATAATATCTTTGAACAAAAGCGACAATCCTCAGCAGCTGGAGGAACTTCTCATGAAACTCACTGAGCAGTCCTAAATCAACAAGAAAGACCTGGAGATGAAAGCTAATACTATTTTGGCTAAGAGCGGTCGCAAGGAATGCAAGATTGAGGAAGCTTAGCGCCAAAAAGTATAGGAAGAGGAGGTAAGGCACTAGATCAAATGCGAACACAGTTCCTCTGGGCACTCCATGGGCTTGTAGGAGTACGACTCAAAGAAATACATTGAGTACTTAGACGGCGATATATTCCCACTCTAAAATGATAAATCTTCCAGTTCTTCCAAGCGCAAGGGCGTCAAAATATCTAAAAGGAAACAATAGATCCTACTGTAGGAACTCAAAATATCCAATCTTCCCCTCAAGCTTGGATAGTCTTCAATCCATCGTTCCGAAAGCATGAGATCAATTGCAAGCGGGCATAAGAGGCAGAAATCCAAGTCAAGCTCAAGGTCTGCTCTAAGAAAGTCAACTTCATAAAAGATAATCCGAAACACGATATAGAACTTAAGTAACAGCCAGATTGAATCAATGGATGAGAACTCTGAGATTAACCTTGATTTGCTGACAAGAGAATTCCTTGAGGGTTCTGATCCAACAGCATAGAACTTCGATATGGTCTACTCTGAGGATAAGCTTAAATCCAAACTAGCCGAGCTCAGCAAAATGAAAGAATAGTACATAAAAGAAGAGCAACAGCAACAGCAGCAGAGAGAAGAGGAAAAAGTTTACCTGAGGGACTAGGACAATTAGGAGATGATTTAGCTCAGGAGATGCCATCCTGCTTATCAACTCCACCAAGCATTTCGACCCAAAGAGGAAATTAAGATTGAAGATGGGACTCCTTAACGTATGAATGTCGAGCTTATTTAAGCCGATTTAGCTTCAGAGTCCGACTAAGTCAATGAGTAGGACGCATAGAAGAGTTAGGCTTGTGCCTCCATTGTCCTCAACAACTTAATACTCTAAGTGCTCAAGGAAATTGCTAAATCATAGAAGATATCCTAAGCATTTAGAGCCTTTTCTTTATCACTAAAGCCCAAAATGAGAAAGTCTTAGGGGAATAAAAAGAAGAAAGGATTTCCAACAAGTAAAAGTTAGATATAGCTTTTTCTTGAGGGGCTCATAAAATACTTGAAAAAGTAATAGCCTTTAATCTTTAAAAATCTTTAGGTTTCGACTGGACCATCTGCCTTGGAAATGTTGAGATACATGCACCAATCAGGCGATGAGTAAATCGAAGAATAGTCTAATGATGAAGACGAATCCAATGTTATGGTTATTCCTAATAGAGTATTTGATATCTTTTGGCAAATTAAGGAAAAGTCCATAATTATCGAAGTGCCTCCCAACTTTGATCAATCAAATGCCGTTATTTTCAAGCATCAGTTCTAACTCTTGAAGAGTTTTAACAAAATATTTTATCGAAGCCTATTCGATACATTTAATGAGTGCTTAGACTGCGAAAGAAATTTTGGGCAGTATGGGAAACCTTTTCCTTGGAAAAGAACACCTGTCTTCAATCATCGCAAAAGTTAGCCTACACTACAGGTATGTATTTTTTAACTAAGGTTTGCGTTGAGAGGGCGAGAAAAAGAATGATAGATCTGAGCACTACTTACTGCGGATTGATTATTGAAAAAGAAGATATGGTTAATAGCATCAACGAAGAATACATCAAGCAAGTGCATGAGGATAGGCTATCGAGGATGTTGGCCAATGACTTGATTGAAGTGGAAGACCGTTGGGTTTTCTACGACGACGAATAGACATAGATATTGGTGGAAATATCGAATGCCCTGTACACTGAGCTGTTGATCGAAGTCATCGAGGAAATCTATGAGGATAGCTCTGACTTTCCTATTTGATTACTTAATTGTTTCATTTTTACTTCATTAATATAATAGATGTCGTACTCAAACGCTAACTATCTCAGCAACCCCAATCGCCTCAGCACTAAAGTTCATTATGCTCCTGGGGGCGCCAGCTCTCTTTCCCTCGCTTGGGATGCTCCCGTCTTCAACAAACAGTAAAAGCCTAAGGTTCCACAAAACGGTTACTATAAGCAGCAGACTGAGCCTAACCAACACTATGGGCAAAGCCCTCCCCAATGGCAGCAAGAGCAAAGAGGAGGCAAAAATTACTATGAGGGGCAAAATCAAGGGTACCAAAATCCGATGAGCCATGACTCAAATAGAATATTGGAGGAATAGTTGCAGTACTATCAAAATAAGAACAAGCAAATGCAAAATAACCTATACCATCCACACGATAACGCTTAACAAAACAACTATCCCAAGCAACAGCCCAACTATTACCCCAATAACCCTCAAGAACAGCATTACGGATACTCCCAACCCTACTCGCAGCAACTACCAAAGTATGAGAAGCGGCCTTAATAGTTGGACATCGCACTCCAACAGCACAGGCAAAGACAAGAGTCAAGTTCAGGTTCTCAATATGGGCAATACACTCCTCAGAACCAGGAGAGAACTTCAGTGCGGGTCAACAATCCTCCAGGAGGAAGATCCAACATAATATTTGGATGATGTTATAGTAGTTATAAATTTTGTTAATAAAATATATGTAAAATCCTTTGGAAAGAGAGCGGTCCCTCAAAAAACTACACTTCTGTATCGCCAACTATCAAAACACCCAAGAAGAAAAGGCAGCATTATTATCTGCCCAGCAGGATCTCAAGGATAAGATCGAGTTTAAGTATCGAAAGTCAGCATTCAATCAAGGCTATGTCTTTCCCCGCAAAATCCATACCAAAGACTAGTACAGCGATACACTCGAAATAGTTAATTTGCATAATCAAATTCAAGTAAGCAGCGAATTGGAGCTCAAGCAGAAGCCCAAGATCAAGCTAGGGAAAGGTCGGGCCTAAAAAAGGCTGCAGACTGAACATTTTGATCGCTCTAGCATTGAAGAAAATGAGCCTCGTAAGATCGAGTAAAATCGTTTTGCATTCAAATGTAAGCCTTTATGCTAAAACAACCAAAGCAACTATCCTGCCCCATCCGCCAAATAAAGAGTAAAAACAGAGTATTATCGATAATAACCCTTAAGAAAGGAAATGAGTGCAAAAAAATTGTAAACATTGTTCTTTAGCAATACTTTACAACGTGACTTAACAAATAGTAAAGGAAAGTCTAAGCTGAATATCCTAACAAAATCTTACATGAACCTGAAGACAGCCAAAAGTGGACTTGAGGTTTCGGTAGATCCACAGCCAACCAACTACATTCGGAGCAATGATTACAAATTCATGCCTAATAGCACCACCAATCATCGTAACTACACTTCCAATACGGTGACTGCAGGCTTTAACAGCACCAGATAGTTTAAAAACATGGTTGGCGCATCTGGATATAGTGAGATAATGAAAGAAGTCATGAATCCCAAGAGCTTATAAAAAATAGAGTCTCTCCTACCCAGCAACAAAAGGTTTTTCAAGGCAAGATGATTATTTATATCAATTAGTCTTATAAATTTAGTATCTAATCATTCATCATCCATTCACTCATTCACCTTTTTACGCCCTCTCTTCTCGTCAATAAATTATACTGGGTTCAGAATCGCCATTTCCGCAACTCTTGCTTTCTATTCAGATTTCTTAAGCCGTTTGTTAACTTCGTACTAGCCTACTGCCTTAAAGTACTCGCTAACTCCCATCATTTCCTTGAGAATTTAAGTGGTTTACTATACCAAGGATTTGCTCTCAGAAGAGATTAAAGGGTTGGTTCCGAGTTTGAAAGTGAGTTCAAAGAGTTTGTCTTGGAAGTTGGGCGAGGCAAACATATCAGATCTAAAGTCATAATTCTATTGTTTGAGAAGTGTGATGTGGTTGAGTAAGTAGAGGATGGTGGGTAGAATTGACTGATAGACTGTTGATTTGATCTATATAATAAAATAGTTACATGGGCCTTAAGAGCCATTCCGACGAAGAACCAAGATATGGTTGATAGATGTTTGGTGCTGCTTGTAACCTGCTTTTACTCACTCAAAACCTTGAAAAGCAAGCTTTATATCAGCTCGCCCCCATTATTATTAAAGATCAAAGAGCTCACTGTTTTCTTCAACGAAAAGTTATGCTTTGCATTTTATAGACAGTTATCGTTGTTCTCACTATACCCCAACAAAGGCGGAAGCACACGCAGCTTATCAATAAATTTAATAATTGACTCCACTAATAACAAATCCTTAGAGTGCAACAATTTCCAGCAGTAAATAATAACGGAAGGAATAAGGTTTGAACCACTGCTAGACACTGCAATATTATCAAAAAGGTGACTCAAGACGAGTAGGACTTACATGATGGATGGGTCGCATTAGTACTTCACAGCTTACACTTACATCTTGTCAATTATATCGTTCCATTGATTATCTAATTTGTGAGCTTAGTTTTCCTCAACCTTGAAGGACTCAAAAACACTCACTTCTTCCTTAAGCATATTGCATGCTTGCTCTAAGATTCCTCCTTTTCCAAAAATGTATTTTTAGATAAATATGTTGTTGATTTTAAGCTGCGAATGGATAAGAATGATTCTTAAGAAGGAAACTCCGCAAAGTTTAACACTAGTGAAGCGGGGTTGGCCCATCCAGAGTAAGCATTTTTCGACTAAAGATATAATTTTGCTGGAGTTAATGCTATTTAATATTTTGATGATGAGCTTATCTGATAAATGCTATCTTTCTTTTTATATTTGGTTGGTCCTAGCGGTCATAAGGCCTAAGAGGAGGAGCTCACTAAAGGTTTAGATCTCTTCTACTTAACGATTATCTACAAATTATTAGAGCAGCACTAGAATTCCCTCTTGTCCCGAACATTCTAGGTTGCTTAAATAGAATGTAAGCTATTACTGCAATCTCTTTTTGTAATCGATCAGCTGCTTCCCGTGTTTCTTTTGGCTGAGATTGAAAGCCTAAACGCTTGGCTCCATAACCTTCTTGGGCCTTAGATAGACTGAAAGTATGCTGCAAAAAAGATCTCGCAATTATTTGTTCCTGCAGGTAGGCAGTTGCATTCTCACAAAATGATGCATTTCGTCAAGAAGTGGGTAGAATAAAAATTGTGGGCACTTATAAAGCAATGTCCTCAGAAGTTGATATGTCTCAGAAAGGTGAGGCTGGTCCTCCGTGGTGGGGGTATGAAGTTTTATGACCGAAATGAAGTTAGGCAGCATTTAAAGTGTAACTGACGCCTATGAAATCAAATCATTTAAAAAGATAAAGCACTCTTTGAGAAGCTCCTCGTCTGCAAGCGTTAGTTGCTGCACAAGCAATAGAATCTTTCTACTTGTCTGCTTTTTTATAGATCTAAACCTATCAGCCACAATCTCTAAGTCTCCTCCTTTGAGCTGTTAAGTTTTCCATGATAATGCAATATGCAGAGTTTTAAGACTTTTGGTGACGAGTCTATTGTCTCTTTGGTCAACACACTCCCCAAGGAAGCCAAGCAGTGTAAGGAAGTGATTGGAAAGCTAGGCACTCGATGTAATCGAATTCAAAGTAAAAACCTGCCTTTTGAGAAAGAATGATAGAAGGGCGAGGTAAAATTGTATGAGGCTGCTTGCAAGGATCTCCATGTTTCTTTTCTCACCAATCTACTTACTCATTTTCTTAAATATGCTGCCGTTGCGG